>Ga0123328_1000499_pt1 | contig 41870 bp, 28 predicted proteins | sample BioC12SIPDNA_2_FD_89702 | JGI IMG/M metagenome (GOLD analysis project Ga0123328, IMG submission 89702) | Anaerobic biogas reactor microbial communites from Washington, USA - Biogas_R1_A C12 SIP DNA | ecosystem: Engineered > Bioreactor > Anaerobic > Unclassified | place: Washington, USA...
CGGTGAAGGTCATCATCAATCCCAACGCGTAGAGAAGTGAAAACGAGTAGACAGGTAGAAAGGTTTGTTCATGGAGCCGAAATACGCTTTGATCGGATGCGGGAGCATATCGCCGTTTCATTTTAATGGCCTGAGGAAGGTGGGCGGCAAGATTGTGCGGGTGGTGGATATCGACGTGGCGAAGGCATCGCGGATGGCTGAGCCATTCGGGGCGAAGGTGGGGGCCGATTTTCGGGAGGCGTTGGCCGATCCGGAGGTGACGGTGGTCAGCGTGTTGACGACGGCGAAGTTTCATCCGGAGATGTGTCTGGCGGCTTTGGACGCGGGCAAGGACGTGATCTGCGAGAAGACGCTGGGGCGGACGGTGGAGGATGCGCTGACGATCGTGAAGGCGGCGAAGGCGAGCAAACAGCTCTTTTTCACGGCGTACATGAAGCGGTTTTTCCCAGCGGTGGTGAAGGCGAAGGAGCTGCTGCCGTCGTTGGGCAAGCTGTTCAGCGTTCACGCGCGGACGTGGCAGTGCTGGGGCGATATGTACAACATGCACGATCCGTCGAAGCTGGACTACGTGACGGAGAATCACGGGAGTCCGTCGCTGAAGTGCTGCGGCAGTCACATCATCGACGGGTTGCTGAATTTGTTGGGGCGGCCCAAGAGCGTGTATGGCAAGGTGGATTACATCGGCGGCTCGGACGTGGCGGATCGGAAGGCGATCGCGCTGCTGGAGTACGAGGGGTCGCTGGTGGTGAGTTTTGAGGCGGCGACGCACCCGCTGAAGAAGATCGGGTTTGAGCGGAATTCGTGGGACGAGCGGATCGAGATCAACGGGACGGAGGGTCGGATCGATCTGCTGACTCCGATGTGGGACCACTCGGATCGGAACTCGGCGCGGCTGATTCATTATAGCAATGCGACGATGACGTCGACGGAGTATTGCTTCGACGCGGTGACGCCGTTCGATTTTGAGGTGGCGTACTTCCACGAGTGTCTGATGCGTCGCGAGCAGGGCCGGCCGGACGTGGTGGACGGGTTATGCGTGGACGTGGTGATCGACGGGATTCAGCAGTCGCACCGTCAGCGGCGGGCGATCGATCTGGACTATCGCGGGTATTGAGGCGTTCGGTGGTTTAGGAATTTTGGGAGCGGCGGCTCTTTGGGGCCGCCGTTTTCCTTGCGCCGGCGTGAAGGGCCTGGTCGAGGTCGGCGATCAGGTCGTTGAGGTCTTCGACGCCGACGGCGAGGCGGATGAGGTTGTCCTTGATTCCGAGGGCGTATCGTTCCTTGCGGGTGAGGTTGTAGTAGCTGACGGTGGCGGGGTGGGTGATGAGGGTTTCGACGCCGCCGAGGCTTGGGGCGATGAAGCAGAGTTTGAGGGCGTCGAGGAATCGTTTGGCCTGGGGCAGGCCGCCCTTGATTTCGAAGGTGACGACGCCGCCGAAGCCGGACATCTGCTGGGCGGCGATGGCGTGGTGGGGGTGGCTGGGCAGGCCGGGGTAGTAGGCGCGTTGGACTTGCGGGTGGGCTTCGAGGAATTCGGCGATGGTTTGTGCGGCGGCGTTCTGGTGGGCCATGCGAATGGGGAAGGTTTTGAGGCCGCGCAGGAGCAGGTAGCAGCAGTGGGGGTCGATGACGCCGCCCATGGCCTTGTGGAGGTCGCGGATCTGGCTGACGAGTTCGGTTCGTCCGAGGACGGCGCCGGCGAGGATGTCATTGTGTCCGGCGAGGTATTTGGTGCAGCTGTGGATGACCAGGTCGACGCCGAATTCGAGGGGCCGCTGGTTCATGGGGGTGGCGAAGGTGCTGTCGATGAGGGTGAGGATGTTGTGTCGCGCGGCGATTTCTTTGAGTCGGACGAGGTCGAAGATGTTGAGGTAAGGGTTGGTGGGGGATTCGGAGATGATGAATCGGGTTCTCGGTTCGATGGCGGCGTCGAGGGCCTGGTAGTCGCCGAAGGGGACGATGGTGCAGTCGACGCCGAAGCGTTGGATGTAGGCGCTGCAGAATTCGAGGGTCTTCTTATAGGCGTCGTCGGTGATGACGATGTGGTCGCCGCTTCGGACGAGGGCGAGGATGGTGGTGACGACGGCGCTCATGCCGGAGCCGAAGACGACGCAGTCCTGTGCGCCTTCGAGGTCGGCGAGTCGTCGTTCGGCGACTTTTTCGGTGGGGTTGCCGTATCGGCCGTACTCATAGCGGTCTTTGCCGCCCTTGGTGTAGGCTTCGATTTCGCGGGAGTTTTTGAAGACGTAGGTGGAGGTCTGGACGATGGGGGTGGTGATGGAGTCGGCGTATCGCTGGCGGTCTTCGCCGGCGTGGACGGCGCGGGTGGACAAACCCGGGCGGGCGCCTGCGTGTTTGTGCTTGTGCGTTTGCTTCATGCTGTTAGCTCTCCTGGCCGACCTTGGCTCGGGCTTTGCGATGTTCAGACAAACTAAGTTATTGCGTCGGGTCGCGGCGGTCAATAGGTCTTTGCCGCTGGCGGCCAGACCTCTATGAGCAGGATCAAGATGGTCGCTGGCTTGACTCGGGTTTGGGCGTCGGTAAATTCCATATATAGGAACGATAGTTTTATTGGCTTTGCTTATACTTCACTTCTTGCATTGCTCAACGGGTGGGGCAAGTGGCGACTTCGTTCGGGTTTGACCTTCGTTTCCGACGCGGGCCAAGGGAGAAAAGGAGACGGCGATGGCCAACGAGCAGGGGAATGATCAGGAGCGGACATCGATGGCTGCGCCGGTGGAACAGCCGGAGCCGCTGAACACGGTGTTGAAGGAGGCGGTGTCGGAGCACGCGACGGACGTTCACATCGACGTGGTGGAGCGGCAGGTGGTGGTGCGGTTTCGGGTGGACGGGATGCTGCGTCACAAGCAGAAGTTTTCGCTGGAGTCGGGCCGTCGGCTGATGAATCAGGTGAAGGTGGCGGCGAAGCTGGACGTGGAGCGGATATACTCGCCGGTGGAGAGTCAGATCGCGTATCGGAACGGTCAGGTGCGCAAGCACTTGCGGGTGACGGTGGTGCCGACGTGGGATGAGGAGTCGGTGCATTTGCGGGTGTTGTCGGTGCCGGCGGACGTGTTGGATCTGGGGCGGCTGGGTTTTGGCGAGAGCGATATCGAGCGGATTCAGACCGGGCTGCGGGCGTATCACGGTTTGGTGCTGGTGGCTGGGCCGACGGGCGCGGGTAAGACGACGACGGTGTATTCGCTGCTGTCGTACCTGAAGCTGGAGAGCAAGATCGCGGTGTCGATCGAGGATCCGATCGAGTTCGACCTGCCGTATCTTCGGCAGATGGAGGTGGATGAGCGGCACGGTTTGTCGATGTCGGAGGGGTTGCGGACGATCTTGCGGATGGACCCGGACGTGATGTTTGTGGGGGAGATTCGGGATCGGGCGTCGGCGGTGACGGCGTCGCACGCGGCGCTGGCGGGTCGGCTGGTGATGGCGACGATTCACGGTCAGGACGCGGCGGCGGCGATTGAGGCGATGCACCGGTTTTCGGTGCCGTATCACATTCTGGGCGATACGCTGCGGCTGGTGATTTCGCAGAACCTGGTGGGTCGGGCGTGTTCGGATTGCCGGACGACGCGGCCGCTGTTTCCGCAGGAGAAGAAGTTGTTTGTGGAGTTCGGTCTGGAGGCGCCGGAGAAGGTGATTCGCGGGGCGGAGTGCCGTCATTGCGTGCCCGGCCGGACGCGCGGGCGGATCGGGGTTTTTGAGACGGTGCTGATCGATCAGGGGCTTTCGCGGCTGATCAGTTCTGGGGTGCATCCGGAGAAGCTCCGCGAGGCGTTCCGGAAGGGCGGGATTCGGTCGATCGCGTTGGACGCCCTGACGAAGGTGGCGGAGGGCAAGACGACGCTGGATGAGGTCCTGCAGTTCTATTGGCCGGGCAACGGCGAGGAGCAGGCTGAGGAGGCGGCCAGAGTCCAGCGGACGGTGTAGGCGTTCTCCTGTGCGCCGCAGACGGTCGGCGGACTTTCCATCGGATTCGGCGATTTTCCTGTTTGAGGGCCTTGTCAGGGGTCGAGGTGGACAGGTATAATTGCCGATGATCGAATATCGGTAAAGGAGAGGTGTCCGAGTGGCCTAAGGAGCGGCATTGGAAATGCCGTGTAGCCGTTTACGGCTACCGGGGGTTCGAATCCCCCCCTCTCCGTTCTGCTTCAGCACGTCCGTGGGGTTTTGTGTTCCTCAGCCGGAACGGGGTATCGGGTTCATGACGCTTGCGCCCATCAGGCCGATGACCACTTCCTGCGAGAGGGTTTCCAGGGTCACATCCGCGAGTTGAATGTTGGGGCGGAGAGGCCAGCCGTAGACCATCGCGCGGCAGTTTTCGCCGAGTTGGACGTGCGGCGGCGGGTCTTTGGGCAGCGAGAAGGCGTCGCGGTGGTAGTCATAGTCCTGGCCGCCGAAATGGCAGAGGGACCAGAAGTTCAGCGGCGGTATGAGTTCGAGCGTTTCCTGGCAGCCGTCGGCGTAATTGAACCGCAGGACGGCGTTGGCGATGCGGCCCTGCATGGGGTTGGTCGATCCGCACACGAGGAGCCAGAGGGCTTCGCCAGCGGCGTTGACCGGCATTGTCACCGAGCGGGGCCAGTTGTCCCATAACGAGGTGAAGGCGATGTTCTTCTGGTCACCCAGGGCGGCGAAGGGCACGTTCTGCGGCGTGGTGACCGGGCGGCTGGGGGTGGCGAGCTTGATCTCCGGCGGCGCGAGGTCCCAGTGCTTGAAGGTCCAGGCGCTGTAGCCGTCGTAACCGATGCGCATGGAGACGGTGTTTGGGCGCGGTGAGCGGTAGTCCTGTTTGAAGATGGTTTGCACGTCGCCGTTGAGGCGGCTTGAGATGTCGATCAGTTTCCAGGTCGCGTCTACTGGGGCCTGGCGGAGGGTTGGCGGTCCAGGCGGTTCGGGCACGTTGACTTTGGCGAGCTGATAGCGGGGGACATCGCCGTCGATCCTGTCGATGGCGAGGTGATGGCCGGGACGGCCATCGTGCCGCTCGGCGGTAAGATAGGGCAGTTGACCGGTGCGTCCGGCAAGCTCGACGGCGAGATCGGCCTTGTCGCAGGTTTCCATTGTGACGGTCAGCATGGCGCATCCGGCCCATGGCTCGATGTCCCACCTGGCCGGTTGGCCGTTGACGGTGACGTGTTTGACCTTGTTGGCTCGGACCGGTACGCGGAATTCGACGGTTGCCGATTGCGTTAGGGTGAGCTGGTAGAGGTCGGTTTCGCCTTCCTGCCGGTAGGACAGTGAGAAGTCCGGGGTGCGGATGGCGGCGCGGGTCCATGCGGACGGGAAGGATGGAGCGAGGCGGACGAGGTTGTTGGGATAATCGGGTCGATAGCCGAAGAGGCCTTCGACGGTCGCCCGGCAGAACATTGTGGACAGGTCGGAGAAATCGATGGCGCAGTCCGGATGGCTCAGGCCGCCGGGCGAGCGGATGTTGGGCGAGCCGGAGCGTTGGCCGCCGGGGAAATGGAAGCCGGATTTGGGTTGCGGATCGCCGTACATGGTCTGGAGCATCGTGCCGCGCAGGAGGTTCCAGCCGTCGTCGCCCTGGCCGCCGAGGAAGTAGCCCAGGGCCATGGCGAAGTTGTCGCCGTGGTAGAGTTCGCGGACGGACCATTTTCCGGGCACCCAGTTGGAGGTTTGGCGCATTTCGCCGCCGTAGGGCAGTATGAAACGTTCCATGGCCCATTCGGTGTAGTACATGGCCTGCCAGGTCTGCTGCGGGGTGGTAAGGCCGGCTTCGATGGGGACGTGCTGGGCATAGACCCATGCGTCGTCGTGGGCCCGGCGATGGCCGCCCTGTTCGATGAAGGAGGCAAACTGGCCCTTGTCGCTGAGCCACAGGGCGGCGTTCATGGCTTGGCGGATCTTGTCGGCTTGGGCGAGGTGTTCGGCGGCTTCGGCATGGTCGCCGGCGCGACAGCGCATGTCGGCGGCGGCTCGGCGGGCGTAGTGGACGTAGGCGGATTGCTCCGGCGTGGCGCCGCCGTTGAACCAGACCGAGTCGCTGGGCCAGGTGTTGTTGAAGCTCTCGTAGAGGCCGTCGTCGTCGGGGTCGAAGCACGCTTTGCACCAGTCGAGGTGGAGTTCCAGCATGGGAAGCAACCGCTGTTCGAATGACGGGTTGCCGGTGGCCCGCCAGTCGCGGATGCATTCATCGAAGAACTGGGTCTGGAAATTGTAGAGCGATCTGGGTCCGCAGCCTTCGTATCCGAGGAAGCCCGCGCCGTAGAATCGCGAGTTTTCGGCCTGTTCGCAGCCGTCTTCGGAGGGTGTGGGCGCCGTTTTGGCGTTGTCTCGTTTGACCTGGAATTTGTCGAAATGCTCCAGGGCTTTGGCCACGCGGTCGTGCCAGCCGTAGGCGGTCGCGCCGCCCATGACGCGCCAGCCGGGAAAGCGGAGCCGCCAGGCCGACCCGCCGTGGGCGAAGGCGGGTTCGACGTAGATGCCGTCAACGGCGGCGCAGGAGGCCGGCACGGCGGCATTGAAGTACGGGTCGGGCGTCTCGACGATTACGCGTTGTCCTATGGCCTGGGCGCGGGCGAGACCCTCGGCGAAGGCGTCGGCTGGGTCGGCCACGGAGGCCGGGTCCAGGGGGCGTTTGAAGTAGAGATCATCCTCATCGGCGGCCACGGCGACGAACTGTGGTTGGCCGGGCGTCAACGGGATCCATGCCACCAGGCCATCTTTGGCGACACCGGCAGCGGCCTCGCCCATGCCATCGGGCAGTTCGAAGGCGAAAGGCTCCCACTTGTCGACGGCGGCGGAGAAGCGGCCGAGCATGCGATCGAACCGCAAGCCGTCGGCCTGGCGGGTGGCCTGTCCCGGCGTTGGCGGCAGGATGCACCAACCGGCGGTGTCGCCGGGCTTTGCTTCGTCGACGGTGAGCTGGGCGGTGAACCCGCTGGCGTCGACGAGGGTGGTGGCGAGCAGGCGCACGGTCAATCCGGGCAGACGCGGATCGGTCATTTCCCATTCCATCCGGGCTGGGCGGTAGCGGGCCACCCGCTCAGCGAAGTGGTGGAGCGGTACGCGCGTCTCACCACGGCTGACGGCGAGGCAGAGCCTGCCGGTTGGGCCGGCCAGCGAGGGCATCTCACCGGCTTTGAAGAATGCGTATCGGCCGTTGGCGTAGAGTGGGCGGTTGTCCCAGACGTCGCCGTTGCGGACGACGATGGCGTCGCCTTCGGGCCAGTAGGTCAGTCCCGGCAGCCGCTGGGCGGCGGAGTCGGCTGTGGGATTCGCGGACGGTGGAACTGGTTTTTTGGGGTCTATGTCCATGGCGGCATCCGGGTCAGAATTGGGGCAGGTGCTTTTTATTGGCCTTGATCAGTTTGTCGAGAAGTTCGCCGGCGGTGCTCCAGTCGCGGACGAGCGGGTCGGCGGCCATGACCTGTTGGGCGAGGTCGCGGTCGCCGGTGAGGGCGGCGCGGATGGTCATGTTGACCCGGATCGCGTGCGGGGTGAGCAGGACGGCCAGTTCGTCGGGCAGAGGGCCGACGGTGTGCGGGGAGATCCGGTCGGCGGTGACGGTGGCCATGGTCTCGACGACCACGCCGAGAGGCAGGTTCTGGATCTGTCCGGCGTTGGGCAGGTTGACGACCTCGACGACGGGCTTGCCGGTAGTGAGAGAGACCATGAGGGCGGAGACGGCTTCGCGGGACGGTTCGAGGCTGATCTTCTCCGGGTGGCGCGTCAGGTCCCAGGTGCGTTTTTTGGAGTCGTTGAGCCACCTGTAGCGGTCCTTGATGCGGGTCAGCTTGATGTTGTACGCCTTGCCGTAGCCGGTTTCCCTGGTGAGGACATTGGGAACGAATTCGCTGGTGTGGCGGTCGCCGGGATAGAGCATGAAGCCGGTCCGGCGGAAGAACTCGCACATGAAGACGAAGACGCCGTGGGTTTCGGCGTGGGTGAGGTTGAGGTTGGGTCTGAGCATGTGGTTCAGCGGGTCGGCTGCGAGCTTGCGGAAGAGTCCGAAGCAGTCGCGATGTCGGTATCGGGCGGAGAGGATGAAGGCGAAATGGTTAAGTCCGGCCACTTCGAGGCAGACGTCGTCCCACTCGCATTTGCACTTGCCGCGGAGCCAGCCCCAGAGGCCGTAGAGTTCGTGGCAGAGGCCGACGGTCTTGCAGCCGTGCTCGCAGAGGACCTGGGTCAGGACGGTCATCGGGTTGGTGAGGTTGAAGACCCAGGCCTTCGGGCAGTGTTTGGTGATGCTCTTGGCGAAGCCGACGAAGACGGGGACGTTGCGCAGGGCGCGGGAGATTCCGCCCGGGCCGACGGTGTCGCCGACGGGCTGGAAGATCCCGTACTTGTATGGGATTTCCAGGTCGGGGCGCATGGCCTCGAGGCCGCCGGTGGAGATGGTGATGACGACGAAATCGGCTTTGGGCAGGGCCTGGTCGCGGTCGGTCGTGGCGTGGACCGTCCAGTCGTTCCTGACGCGGGTGAGCAGGGCTTGGCAGTACTTTTCGAGGTCGCTGAGGGCCTTTTTGTCGATATCGACGAGCCACAGCTCGGAGCCGGCCAGTTCGGGCCTGACGACCATGTCCCGGACCAGGTGGGGCATCCAGTTGTAGCTTCCGCCGCCGATCATCACGATTTTGGCCACGATTGGTCCTTTCCACTGTAGGATATTCGGCATATTCTACGCAGACGCCGGTGGAAGCCAATAGCGCTTCGGCAAGAGAATCTGCCGGCAAGGCGCGGATTTCGGCGGCGGCTTTACTTTTTGTGGGAAGTTCAGTATCAATGTCGTGCAAATCGCGGCGGCGACCGCGGAGGAAAGGTGACGGGAGATGCAGGAACCGACGAGAGAGACGATCGAGTGGTGCAATTTTCGGTGGCAGGACGCTCCGGACCGGATGCGGCGGCGGGTGCTTCTGATCGGCGATTCGATTGTGGCTGGGTATCATCCGGTGGTGGTTGAGGAGCTTGAGGGGGTGGTGAACGTCGATATGCTGGCGACGTCGAAGGCGATCGACGATCCGGCCATCATCAAGGAGACGCGGTACGTGATGGAGGGGTATCGTCACGCGATCGTGCATTTCAACAACGGGCTGCACGGCTGGCATCTGGACGACGAGGGTTATCGGCAGGGGCTGCGGGAGTACGTGCGGGTGTTGCGGGATCTGGCGGGCGATGCGCGGCTGATCTGGGCGTCGTCGACGCCGATCAGCGCAGCGGGCGATATGGGCAAGCTCTGCGAGGAGCGGAATCCGCGGGTGGTGGCACGGAACCGGATGGCAGCCGAGATTATGCGGGAGGCGGGGATTCCGATCGACGACCTGTACGGTCTGGTGGTCGGCCGGGCGGATTTGCGTTCGGAGGATTCGTACCATTACGTCGAGAAGGGTCGCCGCGTGCAGGGCCAGGCGGTGGCGGAGGTGATCCGCCGGACGCTGGGCGATATCGCGGATTGATCGATTGCCATTGGTTTGACAGGATCATTGTTATACCAGGAACACGCATGAAAAAGCCGTCGGCACAGAAAGCGGTAACGGGATCGGAGTGGAAGGAAATCTGCCTGAGTGGAAGCGACTGGCGGGTCACGCACTGTCTGCCCAGCGAGTACAACCCGGCATCGGGCATCAACGTGGGGGCTTTGGGTGAGTTGCAGACACCGGAGTGGATTCCGGCGGTGGTTCCGGGCGACGTTCAGAGCGACGCGATCGACGCCGGGCTGATCCCCGACCCGAACTATGGCCTCAACAGCCGGGCGTGCGAGTGGACGTATCAGCGAGACTGGGTCTACGTCAGGACGTTCAGCGTCGAAAAGCCCGCCGATCCGATGGAGAGGGTCATCCTTCGCTTCGACGGGGTGGACTACGCGTGTCACGTGTCGCTCAACGGCCAGTGGCTGGGGTATCACGAGAGCGCGTGGACGCCCTTCGAGTTCGACATCACGGACCGGGTGAAGTTTGGCGGCAGGAACATGCTGGTGGTGACGGTGCAGCACGCTCCGGACGAGCAGTGCCAGTGGGGTCGGACGAGCCTGGTCCGGACGCTCAAGGCGCGGTTCGCGTACGGGTGGGACTGGTGCACGCGCCTGGTGCCGCTGGGGATCTGGAAGGACGTTTGGCTGGTTTTCCGTGGGGCGGCGCACGTGGCGGACGTTTTCGCCCGTCCGGTGGTCGATCCGGCCGGTCCGACGGCTTCAGTGGAGGTGGAGGTGACAGTTTGGGCGGAGCGGCCGGTGGACGCGCGGGCGCGGCTGGAGCTGAGCCTCGACGGCGGGAAGGTCGTTTCGCACGATCTTGATGCGTCGCTGCAGGCTGGGAAGAACGGCTTGAAGGCGCGGCTGGAGGTTCCCGATCCGCAGTTGTGGTGGCCGAACGGGTTCGGCGAGCAGCCGGTGTATCGGTTGGCCTGTACATTGCTCGATGCAAAGGGCGGGCGGCTGGATGAGACGGCTGTGCCGGTGGGATTGCGGAAGCTGGAATGGGTGCGTAACGACGGGGCGCCGGACGATGCGCTGCCGTACTGCGCGAAGGTCAACGGCGTGCGGGTGTTTTTGAAGGGTTGGAACTGGGCGCCGATCCGGCAGCTTTACGGGCGGCGGCATCTGGAGGCGTATCGCCGTCGGCTGGAGCTGGCCCGTGAGGCGCACTGTGTGCTGCTGCGGGTTTGGGGCGGCGGACTGGTCGAGCGGCCGGAGTTCTACGACCTGTGCGACCAATTCGGCATCCTGGTCTGGCAGGAGACGTTCATGTCGTCCTGCTGCATCGACAATCATCCGTCGACCGATCCGCGGTACATTCAGTTGCTTAAGAACGAGGCGGAACAGGTGATTCCGCAGTGCCGGAACCATCCGTCGCTGGCGATCTGGTGCGGCGGGAATGAGCTGTGCGTTCGCGGCGACGTGGTCGATCGGCAGGGGAACGTGCTGCGGCCGGAGGTCGCGGGTTGGGAAGGGTACAAGACGAACGTGGGCGGCCTGCCGTGGCTGCCGCTGACGAGCGAGCATCCGACGCTGGCGGCGATCAAGGAGTGTGTCAACCGGCTGGACCCGGACCGGCACTGGCTGCCGGCATCGGGCAGCGGACCGTGGGAGAACGCATCGTTTGACTACGTGGGCGAGATGCACGACGTGCACGGCGGGTGGATGAACATGGGACCGGTGGAACACTACCGGTTTTTCAACACGGTTGACATGATGCTGCACGCGGAGTACGGCTGTGACGGTTCGGCGTCGGTGCGGGCGATCGAGGCGTTTGTGCCGGAGTCGCACCGGTGGCCGATGGACAAGACGAACACGGTGGCGTGGCATCACGGGCGGATGTGGACGGCGTCGAACACCTGGCGGGCGGAGGAGCTGTTCGGCAAGGTGGACGACTTGGCCACGTACGTTCGGGCCAGCCAGTACGGTCAGGCGGAGGGGCTGCGGTACGCGATGGAGTCGCATCGTCGCCGCAAGTGGCGGTGTTCGGGGGCGATGCCGTGGCACTTCGCTGAGCCGTGGCCGAACGTTTGCGACACGTGCAGCGTGGATTACTACCTTCAGCCGAAGCCGGCGTATTTCGCGCTGGCCCGGGCCAACCGGCCGGTGCACGTGTCGGCCAAGTATGAGACGATCGCGTGGGGCGGCCGGGCGGAGTTCGCAGCGGAGATTTGGGGTCACAATGCGCTGCCGAAGGCTTTCGAGGGCACGGTGACCACGAAGGTGCTCTCGGCGGCGGGCGACGTGGTGTTCGAGAACACAAAGCCGGTCGCCATCAAGCCGGAGTCGCCCGCCCATTGGGATAGTGTCGTGGTGCCGGCGGCGAAGCTTCCGCAAGGGGTGTTTATGCTCTACAGCGTGCTGACCGACGGTTCCGGGGTCGAAGTGTCGCACCACTGGTCGGCCCATTCGACCGGCGAGAAGTACCCGCTGGCGCCGATGCGGGAGCTTGCCGCAGCCGAGGTGAAGGTCGAGGCGTCGCCGGAGCGGATCACGTTGGCCAACACCGGCAAGGTGGTCGCGTTCGGCGTGTGGTTGGAGGTGCCGCTGGACGAGTACGTTTTGCTGAGCGACAATTGGTTGTGCCTGGTGCCCGGTGAGACCCGCCGGATTGCGGTGCGGGGTCAGTGGAGCCGGATGACCCTCAGCGGCTGGAACGTTGCGGAGACGGTTGTCGGCTAGGCGGTTAGCTTGTCCGAGGTCAACTCAAGAAAAATATTGCGCTTTTCCGTTAATTCTGGTAGAGTATCAGTGGAGTCTTTGGAGGAGCGGATCGCAGGGGACGGTGGAGTTGGCCTGGTGAGGTCGCTTCGCCGAGCTTGGAGTGGTTATATGATCTAAGTGGTTGCCGCGACGCGGTTTGCGTTTGTGGCGGGCGGCCGTCGAGGATCGCGGCCTGCCATGTGGTCAGTCAGGGAGGAGATGGAGTGGAATCGGCCGGCGAGGTGATCTTGGTGCTGAAGGTGGCGATGAACATCGCCCCGGTCGCGCTGTACTTCATCATTCTGGGGCTGGTGAACAGCCAGTCGCGGGTGCATGTAGTGAGCGTCCGGCGTGACTGGCTGGGGCTGATGCTGGTGTTTTTCCCGGTGCTGATGTGGCCGGTGCTGTGGCTTTCGAGCGCGGGATGGGTGTTGTGGGCGGCGTTGGCGTTGGTGTTCGGCGTGTCGGTGGTTTTTTTGGCTGCCCCGTCGAAATGGTCGGGATGGGTGGTGTACAACTGCGACCGGGAGCGGGTTCGGCGCGAGTTGGAGTTGGCGCTGAAGGGGCTGGGTCTTGGGTGCCAGGACGGTGAGGACCGGCTTGCGGTTCCGGATCGCGGGGCCGAGTTGGAGATCAGCGAGTTTCGGCTGTTGCGGAACGTGACGGTCAACGTCAACGGGGGCGATCGGGAGTTTTCCGACCAGGTGGGCCGGGCGTTGGAGCGGCGGATGACCGGGTTGGAGACCGAGCCGGGTTTCTCAGCCGTCGGCATGCTCGTTTCGGGGACGGTGCTGCTGATCCTTCCGCTGTCGATGATGGTCGATCACATCGATGCGTTTGTGAAGGTCGTTTCCGACCTGATTCCGGTCTAGACCCTTGGCGGCGCGGAGCACACGATCTTCTGATCCGCTGCCCGAACGGGTGGAGATTTCCCGCCACGCGAACGCGGTCTTCCGCTGCGACTGCGCCGATCTGCTGGGGCGTGTCGGTGATGAGGCGATCGATTTGATCTACATCGACCCGCCGTTCTGCACGCAGGCGCGGCGGAACGGGGCGTCCGGGGCGAACTACGGCGATTCGTGGCGGGACGGCTTGGATGGGTATCTGGAGTTTCTGGAGGCGCGGCTGCGGCCGATGCACCGCGTACTTTCCCGTCGCGGCAGTTTGTTCGTGCACCTGGACTACCGGACGGTGCACTACGTGAAGGTGATGCTGGACCGGATCTTCGGGCCCGAGAATTTCATGAACGAGATCATCTGGAGCTACCGGACGGGGGGCGTGGCGAAGCAGTGGTTCGGGCGGAAGCACCAGACGGTGCTGGCGTACGCCAAGCGGCTCGGCGAGCATACGTTTCATCAGCTTCGCGAGGGTGAGTATCGGACGGACGGCATGAATTACGACGAGGAGGGCCGGCCGTACAAGATGACGAAGAAGGGGCGGCTGTACTTCGATCGTCGCGGTCCGGCGGTCACCGATGTCTGGGAGATTCCGTTTTTGAGCACGGTCGGTCGCGAGCGGGAGGGGTATCCGGATCAGAAGCCGCTGAAGCTGTTGGAGCGGATTGTCGGGTGTTGCAGTAATGAGGGCGACGTGGTGGCCGATTTCTTCTGTGGGAGCGGGACGGCGCTGGTGGCGGCGAAGCGGCTGAAGCGTCGCTGGGTCGGCTGCGACGTGAATCCCGATGCGGTGGTTTTGGCGCGGAAACGGTTGGCGCGGGAGGGTTGACGGCTTGTTGGTGACGATGTGTAGGTAGGCCCCGCTCCCTCACAGTCGCGGCTCTTTGAAGACGGATCGTCAGTGGCGCTGGACGAGTTGCTTGAGATTATCGAGGCTTTCGAGGGCTTTTTCCCGTGGGCGGACTTCGATGCAGTAGTCGAGGACGTCGGCTTGCGCCAAGCGGGGCAGATAGGCGTCAAAGTCCATCGAGCCTGTGCCGATGACCTGATGGGAGGAACCGTCGGTGACGTCGTGGAGGTGGACCTGGCGGATGCGGCTGAGGTTCCGCCACATGAAGGCCTGGACATGCGGGTCGTCGTGGGCCTTGGGCAGGTCCCAGCAGAGCGCAAGCTCGCCGCGTTCGAGAAAGGGTTCGAGCGCCTCCGTTGCCATGGGTGTGAGCTGGAAGTTTTCGATGCAGACGGTTACCCGCTCGCCGGTCATTTCGCTCAGGCGACGGAGGTTCTCCTCCAATGCCCGCTGGAATGTTTTGGCGTCCGCTTCAGAGATCGAACGTCCCGTACGCGGGGATGTGCCAAAGCTCGGAGGTGCTCCCGCGTGCAGCGTGATGATGGGGCAGCCGAGCTTCTCGGCGGCTTGGATCAGCGAGTTCAGGTAGCCAAACAGGCCTTCCCGCAGAAGGCGGTTGGTGGCAAAGAGCGACGCGGTGAAGTCCGGTCCGTGCAAGGTCGTTCGCAGATTGTGTTCGCAGCAGAACGCGGCGATTTCGGCGCACTGGCCGTCGGTCAGGTTCGTGACGTCCAGATGCGGCGTCTCCGCCGCCACCTGGACTCCGGTAAAACCATGCTGCCGCGCAAACTGAAGCGCGTCCAGAATCGAATCGTCGTAGACGGCATGGTAGCTGACCTTCTTCAGAATGTTCTGCACTCAGTCACCTCTCGCTAGGTCCAACCGTTTTGAGCAGGCTGCGTCCGTGAGGAAGCCGGAAGAAGCGGATCAGGTTGTGCCAACAGTAATCAGAACTCCCTGCCCATCTCGCCCAGTGCTTCTCGCACCACCTTTCGCACACGTTCCGCAAGGTCCATGGCGCGAGTTACGTCATCGCGACCGACCTGATCATGGAGACCGGGGTACCGGGTGGTGATGGCGTGAGGCGTCAATTCTTCCGCTTCCGCAAGCGTTTCGCTCCAGTCGGTATGTGGGGTGCATAGCTCCAGCAGCGTTGAAATGTTGTGCGTGTACGGGAAGTCGACGTTGCGGGAGACGAGAAACGCCTTGAGATGCTTCTCGGCGCACTGCTGAGCGTGGTATGCGACGAGGCGGTAAGGCACGGGTGACTCCATTGCCATTGCGTGTCGGGCAAGACGTATGTCATCATCGGCAAAGGCCAGCCATTCCGCAACCTTCCGCATGCGCTGCCGATCAGTTTCTTTCATAGAGCGTCCTGCCTTCGCGCGATGCGGGTCTGGCGATGGTTCCGGGGATGTCGCGGTCCCGCTCGAATTCCTCGGGCGAAAGAACGATGATGTCGCGGGCCAATCCCAAGCCGCGCAGGGCCCGATCCATGGCCACCATCACAGCCCGCCGGCTACCCGAGAACGTGCAGATGACCAGGATGTCGGCGTCACTTCGCTCGTCGGCGTCGCCGCGGGCATGCGAGCCGAACAGGATGATCCTCTGCGGGGCAAATCGTTCCACGAGGATATCGGTCGCTTGTTGAAGGATGCTCTCGCTAATCATGGATGAGTATTATAAATCGGGTCGCCTGATCTTGTCAAATCAGCCGTATGCCTGGGCGAGGAGTTCGATGGGGTGGCGGCTGGGGAGGTTGGCGAGGTGGTGGAGCTGCATTCGGCAGGTGGAGCATTCGGAGGCGGTGGCGTCGGGGTGGAGTGTTTCGACGGCGGCGCGGAGGGTTTCGGCGATCTGCATCGAGAGGCCGTACTTGTCGGCCTGCATGCCGAAAGTCCCGGAGAGGCCGCAGCATTGGGCGGGAAGGGGGGTGACTTTCAGTTCCGGGATCATCGCGAGCAGTTCGCGGCCGGGGCTTTCGAGGCCCAGCAGGCGGGTGTGGCACGGGCAGTGATAGGCCAGGTGCATCGGCTTGGCGGTCAGGTCGGTGTTGAGCCTGCCTTCGCGGGCCAGTTCAAGCAGGAAAGCGGTGGCGTCCTTCGCCGCGTCGGCCACCGTGACGGTCTTGCCGCTGCGGACGAGGTAGGCGTATTCCTTCTTGAGGCACAGCGTGGCGGTCGGTTCAAGGCACAGGATCATCTCGGCGTCGGCGAGGGCGGCGTTGAGATGGTCGAGGTTGTATCGGGCCATTCGCCGGGCGCTGTCGATGTGGCCGTAGACCAGTTCGGTAATGCCGGAGGGTTTCTGCGGCGGAACGACCAGCTCAATGCCGTTCTTGGCGCAGACCTGGACGAACGCTTCGGCGAGGGCTGGATCGTGGTATCGCGGCATCAGGTCGAGGAACCAGACGGCGCGGTGGACGGGTTTCTCCACCTTGTACTTCTTGACGAGTCGGCGGATTTTCCACAGGAACCCGGCTGAGGCGAACGGCGGCATCGACCGGGCCGGATGCACGTTGAAGGCGAGTTCGAAGACTCGTTTGACCAGCGGGTTTCGCGACATCAGGTCGGAGATGGGACCGAATTTGGAGGCGAGGGCGATGACCTTGTCGCTGTGGGCGAAGAACCGCTGGCTGAGCTTGGGCCGTCGGACGGCGTTGCGGCGGGCGCGGGCTTCGATGACGAGCGTGGGCGTATCGACGCCGCTGGGGCACTCGCGGGCGCAGTTGCCGCAGAGCAGGCACAGGTCCATGCTCAGGTCGCCCGGATAGCTTTGGAGGTCCTCGTCGGTCAGGTTGCCGGCCAGGTACTCGCGGAGGATCGCCGCCCGGCCGCGAGGCGAGAGGGCCTCATCATTCCTGGCCCGGAACACCGGGCACATGAGCTGGTCGCCGCTGCACGACTTGCACTCGCCGCACCCGTTGCACAGGTCGGCCATGCGGAACAGGTCGCGTTCGCCGAAGTCCAGGACGTTCTGCGAGGCCCTGGCGGTCGGCGCGACCTCGGCGCGGATCGCATCGAGCGGCAGGTCGGTTTCCTCGGTGATGATCTTGCCGGGGTTCAGGATGTTCTGCGGGTCGAAGAGTTTTTTGACCTCGGCCATCAGGTCGTAGACCGGGCCGTACTGCTTGCGGAGGGCCCAGCCCCGCAGGAGGCCGACGCCGTGTTCGCCGCTGATCGTGCCGCCGAGCTGCCAGGTCAACTGATAGGCTTCACGGGCGAGTTGAGCGAGGACCTTGCGGTGTTCGGGCGTTCGCAGGTCGAGGTAGGGTCGGATGTGCAGTTCACCGGGTCCGGCGTGGGCGTAGTAGGTGGCTTGGAGGTCGTGCTTCTGGAAGATCTGCTGCATGCCGGCGACGTACTGGGCCATCTTTTCGGGCGGGATGGCGATGTCCTCGACGGCGGGGATCGGCTGGTTGATCGGGTCCTTGCGATAGAGGAGGGGGACGGCGCGTTTGCGGGCTTCGAACTGGCGGGCCTGGTCGGCTGGGTCATCGAAGCGTCGAAGCTGGGCATGGCTGCCGCAGCGTTGGGCGAGCTGTTGGCGGCAATCCTCCAGGCGTCCGGCGGCGTCGTCCTTTTGGTCCGCGTCGAATTCGATCAGCAGTGACGCAGCGGCGTCCGGCAGCACCGAGGTCAGCGACGGATAGGCCTGCTTGGCCATCGCCAGGAGGGCGGCGTCCATCAGTTCGACCGCGGATGGATCGTATTTCAGGATGTCCGGCAGCGCCTCGCCCATCAGGTCGAGGCTGTCGAAATTGGCCTGCAGGAGGAGGCTGACCTTCTTGACCGGGACCAGCTTGAGCGTCGCGGCGGTGATCACAGCCAACGTGCCTTCGGAGCCCGCGATCAGGCGGATCAGGTCGGCGTGGCCGTTGCTCAGCGTGCCGGGCAGGTTGTAACCCGCGCGGTTGCGCTGAACTTTCGGCCAGTGCTGGGCGATCTGGTGTTTTTTGGGGGCCAGGAGTTGATAGGCCCGTCGGGCCAGTTCGTCATCACTATTCCCGCTGAGCGTCAACAGCCGTCCGTCCGAGAGGACGACTTCGAGCTGCTCGACGTGCTGATCGGTGTAGCCGTAGCGGAGGGAATGGGCGCCGGTGGCGTTGTTGCCGATGCTGCCGCCGACGGTGGCCCGCGAGGCGCTGGACGGGTCGGGTCCGAATCGCCAGCCGCGCGGCTGGTATGTCTGGTTGACGCGGTCCAGGATCGTACCCGGCTGAACCCGCACGGTGTTCTCGTCGTCGCTGTCGGCCAGTCCGGTCATGTGGCGGGTGAAATCGAGGACGATGCCGGTGGTCAGCGACTCGCCGGCCAAGCCGGTTCCAGCGCCGCGCGGGGCCAGAGGGACCTGGGCCTCGGCGGCGAATAGCATGGTTCGGGCCACGTCGTCGGCGTCGACCGGCTGAACCACCACCAGCGGGACGACGCGGTAGATGCTGGCGTCGGTGCTGTAGAGCAGTTGGCTGGCCCGGTCGGCCAGGACCTGGCCGCGCAGCAAGCCCTTGAGCTTGCCCGCGACCAGACGGGCATCGGGTTTGCTGTTGATCACGTGCATCAGACTCTCCGCCGTCGGTTACGTCAATTATAGGCGGTTGGCCCGCTCGTTCCGGGGCCTATGCGGAGTTGCCGGTCTTGACCGCCCGGCCGGTCTCCCACGACTGGAAGGCGGCGCGGATGGTCCGAAGGGTGGCTAGGCCCTCTTCCAGCGTACACGGGACCGGTTCGCCCGTCTCGACGCAGCGCAGGAACGTCTCGGCTTGGGCGATGAACATCTCGTCCCGATCGTGGATGGGATACGCCTTGCCATCCCATTTCTGGGTTTGCGGATCGAAGACCTCGACCGACATGGTCGGATACCAGAACCGCGCGCTGGTCTCGACGCCGACGAACTCGTAGAACCCCTGATTGGGCTTCTGGAACTGGTTGATGGTCATCACGCCGATCGCCGATTGCGGGAATCGCAGGGTCATCGCCACGGTGTCCTCGACCTCGACGTCAGGCAGGACCATGTGGTCGGCGTCGCAGTAGACCGACTGCGACGGCCCCAGCATCCACTCGATGGCGTTAATGTTGTGGGTGATGGCGTCCTGGATCGCGCCGCCGCCGGTCTTGTGGTCCTTGTAGTAGACCTTGGCGTAGGCCGGTCGGAACGTGGGGAAATGCTGGCCCCAGAAGCCGACCACCTGCCTGATCGGCCCCAGCCGTCCGGAGCCGATGACTTCCTTGAGGGCCCGCGTCGCCGCATTGCAGCGCCAGACGTAGGCGACGGCGGTGGTCAGGCCGGAACGTTTGGCCTGTTCGATCACCTCGTCAGCCCCTTGCGGGTCGACGGCCAGGGGCTTTTCGCACAGCACGTGGCAGCCGCATTCGAGGGCTCGGCTGACCATCGGCAGATGGAAGTTGGCGGGCGTGCAGATCACCGCGACGTCGAAGTCGCCCAGTGGCACGTCGTCCCAGTTGGTGAACGTCCGCTCGAAGGCGTACTTCGCGTTGAGTTGTTCGAGAAGCTGCGGGTTGATTTCGCACATGCTGACGGCCACGCCGTCCACCTTGCCGAAGCACCGCGCGTGCCGCTCGCCGATCGATCCGCCGCCGACTACCAGAACCTGCTTGGCCATGACGTCCACCTTATAAAAGAAACTGGGAAAACGCCACTATTATGAGGATTGGCGGGCGGCGGGGCAAGCGGATCCGGCTGAAGAAACAAGAAAGGAGGGCCCGCTCGGGTGACGGATCGGCGTGTGCGACGCCTAGTTAAAGTTGATGCGGATCTCGCCGTAGACCATCCGGGGGACCTGGGCCTGGGTCGTGAAGATGGAGGTGGCTTCGGGATGGGCCGGGTCCAGCAGGTTGCTGACGCCGACCGCGATCCAGCCGCGATCGTTCCAGAATTCATGCTCAGCCCGCAGGTCGAGGCGGAAATAGGAATCGATCCGTTGCGGGGCGATCGGGATATTCGGGTTGCTGGCGAACGTCGAATCCGTGTAGTAGAAGTGGCCGGAGAAGTGCCAGTCGTCGTGCGGGCTGTAGCGGGCGCCGACCATGAACTTGTGTTCGGGCGGCGTCGGAGCGTCCATGGCGCCGACGAAGGGGGTGGAGCCCCGCCAGTCGATTTCCTGGTAGGTGTAGTTGCCCAGGAGCAGGAGTTTGTCGGTGATCGGGTACTCGGCTTCGAGCTCAATGCCGTAGATCGATGACCCGCCCAAATTGTGGTATCGGGAGTCGACCAGCGGCTGGTTCTCCTTGGCGAAGTCGGTGGTCGAGCCGAAGATGTCGTTGTACTCGTGCCAGTAGAGGGTCAGGCTGGTCTTGAGCTTGTCGAAGAATGTCTGGCGGTATCCGATCTCGTAGGCCATCAGCGTGGTGGTATCGAGGTCGGGGAGGGCGACCGTCCGTCCGAGGCACAGCATCATCGGGAAGTCCACGAACCGTCCGGCGGCCGGCGGCATTAGGAATGCCCTGGAGACGGCGCCATAGATCATTGACTTATCGGTCGGCTTATACGAGATGGCGGCGCGAGCGCTGGGTTCCCATCCGCCGTAGAACTCGTAGTCGATCCGTCCGCCGAGGTCCAGCGACCATTTGGGGGCGAATTGCCACTCGTCCTGGACGTAGACGCCGATGTTGCCGGTGCCCACGAAATCTTTGCGCAGGAACTGAGGGTAAGCGTCGCCGGCATCGGTGATATCGGCGTGGGTGTCGACGCCCCAGGTCAGGGTATGGTGATCAGCCGGCTTGAATGAGTGGGTGAACTCCAGTCCGAACTGCTGATATCGGTACTGGATCATCGGCATGCCGGTGTCCTGGAAGAAGTCGTTGAAAAACCCGGTCAGTTCGAAGCGGTTGTCCTCGGCGACCTGGTGCTGCCATCGGGTCATCAGGTAGTTGGACTGGCAATTGGGGTTGGTCCGGCCCATCAGGACAATCGGGTTGGGCGAGTAGAGCCCGTCCACGATGGAACTGCCGCCCGAGAAGATGATGGTGTCATTGGCGTCGACGTCGTAGATGCCGTAGAGGCTCAGATGGCCGATCTTCGAGTCGTCCTGGACGCTCCAGAGGCCGCCGTCCAGGTATCCGTCGGTGCCCTGGTGGCTTCCGGAGACCCGCATCCGCAGCTTGCCTTCGGTAAAGCCGTATCCAAGGTATTCCTGATTGGTGCCGCGCGAGCCGCCTCGACCGCGGACGGTCAGACCGAGTTGGTCGACCGGGTCCTTGGTGACGATATTGATCAGCCCGTCGGTCGCTCCGCTTCCCCAGCTTACCGCGGCCGGTCCACGGACGACCTCGATCCGCTCGATGTCCTCAAGCAGGAAAGGCCAGCAACTCCAGTCGGTTCCGCCGAGAACAGGCTCGTAGATTCTGCGTCCGTCCACCAGCACCAAGCCCTGGTCGGAGGTCATCGAGTAGAAGCCGCGCGGCGAGACGACGTTCCATCCGTACAGCACGCTGCCAACGTCCACGCCGGGCACCAGCCGGAACAGGTCGGCAATCCGGTCGGCCCCTGAGCTTCGGATATCCTCTTCGGTAAGCACGGTCACGGCGTAGGGCAGGTCCTCGATCTTCTGGGCTCGACGGGTCGCGCCGGTGACGACCACCGGCACTTCGAGACTCAACAGGTCAATGTCCTCGAGCACCTCTTCGGTCGCGGCAAGATCCTGGGCGTTGATCCGCATCGTCGGCACGAGGGCAATCGCCGCCGCCAGCCCGACGCACAGCCTCCAATATGAGAGATTTCCAGACTGTCGACGCCTCACTGCTTGTCTCCAAACCGCTCATCCACTTTCTCAAGCGTCTCTTCGCCAACCGGCAGTCCGATCATGGCGGCGGTGCGGATGTTGATCGCGGTGTGGATGCTGTTGGCGTACTGCAGGTTCAGCTTGGCGAGGTCATGACCCGCCAGGATGTGCATCACCAGTTCGGCTGTTTGTCGGGCCACCTCGTCGGTGTCGCTGTACTGGGCCCCGAAGGCTCCGGCCTTGACGATGTTCGGTGAAAACGACCAGACCGGCCGTTTCTGTCGCAGGCCCCACAGCAGCAGGGCCTGGACGTTGGGCGAGTTGTAGACTCCGGCGTCCGGCAGCATCAGGACGGCTTGGCAGTTCCTTTCCGAGAGCGTTTTGAGGGTTTTCGAGAATTCGTCCTTTTGCGATGGGATCGGCACGACGACTAGGTTCTTCACCTTGGCCTCGGCCTGCAAAGCACGCATCGTTTGGGCGGTGTTGTCGCTGTACGGAAGGCCGATCGTCCGGACTTCCGGGGCCAGCATGGCGATCCATGCGAGTTGGTCGGTCGGTGAGACGTCGGTCGTCACGCCCGTCGTTCGTTTGGTTGCCTGGTCGTTTTCATTGGGCAGAACCAGGTCGGCTGCATTCGGCACCATCGAGTGAACCACCGGCACGTTGGGACCATCCGTGAGAACCGTTTCGGTGGCGATGGAGCCGACCGTGATGATCAGATCGGGGTTGGTTTTACGCAACTCCCGGGCGAATTGGGGAGTCTTTTCCTTGAGTTCCAGACGAGACAGATGCACGCCCGATTTGGCCAGGGACTCCTCGATGACCTTGGCTGCGGACAAGTAGGTGGGGTGGGGCGTGGTGACGAGGGTCACCCGTCGGGGTTCTGCCGGTTGGGTATCCGCCGCCCAAGCCGTCACACAGCATGTTATCAGCACCAAACAAGACCACTTCATCAAGCGGTAATCCGTCTGTCTGATTCGGTTGTCATCGTGCTACCGGCCGGTCGGGTGACCGGCAGGGCAGCCCTTGTTGCTTGTCGTGATGTATATGCTCTGCCGTTCTTTCGAAAGTATCGGTTCAGCCATTGCGGCACTGAAACTGCTGCTGTGAGCGGTGGCGGAGCTTAAGATGACCGCAAGAAAACGCTTGACGGTGAATAAAAATTCAATATAGTGAAGGCGATGCGAGGGTATTTGGCAAGGAGGGTCTTTTGCATGGCTGATAATTATAATGTATCAACGAAGTGCATTCATAGCGGCCAAAGGCCGGGCGGGTCGGGCGAACGGGCGGTTCCGATTTCGCAGACGACCAGCTACCTGTTCGACGACCCGAACCACGCGGCCGGTCTGTTCGGGCTGGAGCGGGAGGGGTTCATCTACAGCCGGATCGGGAACCCGACGGTGGACGTGTTGGAGAAGCGGATGGCCGATCTGGATGGCGGGATCGGCGGGCTGGCTTTCAGTTCCGGCATGGCTGCGATCAGCGCGGTGGTGCTCAACATTGCCGGTGCGGGTGACCACGTCGTCGTCTCGAGCGCCCTGTATGGCGGGACGGTTACCCTGTTCGCTCACACGCTTCGCCGGCTCGGCATTGAAACCACTTTTGTAGAGCCAACCGACACCGAGGCGTTCGGTCGGGCGATCCGGGACCGGACGCGTCTGGTTTTTGTCGAGAGCGTGGGCAATCCGAGCAATGACGTGCCGGATTTCCAACGCCTGGCGGAGATCGCCCACAAGGCGGGCGTGCCGCTGGTCTGTGACAACACGGTGATGACTCCGATTCTGTTCCGTCCGTTCGAGCATGGCGTCGATCTGGCCGTGTACAGTTGCACGAAGTTCATCGGCGGTCACGGGACGAGCATTGGCGGCATGATCGTCGATTCGGGGCGATTTGACTGGGGCAACGGGAAGTTCCCCGAGTTAACCGAACCGGATGAGAGCTATCACGGGCTGCGCTACCTGGAGCGGTTCGGCGCGGCGGCGTATCTGGCCAAGGCCCGGTGCCAGATTCTGCGCGACTACGGGGCGTGTCTCTCGCCGTTCAACGCATGGCTGTTTCTACAGGGGCTTGAGACGCTGCACCTTCGGATGCCGCAGCACAGCCGGAACGCCGAGGCCGTTGCGAAGTGGCTGGCCGACGATCGGCGGGTGGCGTGGGTGAATTCGGGGTCGCTCGGCGGACATCCCAGCCACGAGCGGTCCAAGCGGTACTTCGGCGGCTGGAGCGCCCTGTTCGGTTTCGGCGTTGAGGGCGGGTACAACGCAGCGGTGCGGTTCATCGAGTCGGTGCGGCTCTGTTCGCACCTGGCGAACATCGGTGACAGCAAGACGCTGGTGATCCACCCGGCCAGCACAACGCACCAGCAGCTTTCGGCGGATGAGCGGCGGGCGGCTGGGGTCAGCGACGACTTCGTTCGCATCTCGGTGGGAACGGAGGACGTTGACGACATCATCGCCGACCTGGACCAGGCGCTGACCGCGGCTGCGAAGGGCTAGCGGGAGGGACTATGACGGACGGATCGATCGGCATTGTCGAGACGCAGACGGTCGAGCTTTTCGTGCCGCCCAACGAGTTGCAGTTGGACTGCGGGCGGCGGCTGGGCCCGATCCAGGTGGCCTACGAAACGTACGGCCGGTTGTCGGAGGGCAAGGACAACGCGGTCTGGATCTGTCACGCCCTTTCGGGTGATGCCCACGTGGCCGGCCGGCACAGTCCCGAGGACCGCAAGCCCGGCTGGTGGGACGAAATGGTCGGGCCGGGTAAGCCGATCGATACGGACCGGTACTTCGTGGTCTGCTCGAATATCCTCGGCGGCTGCAAGGGCACCACCGGCCCGTGTTCGATCAATCCGGCGACGGGCGAACCGTGGGGGTTGGATTTTCCCGTGGTGACCATCGCGGATATGGTTCGCGTCCAGAAGGCGTTGGCGGATCATCTGGGGCTGGAGAGGCTGCTGGCGGTGGTCGGCGGATCGATGGGCGGGATGCAGGTACTCGAATGGGCTACGCGCTTTCCGGATGTGGTCGTGTCGGCGATTCCGGTGGCGACGACGGCGTGTCTCTCAGCTCAGGCGATCGCGTTTAACGCGGTGGGGCGTCACGCCATCATGGCCGACGCCCGGTTCCGCGACGGCGACTGCGCCAAGGGCGCCGCTTCGCGAGAGGGTCTGGCCATCGCGCGGATGATCGGGCACATCACGTACCTTTCCGAGCGGTCAATGGACGACAAGTTCGGCCGGGCGCTGCGCCACGCGGAAAAGTATCGGTACGACTTCGACAGCGAGTTCGCGGTTGAGACCTATCTGGACTATCAGGGCCAGCGGTTTGTCGAGCGGTTCGACGCCAAGAGCTACCTCTACATCACCAAGGCGATGGACTATTTCGATCTGGCCGGGCTGTACGGTTCGCTGCGTGAGGCGTTCGCCCGCACGCGCTGCCGGTTTCTGATCGGCAGCTTTACCAGCGACTGGCTGTTTCCGCCGGAGCAGTCGCAGGAGATGGTGCGGGCTCTGCTGGCCGGCGGCCGCGACGTGACGTACTGCAACATCGAGTCGCCGTACGGCCACGATGCGTTTCTCCTGGAGCCCGAGACGCTCGGCGGTCTGCTGCGAGGGTTTCTTGGCTCGACGCTCCGGCGGGTCCGTAGCGGTCGGGCCGTTCTGCCGTTCGCCCAGAACGGGCAGAGCGAACGGGAACTGATCGGTCGTCGGCCGGACTTTCCGGTGATCGAGCGCCTCGTGGAGCCGGGTTCGGCCGTCCTGGACCTCGGCTGCGGTGACGGCCGGCTGCTCCAACTGCTTGCGATCGACCGCGGCGTGCGCACGTGCGGCGTCGAGATCAAACAGCCGCGCGTTCTGGAGGCGGTCGGCCGCGGGCTGACCGCGATCCAGCACGACCTGGACCGAGGGCTGCCGGAGTTTGCCGACCGCAGTTTCGATTACGTGGTGCTCTCGCAGACCCTGCCGGAAGTCCGCAACCCTCAATTGGTCCTGCGAGAGATGCTGCGGATCGGGCGTTACGCCATCATCAGTTTTCCCAACTTCGCCCACTGGCAGGCCCGCTGGCGCCTCGCGGGCTGCGGCGTCGCGCCGCAGACCGCCTCGCTGCCGAACACCTGGTACGACACCGAGCGCATTCGGTTTCTCTCGCTCCGCGATTTCGAAGACTTCTGCAACTTGATGGGCGTCACGACGGTCGGGCGAGTGTGCCTGGACGGGTGCGGGCGCGAGATCCGCGGGCCCCTTTTGAACTTGCGGACCGCCCAGGCCATCTATATAATAACCGATAACAGGGGTGGCTGACCGCCGGATCGGCGAGTCAGCGTCGCTTGGATTCGCAGGAACGCAACGTACACCGTCCGATTGCGGGGGAAGACGGGATGTTCCCGTCCGCACAGGAGCACATGCCATTGGGGAGGAGTCGATCATGGGACGTCTCAGCATAATCCTGGTTTGCGCCGGAATGGTCGGTCTGCTCATCGGTTCGCTGGTGATCGCCCAGCAGCAGGGGACCACCGAGGACCCGAACCAACCACAGGAACAGCAGGCTCAGCAAGGCCAGCAGGCTCAGGAACAGACCCCACAGGAGCAGCCGCAAGGCGAATCGCCAATCGCGAGACAGGCGGCTCAGCAGCAGGATCAGCAACAGGCCCAACCGCAGGCGCAGGCTCAACCACGGGATCAGCAGACCAGCCAGAGGCTGGTGGAACGCTATCAGAGCCGCCTCGACCGGCTGCCGGAGCGGCTGAACCTCAACGAGGAACAGCGCAATCAGTTCCAGAGTCTTCGGCAGACCCACATGGAGCGTATTCGCAGTCTGGTCAGTCAGATCGATCAGGCGACCAATGAGTTGAGAACGCAGTTGGCCAACCTTGCCCAGGACGATCCGACGCGCCAACGCATTCAGAACATGCGGCTGAGCTTCTTCGCCGTCGCCATGCCCGGCGGGGCCGAGGCCCGCTTCGACTACGGCCCGCGGACCATCGCGCAGACCCTGCGCCGCGTCGATCTGCCGCCGGACAAGCAGCAGCAGGTTCGCGATATCCTGGACCAGTCGCGCCAGAAGTATCACCAGTACATGCGACAGGAATGTCAGCAGCGGATGACGGCCCAGCAGGACATGATGGACCAGATCCGCGAGGTACTTGACGAGCAGGAACTCCAGCAGTTCCAGCAGACGGCTTCTCGGTTGGAGCGGCAGCAGCAGTATGCCGGTCGCGGGCCCGGCGGCCGCGACTTCCGTCAGACCCAGCAGCGAGGGCGGCCCGGGCAGTTCCAGGATCAGCGCGGGCCCTCGGGCCAGTACCGCCAACGTCAGTATGCTCCGGGCGGGCCGCAAGGGGGCGATTTCGGGTTCGATCAGGACGGCTACGACTACCGCGAGTCTCAGGAACAGGATCAGGGCGAGAACTGGTGGGACTGGGAAGACCAGGAGAATATGCGGGAATAATCGAAGACCGGTGAAAAGCACCGGAGCTTTTTGATACCGGTAACTCCGTCAAAAGGAGCGGCTTGCGCCGCTCTTTTTGTTGGTTCACCGCCGGTGCAATAACCGCTGGGCTCATCCGTTTGTAGCTCCGGACGGTGAATACGAAACTCGGTTCAGGAGGACAGGCCATGAGACGTTCGATCATTGCAGCATCAATCTGCGGCGTTCTGGTGCTTGCGGCGGGAAGTCGTATTCTGGCGCAGTCGGAAACGGCGGGCGAGCCGGCCCGGGCGCCGACGACGGCCCGGGAGAAGGCGGGAGTGGGCGAAGGGCTCAAGAACCTGATCGCCCAGCGTCTTCGGATGGCTCCGCGCGCCCTGGAGATGACGGAGGACCAGACGGCCCGCTATCGGGAACTTGCCCGCGACTATTTCCAGCAGGTCGAGGAACTGACCAATCAGCTTAACGAGAAGACCCGGGCGTTTCGGGCCGAGGTCGATCAGGTGCTTACGCCCGAGCAGCGCGAGCGGCTCGAGCGGATGCAGATGCGGCGCGCCGGCGGGCGGAGTGGGCGTGGGCAAGGGCCGATGGGCGGGCGGCCCGGCGCCGGAGCGGGCATGATGCTCCGGCCGGGCGTGATCGAGCCGGCCCTCGATCGGACCGATCTGCCGCAGGAGAAGAAGGAACAGGTTCTGGACATCGTCCGCGGTCTCCGTGAGCAGTTCCGTTCCGTCGATCGCGGCGACCGCCAGGCTCGCCGCCAGGTGATGGAACAGGCCGTCGAGCAGATCCGCCAGATTCTGACACCGGAGGAGTTCGGTTTGCTCCGCGACAAGGTCTGCGAAGTGGTCCAGGAGCAGGGCATGGACCGTGGGCCGCGCTGGGAGGGTCGAGGCGGACCGCCGCAGGGTTCCGGCTGGTCGGATCGTCCTGGTCCGCGGCACGAGCGGTTCGGGCCTGGGCAGGGACGAGGGCGCGGGTTTGACAATCGTGGCTGGGATCGTCCTCGCAACCAGACGCCGCCTCCTCCGCCTCCAGCGGATCAAGCGCCGGCCGAGCCGGATTGGCTCTGGTAGGCGAGCGAGTCTATACCAACAGAAGACGGAGCGGCCGCGTGCCGCTCCGTTGGTTTATGCGTTCGCTATTCGGCGTCGACGGAAGCAGAAGGCGGCGCAGCCTACAGCCGCCATCCCAGTCCTTCCCTCGGGTCGCCGGTGGCTTCCTGCAACTTGTCCAGCGCCTCGTCCAGCCCTTCCGGCGGTTCCTTGGGCACGACGACCTTGAGCACCACGTACTGGTCGCCCCGTTCCTGTTCGGGCTTCTTGGGATTCGGCGCGCCCTTGCCGCGCAGCCGCAGTTTCTGACCGCCGCTGGCGCCCGGCGGAATGGTCAGCACGGTCGGCCCGTCGATGGTGGGAATGGTGACCCGGGCTCCGCGGATCGCCTCAGCCACCGTCACCGGTACGTCCACGTAGATGTCGTTCCCTTCGCGGCGGAAGTAGGGATGCGGGGTGACGTTGACGGTGATGTACAGGTCGCCCGGAGCGCCGCCGGCGAAACCGGGATTACCCTTGCCCTTGACGCGGACCTTGCTGCCGTTGGTGACGCCCGGCGGGATCTTGACCTCGATCGTCTCGGAGTGCACCTGACCCTGTTCGTTGGGCTGCTGGAGCGAGAGCCGCATCTTGGTGCCCCAGACGGCCTGTTCGAAGGCCAACGTTACCTGGTGCTCAACGTCGGTTCCTCGGGCCGTTTCGGGACGTGGACGAGCCCGGCCCCGTCCGCGGGTCCACCGGTCGGTCCTCGCGGCGCCGCTGAACAGGTCGCCGAATAGATCGTTCATGTCGAAATCCGGTTCGCCCGGCCGGCCTTCGTTGGTCCAGGTGTAGACCTTCGCGCCGCCCGGCCCGTAGCTCCACCGTTCGGAGCGATCGGAGGCGGCGCCGGCGCCCATACCCACGCCGGCGTGGCCGAACTGGTCGTAGGCCGTCCGTTTCTGCGGGTCGGACAGCACGTCGTAGGCTTCCTGGACCTCTTTGAATTTGGCGGCTGCGTCCGCTTCCTTGCTGACGTCCGGGTGGTATTTCCGGGCGAGTTGTCGGTAGGCCTTTTTGATCTCCTCCTGGCTCGCCTTTCGCGAGATTCCGAGGATGTCGTAGTAGTCTCGTGCCGGCATCGTTCGCTGCTCCCTTCGCGTCTACGGCCATTATACGAACGGCCGCCCCCGCAGACAACACGGGACGCCGCCTCCGCGGACGGCTTGCCTTACATGCTGAACATCCGTTCCAGGTCGTACTGGCTGTAGGTTCGGAACGCGATCATGGTGGTGGTCTTGGTGATCGCGTCGAGTTTGAGCATGCGGCTGGTCACGACGTCGGCGAGCTGCTCGTTGGATTTGGCCCGCACCATCACCACCAGATCCCATTCGCCGCCCACCGAGTAGACCTCGGAGACCCCTTCCATTTCGAGGATCTTCTGTGCCGTCTCGTTGACCGCGTCTCGCCGCACGTTGACCATAATGATCGCCGTCACCATGTCCGCATCCTCCGTCGATTGTGTTTTGGCCCCAGTCTACCCGGCGTGCCGGCGAGGGTCAACGACTGCTCGATCCGGTTTGGTTGCCGGCATGTCGAGAACGTTCTCGCCCTTGATTCCGTGGTCGCGGAGCGTAGAATCCGTCCAACGTAGGCCTTTGTCCAGAAAGGATCGTCCCATGTCCGAGCAGCGTCTTTCCGCCGAGCACGGTACCGTTTGCTTCCTTCCTGACGACCGCCACGGCTATTTCGGTTGGCCGTCGGTGGCCCGGACCGCCTCCGGCAAGCTGGTGGCGGCCGCGTCCGGCCCGCGTTTCGACCACGTCTGCCCGTGGGGCAAAACCTCGATCTTCGAGTCGACGGATGAAGGCAGGACGTGGATCGGTCCGAACGTCATCAACAACACGCCGTTGGACGACCGCGACGCGGGGATTATTTCGCTCGGCGGCGAGAGGCTGCTGGTCTCGTGGTTCGTCTACGACGTTCGCAGCCTCTTTGCGTGGGCCAGGGAGAGCTACAAGCTTTCGGACGACGAGATCGCCCGCTGGCAGGCGGTATTCGACACCTGGTCCGATGAGGTGGTTCGCAAGTGGCAGGGGTCTTGGGTGCGGACCAGTTCCGACGGCTGCGCGTGGTCCGACTTCTATCCGGTTCCCGTTTCGGCTCCGCACGGGCCGATCCGTCTGGCCGACGGTTCGCTGCTCTATTTGGGCAAGGAGTTTCCCTTTCACGGGGTGGAACCCATCGGCCAGATTCTCGCCTGTCGCAGTACCGATGACGGCAAGACCTGGACTACGCTGGGGCGCGTGCCGCTGGCGGATGACACCCATCCGGACAACTTCCACGAACCGCACATGGTTGAGCCGCCGTCCGGCAATCTCCTCGGAATGATCCGCTATGAATATGCGAAGCGTCCCAACGAGAAGTACATCAGTTTCAGCCTGTTTCAGACCGAATCCGAGGACGGCGGCAAGACCTGGTCGCCGGCCAAAGACCTGCGCCGGTACGGTTCGCCGCCGCACCTGATCCGCCACTCGTCGGGCGCGGTGGTGTGCGTCTATTCCTACCGCAAGCCGCCGCTGGGCCACCGGGTGATCATCAGCCGAGACGAAGGGGCAGTCTGGTCGGATGAGTACATCCTTCGCGACGACGCTCCACCCCGCGACCACGGCTATCCGGCTTCGATCGAGCTACCCTCCGGGGAAATCTTCACTGTTTACTACCAGCGGGCCGACCACGAGCACAAGAACTGCGCCATCCTCTGGTCGCGCTGGCGCCTGCCGTAAGCGATTCCGTCGCCTTCAGCAAAACGCACGATTCTCACCGAAGGCAGGTTGATCCGACGGGCCTTTCATGTCACGTCGGCCAGGCGTTTTCCGATCTCTTTGCAGAGCCAGTCGACGTACCAATTCGGCTCGTCGTTCAGACCGATCGTACGGATGAATCGTCGGTACTCGCGTTCCCACGATAGGACCCGCTCCAGGGCCTGCCGGGCCTTTTCGCGGTGCTCCTGACCGCCGCCATCCAGGAAAACCGCCCGGTGGTGTGTCCCGAGTACAGCCTGGCGGAGACCCTCCAGTTCGATGTCCGTGATTCGCAGGATATCCATCTCGCTGCGAATGCGATCGGCCAGGACCTCGTCGTCACCGACCTCGCTTGCGGCCGTCTCCAGCAGCAGTCGGCAATTGCTCTGCCTCGACTGGGCCTGCTCGATCCGGCTCGCGTGCTCCAGGGCGAACCGATCGCTCGTATCGAGCGGCTCGAGCAGCAGCGAGCCGCCTTTGCTCCCGACGTACTGGCAGCCGACCAGGGCCAGTTCGAACAACTCGACCATCGCCCGGTGATACTTCAGCATGGGTTCGGACGCCCGGCCGTACCAGTGTTGGCAGAAGTCCTCAAGCAGGGCGTTCGGGTCCGCGTTCGGGTTCCAAACCGCGCGGGCGAAGAGCATGTAGTTTGGATAGGCGGCATGCCACTCGCGGGCCATGATCACGAAGCACTGGTGGGCCAACGGCCGCCTGGCCCAGCCGGCAAAGTGCCGAGCGTCGTCGAAGATCGCCCTTGGCGTGACCGGCTGCATCCAACGGAACTTGAACGAGTCGATGTACCGCTCGAAGGTCAGCACATCGGCGAAGCCCGCCTCGCGGATCTGCTCAGCCTGGCGACGGTAGCTCTCGCATCGTAGGCACCCACCAATGCCGTGTACTTCGCACCGCTCTGTCAGCGACAGCAGGGCGACGACCTTGGGATGCGGGCGCACCGTCATCGGTTCGCAGACAGTGTCATGATATGCAATGAAACTGACCTTTGCCGGCGAGCCCATTTCCTCGAGCACTTCGGCCAGTGCATTGCTTACTCGTAACGACTGGTCCGCCGGGCAAAGGGCGCGGCACCGGTCGCACTCGCACCAGCCGCCGCCGGGAAGGTCGTCCGGCCAAGCGTGCCAGATCACGATCTCGGGACACGCCTCGACAATCCGCCGGAAGTTGGATTGGATCACCCCCAAGGCCTCGCGGCTGGCGGTGCAGAGATTGTGATCGCCGGTGCGTTGTCCGTTCTTGAGACGGAAGTACTCCGGACGCTCGGCTACGTTACGTTCGGTTCGCGGCAGCAGCGACATCAGGTCGTGGGCCCCCGCTTGGATTAGAAACCCCCGCTTGCGGAACTCGGGCATCCAGTGGCTATGGGCGCCCCGGCCCCACGACTCGATCGTCCACTGAGGGTGATACGTATTCAAACGCATCTTGGCCGACCAGTCGATCTGGGAGAGGGTAAACTGGTCACCGAAGCACGTGGCGTCGATCAGCCCCCGCATCGCGAACGCGGGCTCTTCGATGATCGGGCGTTTGGGAAGTTCCACCACCGTCCGCTGCGGCACGACCTCGTCGCCCGGGCCGATCCACCGGCAGCCCTGAAGCTCCAAGAATGCGTATACGCCATAGAGCACACCGCGCGGGCCGGCGCCGCGGATGATGACCCGTGCCGCCTCGGACTCGATCCGGAACCCGTCTTCGCGCAGGCCTATTGCTTCGGGGCATTCAATCCACAGGTCGAACCGCGGGCCTTCCTGAACGCCCATCGCACAAAGGTAGCGGTTCAACTCCTCAGATGCGAACGCGATGACCGGATCATCCGACCGCTGCGGCTCGATCATCCACATGCCCTTCTTCTGTGACATGTTGCCGCTCCGCCTGAATCACACTTTGAGTCGAATCCGAAACCGGATGGTGTCGGCCGAGTGGTCGTCCCACGAGACCAACCGGCTAAAGGATCAGCACGTCATTGTAGTAGCGCGATCTAGTTGATCAAGGACGAGAATCCCATGAGGGGACACCGCCTGGATGTCTTTCCATGGCTACCTAGACTCTCTCCAGATGCAGTTCGGTGGCGTGGATCCACTCGTCTTCTGGCGGCGGGTAGGGCCAGTGGTTGCCGACGTGGTAGACCGACAGCACCCGGCCCGGAGCGGTTTCGACCAGCCGAGGGTAGTGGTTGTGGCGGTTGACCGCCGGATCACCCAGTTGCAGCGTCTGGCTCCACGTCTGTCCATTGTCGAGGCTGAAGTTGAACTGATTGCCCGAGCCCGCGCAGACCAGGACGTCGTCGGCCGTCCGGAGCAGGGCGGGAAAGCCGCGAAAGCCCATCGGCGTGGTCGTCCACGGACCCGCCTTCCAGCCGTCGGCAGTCTTGCGGACGACGACCTGGCCGCAGTTCAGATAGACCTCCGCCCCGGTCGCCTGCGGGTTCGCGTGGCGGATCACCACGAGAATGTCGCCGTTGGCCAGTTCGACCGCCTCCGGTTCGTCGTTGGACCGATCAGGCAGGCCGCGGGCGACCACCAGCGGAGCGGACCACGAGCGGCCGCTGTCGCTTGAGAAGAACAGCACCGCGTCAGTGGCCGGAGAGATCGTACCGCTGGCGGGGTCGGGATGGTCCAGACAGCCGTAGGCGGGCAGCACGACCGTACCGTCCGACAGGCGGATCGGATGGCACCAGACCAGGAGGCTGTGAGACGGATCGTTCACCGCCACCGGCTCGCTCCAGGTCTGTCCGTCGTCGGTCGATCGTACGGAGGCGATCTCGCCGTAGAAGTGGTAGTTGTTTTTCTCGATATCCCACGTGGACCACCGTCCGCCGATTCCGAGCAGCGTCCGATTGTCCAGGGCCAGCGCCGGCAGCACGAGCGATTTGGTGCTGTCGGACCAGTCGTAGAACCTCTGCTTTTGCCACGACCGGCCGCCGTCGGCCGAGTCCAGGGACAGCCAGCCGCGTCTCATTTCCTTCGGCAGGGGGGTCAGGTATTCCCAGTGGTACCCCTTTTCCAGCCCGTCGAAGGTGCCTTCGATGTTGCTGAAGAGCACCCGCAGGCGGCCGTCGGGCCACTGCATCAGGCTGGTCCAGCAGCTCCACTTGGGGCCTTCGGGTGTTTCGTATACCTTGCGGTGCGAGACGCCGGAAACCCTCAGCGGCAGCTTCTCCTGGCCTGCGGCCGGCTTGAGACCGTCAAAGAAATCGGCGTAATTGACGTAGTAAGCGTCATTGTGCTGGCGTTCGACCATGACCGGCTCCTGTTCATGACCGTGTTTGGCCGCGATTGTAGTGCCGCAAGTGGGTTTGTCAACCTACTGGTGTATTTTGTCCGTTCCATGTGGCCGCTTGCCGTTGTCAGGAAGTCGCGATTGTGAGGATCAGTCCCCGTGGCGGGTCTTTCCTGTCCTGGACCGGAGCATGGTATCACCGGTCTTCCGTGCCGTCTGCGATCTGCCCGCGCCTCAGCCTGGCGACGCTGGCGCAAGCTCAGATGGTAGTCCGATCCGTCTCGTCCTTCGCCCGGCCTGAAGCATCCCGATGCAGCCGTCAAAGACATTGGCCATAGTTGCTGGCCAGGATGGCCAGGTCGCCCGCGCCGACCGCTCCGTCACCATTGAAGTCGCCGTCGGCCCAACCCATGCCGCTGGTCGTTCCGTAATTACTGGCCAGAATGGCCAGATCGCCAACGTCCACCGAACCGTCATGATCGGCGTCGCCGGGAATCGGCGGCACCACGACCGGCTGTTCGGACGCCCATGGCGAACCGGCCAGGGCCGCATCGACCGTCTGCACGCTCACGTAGTAGGTGCCGGGCACGTGGACAATCACCGACCACTGCAGGTTCTCCTGGACGTTGCCGAGGGCCGGAACGCGGCGGAAACCGGTGGTTGGGTCGGCCATCGCGGGCGTCACGTCCTGTCCGCCCGGAGCCGTTCCCAACCGCAGGTTATACGACAATCCGGCCTGCGGCGTCTCAATATCGGTGCCGGGATTCCAACTGAACGTCATCTTGTTCCAGGACACCGTTGGCGGAAGTGACCACATCGGCGCCGCAGGAGGCGTATTGGGCGCCGTCGCGCCATTGCGGTAGATCTTGCTCTGGAACGCACTGCCGCTGAAGCCGGCTAGAGCCAGGTCCAGATCGCCGTCGTTGTCGTAGTCGCCCCAGGCGACGGCTGAGTCCATCATCGCCGCAAGCCCCATGCCCATCGCGGTGAAGGTGACGAAGTCGTTGCGGTAGAGTGTGGTGTAAGGTACGCCGCCGGCTGCACCGGTCAGGGCGATGTCGATGTCGCCGTCATTATCATAATCGCCCCAGGCCACGTCGCCGTTGCTCACGCCGGTGAAGGCCACTCCGGTGTTGGGGAAGACGGCAAGTTGATTGTCGTAGAGGATCGTGCTGTCAATGCCTCCGGCGGCCCCGGCCACGACCAGGTCCAGATCGGCGTCGTAGTCGTAATCGCCCCAGGCCATCAGGCAGGAATCGGCCAGGACGAAAGGAACGCCGCTGTCCATGAACACGCCGCCGTTGTTCTGAAAGAGTCGGGTCACCGGGTTGGCGGCGGCGTCTCGTCCGGCCAGGGCCAGATCCAGATCGCCGTCGTTGTCGTAGTCGCCCCAGACGGCTTCCGAAAGTCCGACGGGGATTAAGGCGGCGCCAATGTCCGTGAACGCGCCGCCGCCGTCGTTGCGGTAGACGATGGCAAACGGAACGCCCGCGGCATCATATCCGGTCAGGGCGAGGTCCATGTCGCCGTCGTTGTCATAATCGCCCCAGTCGACCGAGCCATCCTGGACGCCGATCAGGCCCGCACCAGCGTCGATGAAGTTGCCCGCTCCGTCGCCCTGATAGACCCGGCTGATTGGCATGAGGCCGTTGTCGAGCCCGCAGAGGGCCAAGTCGAGGTTGCCGTCGCCATCGTAGTCGCCCCAGGCCAGCGAAGTGTGCGTGATCCCCGGCAGCGGCGCGCCGATGTCCGTGAAGCTCGCGCCGCCCAGGTTGCGGTAAACCTTGGTGACATATCCCGCTCCGGTGTCGCCCGCGAGCGCCAGGTCGAGCAACCCGTCGTTGTCGTAATCGCCCCAATCCACGTCGCAGTATGCCACGCCGGCCAGCGCGGCGCCGATGTCGGTGAACTGACCGGTCACCGCGAAGCTGCCGGCCAGCGTGCCCGACTGGGTGTCGGGATTGGTCACCACGACGTTCCAGGCGCCGGGCGTGGCCCCTGCCAGGTTGAACGTGCAGGTGATCGTGGACGAATTCACAACGGTCACCGCGGTGGCGCTAATGTTCGGTTGGCCGGGCATGGCCAGCATGACCGTCGCCCCGGTCTGGAAATACGCGCCGGATATCGGATTGATGTTCACGGTGCTTCCGGCCGCTCCGGTGTTCGGATTGATGCTGTAGACCTGCGGGGCCGGACTGGTCAGTCGCGAAAGCGCCGGGTCGCCGTAGAGGTTGAAGTCCAGCATGTTCATCCAGGACGCGTCGCCCCAACCCAATCCGAAATTGGACCGGCACCAGACCAGGGCCGCTCCGGCGGTGTCCGGGGTCGCCGCCGACATCCGATTAAAGATGCGGTAGGCGTAGGAGGCGTTGTCGCCGTACGAGCCGCCTCGCGAGGTGTTCCACGACCCGATGGCGTACCAGGTCACGCGGCTGCCCGAAAACGTGCCGATGGCGCCCTGTTTGAGCAGGCTGTAACCCAGATTGCCCGAGTTCTCCGGGTAGCCGTTGAGGCAGGAGACCAGGACCGCGAACGAGGGGTACGAATCGTTCAGCGAGCTGCAGTCGCTCGAACTGAACATGGTGTACCATGTGGTTTCCTTGTGCGGCGACGCATTGCCGCAGATGTTGGTGTAGCTGCCATCCGAGGTCCAGCAGAACCGCGACGCGCCGGTCTGACTGCCGTGAGCCCACCACGTGACAAACCCGTAGGTGTTCTGCCACTCGTTGACGATGTTGGTGGTGGTCAGGGCCGCATTGCAGGAGGTCAGCGGATAGGCTGAGCCGTTGGAGTAGACGCCGGTTCTTTCGTAGAGGGTGTAGGCGCTGAAGCCGGCGCTCGAGGCCAGCGACTTGATCGCCTCGCCCCAGTCGGCCCCGAAGGTACGCCAACTGGTGTAGGGGTAATCAATTCCCGAGTCGCTGGCGTCACCGTCGCCGTTGTTGTCCTGGGGTCCGTGGTTGGATATCGCGGTCGGGATGAGGACCTTGCTCCGCCACGCCCGCGTGGAGCTTTGCGTGTAATTGATGCACTTCTGGAGAATGCTGTCCAGGTCGGTGGTGGACCCGTAGTAGGGGATCCGGCCGACCATCAATTCGCAGTACTTGTCGGCCCCGCCCGTGCCGTAGTCGCCGCTGTACTCCCCGTAGTATCCGTCGCTGTCGAGGTTCCAGTTGCCGCTCAACTCAGCGAAGTACATGTCCGTCGGAACGTCCGCCCCGGGGCGCGGGTAGCACATCCGCATTGGGATCGACTGGTTTGAAGTGAATGTCGTGGGATGAGGGTCGCCGATCAGCAGGACGTACGAGATGCCGTCGGTGGTCCAGTGCGAGCCGAGCCACGAGCGGATATTGTCGGCCCGACTGTAGCATGATGTACCGGTGACGTAGTGGGTGTCGTCCGCCGACGTCCCTTCGGTGACGACCTTGACCGCATGGCCGCAGGCCTGCAGGTTTGTAATGAAGCTCGATAGATTTGAACTGGTGCTCTGGATCGTGCTGGTGGTGATGATCACGTAGTCCGCCGCCGTGCCCGCGGCCGGAGGCGGCGACGAGGATTCAGCCGGCAGCGCGGCGTCCTGGGGATTGATGATCTCATCGAGCATCAGAAACGGGTCGGTTTCGACACCGGATGCCGCTGGCATGCTCGGCAGTTCTCCCGTTCGCGGCGCGGCGACGGCGATCTGCGCTCCGTTCAGAACGTGAACCGCTCTGCCGGCCGGGTTGAACTTGGCGCACCAGATGCGAACCTCAGCCACTTTCCACTGCCGATACTCGCCCGTCGAGACAACCTCCACCGCAGCGGCGGGAAAGTCAGCGTTTCGCGCGTAGATCGCCACGTCTTTCCCGTTACGAATCCTGGCCTTGTTCTTCCTGCCCCAGTCGATGATCGGCATCGTCCCGTCCCACGTCACCGCGGGCGGAGCGGGCGCGATGTCATAGCCGCCGTGCATCGGCGACCATTCCTCATCCACCGCCCATGCCTGAATCTGGCTCAAGTCCGCGTCCGCGGGCAGCAGCACCTTCACCTGGTAGTAGGGCAGTAGCGGCTCGCCCGGCTCGCCGCCCAATGGCAGGCCGTCCACGTCGACCACGTCCAGGCCCTCCGGGCCGGTGGCCATCCGCACCGTCCCCTCAAAGCCTGAGACGGAAAACTCCGTCGACCACAGGTCACCCGATAGCTCAGCCGCCTGTGCCGGGGTCCAACACCCCAGCAGAACGGCAACCGCCGCCACAATCGACCCGGCAAACGCTCCTCGACCAGCCCCGCAATCCATCGCCTCTCCTTTCAAAAGCTCAGGCGACGACTTGGGCCGCCGCGGACAAGAAAAACCAGGCGAAGATTACGCCGAAGTGACTTTGGAACATGCGATGGACCCGCTTGAGGATCGCAGATCCCCGCAACAACCTAGTATAGGCGGGCTGACAATGACATGCAGGAGAGTATAAGCGTGACTGATCAACGATGGACGCACTCGCTTCCCCTTCTTCCAAGGCTGAGTATCCCTCTCATGGATACCTTTGGACGCGCCTATAAGAGGGCCGGGAAGAACCCGCTCTCTCCCGGACACCTTATACGTCCACTATAACCGACCGGGCGCAGGAGTCAAGGTGGAACGGTCATGGATGCTCGGACAACGACCGGGACGGATAGGAGCTGCGGCGTCCTATAAATCGTTGCGGCGGCAATCTGTGTGAAAGAGTGGGGCTTCTGGTTCTGGTCGATCAGGCCTTCTCCAACTCCTCGTCAAAGACGACCGCGACCTTGCCGCATCGACCGCCGGCCATCAGGGCGTAGGCCTCGCCGGCTTTGTCCAGCGGGAAACGGTGGGTGATGAGCCGGTCGGGGTGCAGGCCCCATCGCACCAGCCGCTCGACCAGTTCCTCCATCCGCCAGAGGTTCGTCACCCACGAGCCGTAGATGGTCTTCTGGTCGTGGATAATGTCCGGCGACGGCTGGAAGCTACAAGTGCCGCCTTCGCCGAGGAATACGATCCGGCCCCACTTGCGGGCGGCCTGTATGCAGGTCAGGCGGGCCCGGTCGTTGGCGGAGCAGTCAACCGCCTTTTCCACGCCGTGGCCGCCGGTCAGCTCGCGGACCTGGGCGACATTATCGGAACCGGCAGACAGGACCTCGTCGAAGAGCCCTAACGAACGGGCGATCTGGATGCGTTCGGCGGTCACCTCGATGCCGACGACCCGGCGGGCGCCCATCGCCCTGGCCAGCATGGCCGTCGCCAGACCCACCGGCCCCAGGCCCGTCACCAGCACGTCGTCGTTGCCGCTGATGCCGATTTTCTCCAGGCCCTCGTAGACCGTGCCGAACCCGCACGCCACCTGAGCGCCGTCGCTGTAGGTCAGCCGCTCGGGCAGCAGGACCAGGTCCTTCTCCTCGGCCAGGAGATACTCAGCCATTCCGCCGTTCCGCTGCCAGCCGTAGGCCCGACGGTACGTCTCGCTGGTGCACGAGATCATGTACCCGCGGCGGCAGTCGTTGCAGACACCGCAGCCGGAGATGTGATAGACGATCACCCTATCTTCGCGATGGAACCGCCGGCAGCCCGGCCCGCACTCGACGATCTGCCCGCAGGGCTCGTGGCCGGCTATCATCCCCGGCTGATAGCCTTCCGGCCCCTTGCCGAGATGCTGATGGTAGATGCAGCGGATGTCCGAGCCGCAGATCGTCGACGACTTCATGCGGATCAGCACCTCGCCATGGCCGGGCGAGGGTATGTCGAATTCCTTGAGTTCCACCGTGCTGTTGCCGGGAAGAACCGCGCCTTGCATCCTGGTATTCATCGTTTCATGTCCTTCATACGATCGATCATGTGGCGATTTGGCCGTCTACGTCCCAAAGATCCTCCCAGCACTGACCGGCCTTCCAGAGAAACACCTGTCCCTTGATCAGCCGGCAGCGGCGATCAATGCCGGCGATCGCCTGCATTTCCTGGGCCGTCAGCGGATCGCTGATCACGCCTCGCAGGTTGCTGAGGTACTTGGCCCGCGTGACGGAAAAGGGGATGGGGATCTGGCCCCGCTGAACGGCCCACTTGAGGCAGATCACCGCCGGATGCAGATTGTGCCGGCGGGCGATCTCGACCACGACCGAATCGTCGATCGGCGAGGTGTCGTCCGGCGTTCGATCGCGCTCCGGGCGGTTGGGTGAGCCGATCGGGCAGTAGCCGATCGGCTGGATTCGATGGTCCAGACAGAACTGAAACAACTCAGGCTGCTGGAAATGCGGGTGCAGCTCCATCTCGTTGCACGCGGGTTTGATCCGCGCGTCCCGCAGAAGCAGCTTCAGCTTGGCAACGGTCATGTTGGACGTGCCGATGTGGCGGACCAGACCCATCTCAACCAGCCGCTCCATCCGCCGCCACGTATTCATGTAGTTTTCATGGATGTACGGTTGGGCGTTCTTGCTGCGGCTGAGGACGTCGCAGCCGGGCGGATGGTAGTTGGGAAAGGGCCAGTGGATCAGGTACAGATCGAGGTAGTCGAGCCGCAGATCCCGAAGCGACCTGGCGCACGAGAGCAGGACATCGTCCGGGCCGTGCATGTCGTTCCAGAGCTTTGAGGTGATCCAGAGATCCTCGCGTCTCAGGTTCGCTGCGAGAGCTTCCTGTAACGCCTTGCCGACCTCCTCCTCGTTGCCGTAGACCGAGGCGCAGTCGATGTGCCGGTAGCCGACCCGCAACGCGCCTCGGACCGCGTCGGCCACCTGCCCGGCTGAGTACCGGTCCGAACCGAACGTGCCGAGCCCGATGACGGGAATCCGGGCTCCGGTATCGAGGGTTTTGGAGGGGATCCCAGCGGGATCAACCGCATCATAGTCCAGCGCAAAGCTCGTCATTGGTCAGAGGCCCCGCCAAAAACTTCATTAGACGCCGACCGGTACGGTCGGGCTATGGATTATCCATCGAAAGCATGGATATTCTTTGGAAATGCGGATAGACTGGGCTCATGCTCAAACGGCTGTTGGACCTGATCGAAATCGACCTTCTGAACATCGAGCACTACCGGGTGCACACGGAGTGGCGGCACCGGAACGTCAGCAGTCCGTACAGCCGGCTGTATCTGATCACCGGCGGCGAAGGGTTCATCGACTGCCATTCGCCGCGGCGGACCATTCACCTGATTCCGGGCCGGATGGTGTTGATCCCGTGCTTCACCCGCGTGGACTTATTTTGTCCGCGGAGCTTCGATCACTACTACATACACTTGACGACCCGGCTGCCCAACGGCACGGATCTACTGACGACGCTCGGCTGCGGCCGCGAGGTCGCCGCTCGCGAGCACGGGATCAGCCGCAAGCTGTTCGACCGGCTTCGGGCAATCAATCCCGGCCGGGAGCTGCGCGAGCGTGACGCCAACCAGCCGATTTACCGATCCGTTCTCAACCAGAGCCGACGGCTCGATCAGGACAAGACCGCCGCCCAGCATCTGGAGACCAATGCCCTCCTGCGGCTGCTGCTGGCGCCCTTTCTGAGCGTCCATTCGCCTTCCAGCGTTTCCAACACGCTGGAAGGGCTGCGGCGATTCGACCGTGTCCTGGAGCACATCCAGCAGAACCTGGCCTCACCGATCGCGCTGGCGGAACTGGCGGAGTTGGCGGAACTGAACGCGGCGTATTTCTCAGACCTTTTCGGCCGGCTCATGGGCCTGCCGCCCATCCAGTACGTCAACCGCCGCAAGATGGAGCACGCCCAGACGCTGCTCTTGACCACCGATCGGC
>Ga0123328_1000503_pt1 | contig 41778 bp, 27 predicted proteins | sample BioC12SIPDNA_2_FD_89702 | JGI IMG/M metagenome (GOLD analysis project Ga0123328, IMG submission 89702) | Anaerobic biogas reactor microbial communites from Washington, USA - Biogas_R1_A C12 SIP DNA | ecosystem: Engineered > Bioreactor > Anaerobic > Unclassified | place: Washington, USA...
CTACGCCGCCTGGGGCGTCGACGCCGGGCACCTGATGGCCGCCTCGCTGATGTCCGCGCCCGCGGCGCTGGTGATCGCCAAGATGATGGTGCCCGAAACGGAGGAATCGGTCACCAAGGGGGTTGTCCGCATTGACGTCGCGCGTACCGATGCAAATGTTCTTGACGCGGCCTGCCGCGGCGCATCCGAGGGGCTGACTCTCGCTCTGAACGTCGGCGCGATGCTGATCGCATTCATTGCCCTGATTCACACGGCAAACTGGCTGCTCTCGCCGACGGAACACCTGTTCGGCGCGCCGCTGACGCTGGAGAAGCTGCTGGGATGGGCCTGCGCCCCGCTGGCGTGGATCATGGGCGTGCCGTGGCGCGACGCTCCGGAGGTCGGCATGCTCCTGGGCACCAAGACCGTCTTCAATGAGCTTCTGGCCTACGAAGGCCTGATTGCCGCCCGGGATTCGATCTCGCCGCGCTCCTTCGTGATCGCCACCTATGCCCTGTGCGGATTCGCCAATTTCGGTTCGATCGCCATCCAGATCGGCGGAATCGGCGGCCTTGTTCCCAAGCGCCGCGGCGACTTCGCCAGGTATGGTCTGAGGGCGATGGTCGGCGGCACCCTGGCCGCTTACATGACTGCGACGATCGCCGGAGTATTCATTAGCCCCGATTGAAGCCATGGACGAAACCATTCTCCAATTTGGAACCGGCAAGTTTTTGCGTTGTTTTCTCGACCTATTCGCCGAGGAACTGAACCAGGGCGCCCGCCCGGCCGGTAAGATCGTCGCGGTCCAGTCGACCGGAACGGAGCGAGCCAGGCAAATCAACCGGCAGCACGGCCGATTCCATGCCGCGATCCGAGGTCTGGAGGCCGGCCAGGTCGTGGACCGCACCTGCCAGGTGACAAGCGTCCGCCGGGCCCTTGCCGCCGCCGAGGATTGGGACCAGATTCTCCAAGCGGCTCGATCCGAGTCGCTGGTGGCGATCGTCTCCAACACGACCGAAGCCGGACTGGCGCTGGCGCCCGCGGAAGCGCCGCCCGGCGGGCCGCCGGAATCGTTTCCGGCCAAACTGCTGGCCGTTCTCCTGGCGCGATTCGAGGCGGGTGGCGACGGACTGACAATCCTCCCCTGTGAACTCGTCGAGCGAAATGCCGATCAGCTTCTCGACCTGGTGCTCGAGCAGGCCGCGCGCTGGCCGGTCCGCGGCGATCGGGTCGAGTGGATTCGCCACGAATGCGTCTGGCGCAACACGCTCGTCGACCGGATCGTCTCCGCGCCCCGGGCGGACGACCCGTTGGCGGCGGAGGACCCGCTGCTGGCCGTCGCCGAGCCCTTCGCGCTCTGGCTGATCGAAGGCGACGCAACCGAGGCGGGCGGCGCGACCTCCGCCAGCGGCCTCCCGGTAGCGGCCCACCCGGCCGTCGAGTTCGTCGAGCAGTTGGAGCCATATCACTTGCGGAAAGTCCGCATCCTGAACGGGGCCCATACAGCGCTGGTCGCCAAAGCGCTGCCCCTGGGAATCGAAACGGTCCGCGAAGCGCTCGACGACGCGCGGATTCGCCCCTGGCTCGAAGCGCTCTTGTTCGAGGAGATTGTCCCGACGATCGAGGATCGGGCCGAAGGAGCCGAGGCCTTCGCGCGGCGGACACTGGAGCGGCTGGCCAATCCGTTTCTCGATCACCGCCTGGCCGACATCGCCCTGCACCACGACACGAAGCTGACAACGCGGCTGCGACCGACGCTCGAGGAATACCGGGCGCGCTTCGGCCGCTCGCCAAGACACCTCGCGGAGATCCTGGGTAGACCGAAGGGGACAGTCCTGGGGTAGCAAAAAGTCCAACGATCAGCAATCCGTACCGTTTCCTGGTTTTGTTCGGGCGTTTCTGGCCAGGGGGGACACCGCTGGCTGTGGCCTTGGGACGGAGGTATGGAGCTGGGTCTTCTTCACGCCGAGGGCGTAAACAGAGAACAATCGCGCTTCTGGAACAAGACCGGTGGCCGGTCCGTCCTCCGGTTTCCACCACCCCAGGACAGTCCCCGTGAACGATTGCCTCAATATTCCTCGACGTAGTGGGGCGTGACCTGGCTCTCGACCGGCCAGGACGCCCGCGACGCGTCCTGGTAAAGACCGATTTCCTCAAACGGGATGGGACGGAAACCGAAGCGGTCGAAGACCGCCGCGTCTTTACCGAGCCGGAAATCGAGCCCGGCCGCCCCGCCCGGCCGCGGGTCCTGGATGGAAAAGTGGTTGTCGAGCATCTCGTTGACCCGGCGATCGCGCGTGGCGAACTCTCCACAGTCCACAACCAGGTTGCGCCAGATGAAATTCCGGTCGGCATTGGCCGGCATCTCGGCCAGGTCCGGGTAGCGCGTGCTGTGCGGGGGGGCCGTGATATCGACCCCGCCCGAGCCGACGATCCGTCTGGTCGAATCGCTGGCCAGCCGTTCCTTCCAGCGCGCCTCGCCCCACGGCGAGAAGCTCAACGCGTACTTGCAGCCAACGAACAGGTTGTTGTCGACGATGTTGTCCTTGCCGCCGTGAATCTGCACGGCGCCGAATCGGCCGCCGGCGCAGCGGTAGAAGACGTTTCCGTAGATCAGCACGCCGCTGATGAAATCGTCGAGCCGAATGCCGGCCTGGCCCGCCACGTTGTGGCCGCTGCCGATGTGGTGCCAGAAGTTGTAACGAATCCGGTTGCCGCGGTAGGCCGGGTTGCCGTAGATGTCGATCCCCGCCTGGTCGTCCGACTCGTAGACGACGCTGTGAATCTCGTTGAAGGCGATTTCGTGCTCGTAGCCCTCGACGCGGAGGGCGTGATGCGGCGAATCATGGAGCAGATTGTGGGTGATCCGGTTGCCCACGCCATCCAGATGCACGGCCGGCGCGTAGACGCGGTCGATGCGAGTGAAATCGTGGATGTGGCAGTTCTCGATGAAATGCCCGCCGGCGGTGAGCGTGGCCCGGTCGCCGCCCGAGGCCCGGATGCCGCCGGCGCCGAGCGTGTGGATGTCGCAGCCGAAAACGCCGTGCCCCCTGCCGCCGCTGACGATCACGCCGTTGCCGCCGAGCCGGCTGACGGTGCAGCCGGCGAGCAGGTTTTTCTCTCCGCCTTCGATCACGATGCCGTCGGCGCGACCGAGTTCGAACGCCAGGCCGCGGAACGTCACGTGTTCCACCCCGCGGAGGATCGCGAAAGGCTCGGAGAGGACCGGAATCTCAACGATCGCGCCGGCGAGCGATTTGGGCGGAAACAGGTAGATCTTTCCGCTGCTCCGATCCAAGTACCATTCGCCCGGCTGGTCGAGCTCCTCCAGGACGTTGAAAAAGTAGTAGGGCTGGCCTTGGCGGTAACCGTAGGCCGTGCTGCCGGTCGTCGTCACCTGCCGAGCAGCCGCGTCGATCTTCGCGACCTGGACGCTGCGTCCCGCCCAGAGGTGGACCCAGTAGCCGAACATCCAGATATCTTCGGGCGACTGCCACTCGAGCGGGCGATCTTCGGCGAACTCGAACGTGCCGGCCCGGTTCGCCTGCTCGGTGCCGTCGCGGCCGGCGTGGACCGAGCCGGTGGTGAGAAATCCGTGGTTCGGCCACCGCGCCAGTTCCATCGGCCGGCCGTCCACGTAGAGGTCGACCCAGGGATTGATCGAGTCGCCCGACAAACCGTAGCCGCGGGGCAAGATGCGGCCGAAATCGACCCCAAGCGCCTTCAGATCGCACTCGAGAACCTGCCGGCGAGCCGCTTCGGGAAGCCTGCGGGCGATCGCCGGATCAGTGATCGGCCCAAACTTTTCGAGACCCAGTCCACCCGAAAACACGGGCCGCTCGCCCGGATAGGCCTGGTAGAAAACCGGCGCCTCGGGCGTCCCGCTATCGGCTTGGGTCAATACGAAGGTGCTTCGCAGCGGATAGGCGCCGCCGCGGATCACCACGGCGGCCCCGCCCGGCGGCAGGCCGCCCTGCCGCTTTCGCTCCGCGACGGCCGCTCGGGCGCGCGACAAGGTGGCAAACGGCTTCGACTCGGTCCCCTCGCTGGCGTCGTTGCCATCGGCCGCCACGTGGAACACCACGCCCGGCTTCGGTGGGGCCGGTAGCCTGATCCGTGTTGCCCCTGGATCTCGGCTGGGGAGGCCGGCGGCCAATCGCCGCATTTCCTCCGCCCGCTCGGCCGCTTCCTGCCGGTGGTGTGGTAGTGCGATTTCGTCTTGGGACGCCTCGAGAAAAGCCGCCGCTGCCTGGTTGAAGTCTCCCTCGCGCTGGAAGGCATGGCCAACATAGAGTGAAGCCAGGCTCCGTACCGCGCGGGGCGCATCGGAGGCGGCCGCCAACCGCTGGTAAAGGCCGCGGGCCCCGGCGTAGTCCTTCGTGGCCAGGTGCGCATGGGCCACCTGGAGCCGGACGTTCCAGGTTTCCAATTCCGCAAGCGTGCCACCCTCGATTACGTCCGCGTACTGTTTGAGAGCGCCGCTGATGTCACCCTCGATGAGCAGGCGTTCCGCCAGGGCCTGCCGCACGGCCGCTCGCTCCGCGGCAGTCCGTTCAGGCAGCGCAAGCAAACGCCGATAGACGGCTGAGGACGCAGCCGCGCGGACCACGCCCCGATCTTCGGCGAGGCACAGCCGCAGGGCGGTTTCTCGCAGGCCGTCGGGCGCTTGCGGATTCTCGAACAGTTCGGCGCAGAGCGCGGCCGTTTCGATCCGCCGGCCCAGGCGCCAGAGAGCGTGGGCCCGGGCAAGCGCCGCCGCGGCCCGGCAGTCCGGCGGCAGGGCCGCGGCGCTGGCCAGCGACGCGTACCGCCGTTCGGCCGCGGCCCAGTCGGCTTGCAGGGCGGCACTGGCCGCCAAGGCGAAGCCGCGGGCGGCCGCCTCCGGCAGATCGAGACCCGACTGGGCATGGCGGAGGACCACCTCCGGCGGCAGGGCACGATCGAACACGGCCAACTCATCGACGTCCATCTTGAGCGATCCGACCCCCGCGCCGCCGAATCCGACGACGAGCGCCTGTGCGGGAGTGAACTGGCCCGTGTACTGAGTGGAGGCGACCGGCAGCCCGTTCCAGTAGAGCGCCATCACCCGGCCGTCCCAGGTGGCGGCCAGGTGGTGCCAGATTCCGTCCGGCAGGCCGAACGTCCAGTGCGCCGAGATCGAACTGGCCGGCCGGGGGCGGCCGATCTCGAAGCGGACCTCCTTGCCCGGATAGCTGGTCGAGAGCCGCATCCCCTCCCAGTAGCCGTTGCCCAGACAGAGGATCATCCCGTTGGTCTGGCCGTTGCCAAGCTGCACGCCCTGGCCGTGTTTGCGCAGCCAGATCTCGACCGTGAAGGCCCGCTGCGGAGCCTCGAACGGCGCGCCTTCAAACCGGCCGGTGTCGAGCCGCACGGCCTTGCCCCCCGGCGCGCGGCCCTCGACCAGGGCGAGCGGATCGCTGCCGCGGTAGCGGAGCGGCGATTTCTCGCGGCCGAGACTCTCGGCCAGCGGCGACTCGAGCGAGACCGACTCGAACGTGTAGTAGCGGACAAGGCCCGGGGCTTCCTGCATTTCGGCCTGGAAACGCGATGCCTGGTCGCCGGATGCAGCCGTCTGGCCAAGGCAAGCAGCACTGTCCAGGCCGGCCAAGGCGGCCGCCAGAAGGCAACTCCAACGCAGTGTCTTTCCTGTCATAACCACTTTACCTCCGAATAATCGTTGAGGGGGGCAGTCCTGGGGTGCCAAAAAATCCAACGGTCAGCAATCCGTTGCGCTTGCTGGCCTTGCTCGGGCGTTTCTGGTCAGGGGACACCGCTGGCTGTGGCCTTGGGGCGGATGTTTGCGGCGGGGCCTTCTTCGCGCCTTCGGCGTTAACAGAGAACAATCGCGCTTCTGGAACAAGACCGGCAACCGGTTCGCCCTCCGGTTCTTACCGCCCCAGGACTGTCCCAATTTTCGCTCGGCGAACATGGGCCAGTATCGAGGCGGGAACGATCACCTTCCGATGGCATAGAGCCGCTCCATGCTGGCCACGTAGAGCACGCCGCCGGCGGCCGTAGCCGTGCCGTGAACCGGCCCGTCCAACCGGACGGAACCGATCACGCGTTTCTCCCCGCCCGCGGCAAGAATCCAGAAATCGCCCCGCCGCGTTCCGATATAGACTTTGCCGTCGGCCACCAGGGTCGATGCCCAGATGTCGCGGTCGGCCTGGTGGACCCAGTAGGCCTTGCCGGTCGCGGCATCGACACAATGCACCTGGCCGCCGCAGTCGGCCACGTAGACGAGCCCCTGGCTGATCGCCGGCGTCGAGCAGCAATGCGGGCCGAGCGGGTACGACCAGACGAGGTTCGTGGCGGTGATGTCGCCCTCGCCGCCGGCGTCGATGCACTTCAGCCACGCTTGCCGCTTGCCCCACCAGATGTCGCCGCCCACGGTCACGTAGAGGCGCCCCTCGTGAAACACCGGCATGCTCTTGATATTGCTGGGGCTTTCGCGGCGGTTGCGGATGTACTCGTGGACATTCTCCTTGGGCGCCGTCGGGTCGCAATCGAACCGCCAGACGAGGTTCAGCTTGTTGGCCAGGCCATCCGGTGACGCGGTCGCGGCCTGCTCCGCATCCAGGGCGTCGAAGGCATAGACCACACCGTCGCCGCCGCAAAAGAAGACCAGCCGGCGGCCGGCCACGACGCCCAGGGCGGGCGACGACCAGGTGCTGTGGAAAATCCGCGGGCCGATGCCGGCGCCGTCGACGGCCACCAGCCGGCCGCTGGCCTTCTCGACCGCCACGAGGCTCGGCGCCTCCGGCTTGTCGACCCGGTCGTGCCTGCCCGTCAGGCCGTTGCTGGTGTTGGCATAGAGATAGTCGCCGTCGAGGAGGATCGAGGAGTGGGCCGAATCGTGGGGCCGCACGCCGGCGGCGGACCGCAGGTCCAAGAGCCAGAGGATGTCGGCGTCGAGCGGGCCGGGTTCCATCGCCGGCTGATCGCCGGGCGCCGAGTGGCGGCCCTCCTCCTGAAACGGACCGTCGTTGCCGTCGGCCATTCCGTCGAGGTCGAGGCAGACGACTTCGTCGCGGTTGGTCACCGTGTAGACGCGGTCTCCCTCGACGGTGGCCGGCGAGCAGATGCCCGCACGAGGCCAGTCGAGATAGATGTCGCCCTCCAGTTTGGGCACGACGAGCTGCCAGACCAGGCGGCCGTCGGCCTGGTCGAAGCACATCATCACGCCCCGGTCGCCCTGGTGGCGCGGATCGCGCGGCGCGTTGTTGTTGGTGCCGATCAGGACCTTTCCGCCGGAGATCACCGGCGTCGAGTAGGTCTGCGACCCGAGGGGGACCGACCACTGGATGTTCAGGCCGCTGGACGGATCGAAACGGTCCGCCAGGCCGGTCTCCGCAGAGACCATGTTCCGCGAGAACCGCTCGCCCCATTGGGGCTGATCGCCGGCCGGAGAACCCGGCGGCGGCAACCAGGCGAAAACCGCGGCCGTAAGGAGAATCGCGAGCGATCGATGAGCCATGAGTTCAATCCTATTGCGTTCGGCGATGGTTCGGTCCCCCCGATCTTAAACGGTCCCCGGCCGGTTGTCATCTCACCGGCGATCGCCGTGCTGGCTTGCCCCGTGGTTGCGGCACCATCCCCCCCAACCGATCGCCGCGCGGGGGCGCCCCCGGGACGAGCCCCCCGAATGGCGATCGGCGGGGATTCTCCTGGCGGTTCCGGTTGCCGGCAAGAGGCCATTGCCTGCCGCGTTTAGGCAGGTTATACCAATGGGGCCGGCTTGACGTTATGGTTTTGCCGACGCGGCTCGGCCGGTCGCCGCCTCGGCCGAAGTTTCCCACGCTCCGAGGTTCTCACCATGACTCGACTTGTCCCCTATCGCATCGCCTTAGCCTCGATTGGGCTGGCCTTGGTGTTCTGCGGCCAGGCCAGCGCGCAAGCGGTCGCCGAGAAAGTCAAACGACCCGACGTGATCTTCGTGCCCACGCCGGATGATGTCGTGGCCAAGATGCTGGAAATGGCCGACGTGAAGAAGACGGACGTGCTCTACGACCTCGGCTGCGGCGACGGCCGCATCGTGGTCGCCGCGGCCAAGAAGATCGGCTGCAAGGCCAAGGGGTTCGACGTGGACCCCCAGCGAATCAAGGAATCGCTGGAAAACGTCAGGAAGAACAAGATCGAGCATCTCGTCAAGATCGAACAGAAAGACATCTTCACGCTCGACCTGCGCCCCGCCAATGTCGTCACGCTCTATCTGCTCCCCAGCCTGAACGTGAAGCTCATCCCTCAGCTGGAGAAACTCAAGCCGGGGTCGCGGATCGTCTCGCACGATTTCGACATGAGAGGCGTCATACCGGACCGGGAAGAGAAATTCAAGGACAAGGACGGCAACTCGCACACCGTCTATTTGTGGACGACTCCGCTGAAAAAGGAGTCGTCGGCAAAACGCGGCACGAGCGGAACGTAGATCGGCGGTGACTGGCGAGCGCTGCGCCCCATATGGCGCCAAGCCCGGCCTCGTTCCCGCCGCAGACCTCGTTCCCAAGCTCCAGTTGGGGAGCCAGGGTAACGTTGTATTTCGGGCCGCGCGGACTGGGGCCGACGCCCGGCGTCACGCCGGTTTGCCGATCGCCAGGGCGACTTCCCCGACACGGCGGCCGAGGTCCTCCGCGGCGGCGCGGTTGGTCTGCTCCTCCACGCCCCCTTCGGCGTTTGCCCAGAGGCAAGCGCCGAAGCGGGTTGTCTTGCGCCCCGCGCCGACGACAACCATCTCGTGGGCATGGAGGGTCGCCTGGACCGACATGATCGTGACCTCCTGGCCGCCGTTCCGCGCCGCGCCGACCGCCAGGACTCCCCCCACGACGTTGCTCAACGTGCATTCCTTGTGGAACACGCCGAGCCGCTCGATGAAGTCCTTGCAGACCGACGACATGCTGGAGTAGTAGACCGGCGTGCCGATGATCAGGCCGGCGACTTGCGGATCGGCGAGCTTCTCCGCGATGGGGAGAAAATCGTCGGTCTGGCCGGGAGGCACTTCCAGGCCGGCCGCCACTTGGGCCTGCAATTGTTTGCCGGCCAGGTCGATCAGTTCGATCTCGATCCTCTCCGGGGCAACCGCCTTGGCCGCCTCGAGGGCGATCTTCAGGCCGCCGGCCGTGGTCGCCCCTGCGCGGCGGCTACAGCTGACGGCGATGATCTTCAACTTCTTCCGCGCCTCGGCCGCTTGGGCTTGCCCCTCGGCGCCGCCAAGCAGCATCCCGCCCGCCGCGGCGCCGGCCGCTCCGATGAATCTCCGCCGTGTCACGCTGTCGCTCATGCTTCGTTCTCCCAAGGAATCGCACAAAGTCGCAATAAGGCTACTGCAAGAGCGCCGCGATCTCTTCGACCGTGGCGATCCTGCCCTGGATCGTCAATTTCCCGTCGACAACCAGGGCCGGCGTCATCATCGCGCCGAACTGGAGAATCTCGTCGATCTGGCTGACCTCGACGACCTGGCAATCGACTCCTGCCGACGCGGCCGCCGCCTGGGCGTTGTTCTTCAGCTGCAGGCACCGCGGGCAGCCGGCGCCGAGTACGTGGATCACGTTCATCTGCGAGAGCCTTTCTGCTGTTGGAATTCTCGAGCCTCCGGCCGCGGTCCGTCGGCCAGCTCGGCATGTTGCCCGCTCACCATTGCCCCGCGGTCGTCGGTCACGGAGAGATAGCAGACCAGGGGGCGCTCGGCCGGCAACCGGGCGGTGATCGCGCCGCCGGCGAACTCGGCCTCGGTCGCCTGCCACGTGCGCTGCTGCCAGGGGCCGCCGTCGGCCGTCCAGTGGAGTTGCGCCCGAGCGATGGCCGTCTCGGTTTTTACGACGGACCGGGCATGACCATTTTCGATCACCAGCGGCCCGAGACGCGGCAAGGGGACGCCCCCCTTGAGGACGCTATCGACGAACAGTCCGATCTCTTTCGGCGCCCAGCCGTCCGTGTGGCTGTGCCGCATCGCCGGTTCGATCCGCAGGTCGATCTCGACGGGCACGGCCCGGTAGCTCTTCTGGTAGCTGTCGAGCGGATAGGCGAAGTCGTTCGTGCCGTTGACGAAGAACATCCGGCACGACACGCCGGGCAGGTAGCGCGACGGGTCGAAGAAGGCCACCCAGCGCTCGCGGATCTCGGGCGACATCTTCGCAAACTCGTTCAACCAGGCGCTGTTGTCGTGCAGGAACCCGCACCCGTAGACGGGCACGGCCGCTTGCAGCCGATCGTCCACTCCGGCGACGATCGAGGTCAGGTAGCCGCCCCAGCTGATCCCGGTGATGCCGATCCGCCGCGGATCGACCTCCTCGAACGACGCCAGCAGCGAATGCCCCCGAACGACGTTGGCCACGGCGTGGTAGGTCCACATCGTGTCGACCGTTTCCGGCGTGAAGTCGTGGAACTTCTCCGGATGACCCTGGCCCGGGCCGCCGTCGCCGAGCGGCTTGCGGCCGGGTCCGCATCCGGCCAGGTCCATGGCCAGGGCGGCGTAGCCTCGCTTGGCCCAGAGTCCGGCCCACTCGGCAAAGGCCGTGCCGCCGCCGCCGTGCACGAGCACCATCCCCGGCGCACGCTCCCGCGCTTCGTCGGGCCGGGCGTAATAGGCGAAGACCCGCGTCGGCCTACCCAGATACGGCTGGCCCTCGTAATAGACCTCCCGCACCAGCCCGTCGCGCTCGCCCCAGGTATAGCCGGGCACGGTCTTCAGGTGCTCCATGTCCCAGGGACCGGTCGCCCGCTCGGCCCCGCCAAGATTCGCAACCAGGAGCAGAACAGCGCTCAGCGCAAGCGAGCCGATGGAAGTCCAACGCGGCGACGCGGCGATCCGGTGCATAGCGAGCCTCGGCAATTCTCTGATGTCGCGGAATCAACGCCTGAAGGGGCCCCTCCCAAGTCTCGCGGTAAGCTTAACAGATGGGACCGTGCGGTGGAATGGCGGCGGCTCGTCCGGATCGGCGTGTGTGGTGGCCGATGTGCGTTCCGGCCAGGCATGGGCCTCGCGGCTGCGATTCTGGTTCCACCCAGGGACGCGACACGCACCGGCCGACGCGAATCGAGCAGGGCGCCTGGCGGTTGTCCGGCGCGCGCTGGAGATGGACCTGCCCGGCCGGGGCCGAGGGTGGCGTCGTCATCCTGGATTCGGCCGATCCGGGTCTCGATTCCGCCCAGAAGCTGCTCGTCGGGCGGTTCGTCGGGGCGTTTGGTCCGCCGCGCCTTGTTGACAGACGGCGGCGCCGCAGAGGATAATTCGGGGGCTTTTCACGCGTCGCTGAGGCCCGCCAAGCGGTCTGCCCCCGGTTTCCCTCGCCATGCCGCAACACGACACGTCAAGACCGTTCCAGCGAACAGGCCTCGCGGTTGCGGCGGCCCTGTTTGTCATGGCGTTGCTGCTCGTCTCGAATCCGCTGCGGTTTCGCAGTCCGGTCGCTCCGCCGGTGCCGGTAGCCGCCTGGGCCACGGACACCAGCCCCGTCCGGCGGCCGAAGATGAGGCCGGACTACGAGGTGGCTCCGTTTACGTTCGAGTGCAACGCCTGCCACCGGATCATCCCGCCGCCGGCCAACACGCACGTCCGCACGGCGACGCAGCACCGCGAGGTGGTCTTAAAGCACGGGATCAACACGTGGTGCTTGAACTGCCATCACCCGCAGAATCGCAACGTGCTGGTCAATGACCGGGGCGAGGAGATTCCCTGGGAGCAGCCGCAGCGGCTCTGCGCCAAGTGCCACGGGCCGGTCTATCGCGACTGGCTGCACGGCGCGCACGGGCGGACCAACGGGTATTGGGACACCTCGCGCGGCGAGCAGAGCCGGCGAAAGTGCATCGAGTGCCACGATCCGCACCAGCCGCCGTTTCCGCCGATGCGGCCGGCGCCGGGGCCGGAGACGCTGCGGATGGGGCCGCAGGGGCCGGGCGGACACGGCGAGGTCCGCAATCCGCTGCGCGTCGCCGGCCACGGAGAGGACGCGGCGGCCGGCGATTTCGAGCCGGAGGAGGGCAACTGAGCGATGGGCGACTCCCGGGAGCAAGACAGCGCTGCTGCGGCCGCGCGGAATTCAGCCGAGTTGACGCGGCGAGGTTTCCTCTCCCACGGCGTGGTGGCCCTGGCGGGCACGTCGGCCGTGGCCGCCGCGCTGGCGCCGCTGGCCGACCTGAATCGCGACGACATCCCGACGATCGCGGAGTTCCTCCAGAAGCACTACAAGGAGATGACCGCCGAGGACAAGCAGCGGGTCTTCGCCCGGATCGCCAAGGCGGTCGAGTCGCGCTACCAGGTCAAGACGAAGCTCGCCGATCCGCCGCCGCTGGACGGCGTCGAATTCGTCTACGGTTTGAACCTCAGCCGCTGCATCGGCTGCCGCAAGTGCGTGCATGCCTGCGTCGAGGAGAACAACCAGTCGCGGGCGCCGGAAATCCAGTACATCCGCGTGCTTGAGATGCAGAAGGGGAGCATCGACGTGGAGACTTCCGACCACCATTACGATCCGCCCCTGGTGCCCGACAGCGCGAAGTATTACATGCCGGTCCAATGCCACCAGTGCGCCGACCCGCCGTGCGTCAAGGTCTGCCCGGTCGAGGCGACCTGGCAGGAGCCCGACGGGATCACGGTGATCGACTACGATTGGTGCATCGGCTGCCGTTATTGCGAGGCGGCCTGCCCCTATTGGGCCCGGCGGTTCAACTTCGCCGAGCCGCAGATCGCTCCGGACCAGATCAATCCGGATATCGCGTATCTTTCCAACCGGCCGCGCGCGAAGGGGGTGATGGAGAAATGCACCTACTGCCTGCATCGGACGCGGGTCGGCCGCATGCCGGCGTGCCTGGAGGTCTGCCCGACCGGCTCGCGGAAGTTCGGCAACGTGCTCGATCCGGAGAGTGAAGTCGCGTATATCCTGCGGCACAAGCGGGTCTACGTGTTCAAGGAGGACGTGGGCACGATTCCGCGGTTCTTCTACTATTTCGACGAGCGCGGCAGCCGCTACAGCGAACCGATCGCGCCGGCCGACACGGGGGGAAGCGGATGAAGAAATACGCGGCCTTCCTCTGGGACTGCTTCCGGCTGAGCTTCGTCGGCGATTGGCGGTATCACCTCTGGATGACGATCCTCACGCTGGTGAGCCTCGCGGGGCTGAACGCCTATTGCCACCAGCTGGTCCACGGGCTGGTCGCCACGGGGATGACGGACCAGGTTTCCTGGGGGCTGTACATCGCCAATTTCACCTACCTGGTGGGACTGGCCGCCGCCGCGGCGATGCTCGTGATCCCCGTCTACGTCTACCGCAACATGCACCTCCACGACGTGGTGATCTTCGGCGAGCTGCTGGCCGTGGCGGTGATCGTGATGTGCCTGTTGTTCGTGATGGTCGACCTGGGCCGGCCGGACCGGTTCATGCACCTGTTGTGGCGGTTCAATTTCCCGATCTCGATGCTCACCTGGGACGTGATCGCGTTGAACGGCTACCTGCTGCTGAATTTGCACATCTGCGGCTACCTGATCTACTGCGCGTATTGCGGCCGCCGGCCGTCGCCGGTGTTCTATGTCCCGTTCGTGTTCATCGCCATCGTCTGGGCGATCAGCATCCACACGGTGACGGCTTTCTTGTACGTGGGTCTGGGCGGGCGGCCGTTCTGGAACTCGGCGATCATTGCCCCGCGGTTTCTGGCCAGCGCGTTCGCGGCCGGCCCGGCGTTTATTATCCTCACGCTCCAGATCGTGCGGCGGTTCACGCGGCACCGGGTGGCCGACGACGCCCTGCTCGCGCTGCGGCGGATCGTCCAGGTGGCGATGATCATCAACATTTTTCTGCTGATTTGCGAGGTGTTCACGGAGTTCTACACCGACTCGGCCCACGTGGCCTCGGCGGAATACCTGTATTTCGGGCTCCGCGGGCGCCACGGGCTGGTCCCGTGGATCTGGACGGCGATCGGGATGAACCTGGTTGCCACGCTGCTGCTGGTTTTGCCGGCCTCGCGGGGATTGCGGGTGCTCAACCTGGCCTGCATCCTGGCAATTGCCGCGATCTGGATCGAGAAGGGGATGGGGCTGATCGTGCCGGCGTTCGTCCCCACGCCGCTGGGAGAGATTGTCGAGTATCATCCCACGGTCCACGAGATCGTCGTGGGCGCGGGGATTTGGGCCTTCGGGCTGCTGCTGTACACGATCTTCGTCCGCGTTTCCGTGCCGGTTCTGGCGGGCGAATTAACCTATGACAAACGCGTCGGAGAATCCGTTCCGATGGGCCTGGCGAAGGAGTGAGACTGCCATGAGACGCAGGGTGACGATCCGTCGACGAACCTGGTTGCTTGCCGGCCTGTTGCTGCTTGCGCTGTCCCCGGCGCGGGGCGCGCTGGCCCAGGCGTGGGGCCTGCCGGAGATGTCCGGGGAGACCAAGGCCTGCATCGAGTGCCACAAGATCGAAAACGCGCCGATCTACCAGCAGTGGGGCGCGAGCAAGCACTACCGGGCGAACGTGGGGTGCTACGAGTGCCACGCCGCCGCCGAGGGGGAGCCCGACGCCTTCCAGCACGAAGGCCAGTGGATCGCGACGATTGTCTCGCCCAAGGACTGCGCTCGCTGCCACGCCCGGGAAGCGGCGGAATTCGGCCAGTCGCACCATTCCAAGGGCGCGCGGATTCTCGGCTCGCTGGACAACGTGCTGGCCGAGGTCGTGGAGGGGAACAGCGGCCTGATCACCCCGGCGTTCCAGCAGGGCACAAGCGCGGCGGCCGTCAGCGGGTGCTGGCAGTGCCACGGCAGCCAGATCAAGGTGCTTTCCGGCGGCAAGCTCGACCCGGCGACCTGGCCGAACACCGGCATCGGGCGGATCAATCCCGACCAGTCGGAGGGCTCCTGCGCGGCCTGCCATAGCCGGCATTCGTTCTCGTCCTACCAGGCCCGGCATCCCGACAACTGCGGCAAGTGCCACATGGGGCCCGACCACCCGCAGATGGAAATCTACTACGAATCGAAGCACGGGATCGCGTTCCGGGCGTTCCGCGACAAGCTCAACATGGATTCGGCCAAGTGGGTCGTGGGGGAAGACTACCACCTGGCGCCGACCTGCGCCACCTGCCACATGAGCGCTGCGCCGGCCAAACGGGCCACCAAGGACCGTGCGGCAACCGCCGGCATGCCGCTGACCCACGACGTGGGGATGAGGATCAGTTGGAACAACCGCCCGGCGGTCTCGATCCGCCCCGAGGTGAGCGACAAGAAGATGGGGCTGCCCGGCGCGGCCGTCAACTGGCAGACCCGCCGCGACAACATGAAGAACGTCTGCATCAACTGCCACGAGCAGCAGTGGATCGACAATTTCTACGTCCAGTACGACGGCCTCATCGATCTATATCACAACAAGTTCGCCGAACCGGGCCAGGAGTTGTACAACCTGGCCAAGCCGCTGCTGCGGCCGGTCGAGTTCTCCAATCCGCTCGACTTTGTCTGGTACGAAATCTGGCACCACGAGGGCCGCCGCGCACGGCACGGCGCCTCGATGATGGGTCCGGACTACACGCACTGGCACGGGACCTATGAGGTTGCCAAGCACTTCTACTCGGAAATGGTTCCGGAGCTTGAGCATCTGATCTCCGCCGGCCGGGCGTCGGGCGAGGCGGGCAAGTCGACCGCCGCCGACGCCTTGGAGAAGAAGCTGGCCGAGGTCCTCGGCTCGCCCAACCACCGCTGGTATCTCAACCAGATGGACCCGGCGGAGAAGGCCGAGCGGGCACGGCGGCAGGCCGAATTCCAGCAGCGATACAGCAAGTAGGGGTGGTCCAACGCGGGCCATCCCCGCAGAAGCGCCGCACCGCCGCCACGATCTCCATCCCGATCAACGTCCGAATCGCCGCGGCGGCGAGCGGCGGGCCACCGCGGCACGGTGTACAAGGGTCAAAAGCCATGGCAGGCCCCGGCGGAAAGCTCGGCGCGCTGCGGAAGATCGCTGCAAGGCTCCGCCAAGGCCATGCGGCCGAACCGCTGCGCGGCCAATTTCACCAGGCCATGCCCGACGCATCTCGCACCGTCGCCGGGCCGCTGCTGTTGGAACTGGTGGCCGAAGGGTTCGCCCGGCCGCAGATCGAGCAGCTCCTGCGGTGGTGCGAGCAGGCCGGCGGCGAGCGGCCGCGCGCTGTCCAGTCCGAGTTTGCCCCGGGGCACCCCCTCGACACGTTCCGATTGGAGAACGCGGCGATTGGGGACCGCGCAGGCCGGTTGCGGGCCGCCCTGCCGGGGGCTCCCGACTCCGCCGCGGCTATTCAAGCGGCGTGCCGCCTCGCCGGCGAGTTGGCGCTGGTCGACAACCACTACCGGCGGCAGGAATTCCTGCTGTTCACGCGGCTTGAGCTTCACGGACTGATCCGCCCCGGGCGGATCCTCTGGGCGGCACACGACGAGGTCCGCCAATGGATCAAGTACTTGAATCTGCAAACGGGGCGCGATGATTTCGGGCCGGAGAAGTTGGCCCAGCTCTCCGATCCGGTGGTCAGACCGCTGCTGGAGGACCTCGAAACGATCATCTTCCTGGAAGAGGAGGTTCTTCTGCCGCTGGCGATGGAGGTGTTTGACGCAGAAGACTGGGACACAATCTGGCGCTATTCCGACCAGATCGGCTGGTGCCTGGTGGAGCCTCGGCGGGGATACGAGCCGGGGCCGCTCGGGGGCGTCGAGCCGCCGCCGGCCAGCCAGCCGCTGCCGACCGGCGCGCTGGCATGGGACGAGGTTGTCCGCATACACGCTCAACTGCCGGTCGACCTGACGCTGGTCGACGCGGAGGATCGCGTCCGTTATTTCTCCGAGGGGACGCGGCCGGCGTTCTACCGCAGCGGGGCGATTCTCGGCCGCGACGTCCATTGCTGCCATCCGCCCCGCAGCGTACACTACGTCCAGCAGGCGATCGAGGACTTCCGAGCCGGCCGGGCAACGTCGGCCCAGTTCTGGAGATGGATGGGAGATCGGCTGATCCATATCCGCTTCGTCGCCCTCCGCGACGCGGCCGGGCGCTATTGCGGCACGCTCGAGGTGGTTCAAGACATCACCCCGCTGCGCGCCCTGGAGGGAGAGCAGCTCGATTTGAAGTACGACCCGCAGTTGGCGTTTCGCGAGGGACCGACTCGGTGACGACACTTTCGGCGGCCGTTCTCCTGTTCCTTGTGCTCGACCCGGTGGGCAATATGCCCGTGTTCTTGAGCCTGTTGTCGGGTTTTGAGCCGCGCCGCGCCAGGCTCGTAGTTGTCCGAGAGCTGCTGATTGCCCTGGGCGTGTTGATTGTCTTCCTGTTTTTCGGGCGCTACATCCTCGCCGTGCTCCAGATCACCGAACCGGCGCTGAGCATCGCCGGGGGGATGATTCTGTTTCTGATCGCACTGAAGATGATCTTCGCCGACGCCGGCGAGATCTTCAGCGGCTCCCCGGAAGGCGAACCGTTCATCGTGCCGCTGGCGATTCCGCTGATTGCCGGACCGTCGGCCATGGCAACCGTCCTGCTGCTGATGGCCCGGCAGCCGGGCAAATGGCCGCATTGGCTCCTGGCGCTGTTCTGCGCGTGGCTGGCCTCGGGGGTCATCCTCTACTTCGCAAGCTCCGTCGAGCGCTTCCTTGGCAGGCGCGGCACGCTCGCCGTCGAGCGGCTCTCGGGGATGCTGCTGACGACCGTGGCGGTGCAGATGTTCCTGACCGGAGTCCGACAGTTTGTTTCCATCAAGTGAGACATCCGCCTTCAGCGGGGACGTTTCGGACAACCACGTTGCTTGTTAACCCGGGTGATTCATGAGCCGACGTTAACGCGAAGCGCAAGCGAAAGCGGCTGATCCGCGATTGGCCTCGCTTACGCGTCGGGTTACAATAGCGCGCGACAGTCAAGAAATCCCCGGCTCATGACTCATCCGGGCTCGAGGTGATCCGATGAAACACGTGTCGCTGTTCCTGAGTGCCTGCTGCCTGGCCGCCGCCGGCGCCGATGCAGCAGACAGGCCCAACATCCTGTTGATTCTCGCCGACGACCTCGGCTATTCCGACCTGGGGTGCTACGGCGGCGAGATTGCCACGCCGAACATCGACCGCCTGGCGGCCGGGGGGCTGCGGTTTACGCAGTTCTACAACACGGCCCGCTGCTGGCCGACGCGGGGGGCGCTGTTGACGGGCTACTACGCCCAGCAGATCCATCGAGACGCCTTGCCGGGCCTGGGCGGCGGGGGCGGCGGCACGCGGCCGAAGTGGGCGCGGCTGCTGCCCGAGTTTCTCCGTCCGCACGGCTACCGCAATTACCACAGCGGCAAGTGGCACATCGACGGCAAGGTGCTCGACGGGGGATTCTATCATTCGCTGGACATGCGGAACCAGGGCAACTACTTTACAGCCCAGGGCAACCGGATCGACGACGCGCCGGTCACCCCCGCCGCCGATGAATCGGGCTATTACGCCACGACCGCCACGGTCGATCACGCCATCGCCTGCCTGCGGCAGCACGCGGCCAAGTACGCCGATCAGCCGTTCTTCCATTATCTGGCGTTCATCGCGCCGCATTTTCCGTTGCACGCGCCGGCCGGCGACATCGCCCGATACCGAGACAAGTATCTCGACGGTTGGGACGCGATCCGCCGGCGGCGATTTGACCGGCAAAGGGAAATCAACCTGCTGAACACGGCGCTCGCGGAGCTGGAGCCGGAGGTGGGTCCGCCCTACGACTTCCCCGACGCGCTGGCAAAGCTCGGTCCGGGGGAGACCAACCGCCCGCTCCCTTGGAAGGAATTGACCGAGCAGCAGCGGCGGTTCCAGGCGACGAAGATGGCGATCCACGCGGCGATGGTCGACCGGATGGACCGGGAGATCGGCCGCCTGATCGACGAGCTCCAGGCGATGGGTGTCTATGACAACACGCTGATCTTGTTTGCGTCGGACAACGGCGCCAGCGCGGAGATCATGGTCCGTCATGGCGGCCACGATCCGCAGGCCGCGCCGGGCAGCGCGGCCACCTATCTGTGCCTCGGTCCGGGCTTCTCCAGCTTGTCGAACACGCCGTTTCGCCGCCACAAGACGTGGGTCCACGAAGGCGGCATCAGCACGCCGCTGGTGGTTCACTGGCCCGCCGGCATCCGGGCGCGCGGCGCGCTGCGGCAGACGCCGGCCCACGTGATCGACATCGTCCCCACGATCCTGGAGATTGCGGGCATCGAGAAGCCGGCGGAGTGGGATGGAGAGGCGATCCCGCCTGCGCCCGGCCGCAGCCTGGTCCCGGCGCTTCACGAGGACGCGACGATCGACCGCGACCTGTTGTGGTGGCTGCACGAGGGGAATCGGGCGATTCGCGTCGGCGACTGGAAGCTGGTCGCGGCCAGGGATGATCCGTGGGAGCTCTACGACCTCCGCGGCGACCGCGCCGAATCCCGCGACCTGGCCGGGGAGCGGCCGGAGAAAGCCAAACAGCTCGCAGACCTCTGGGACCGCCAACTCGAAGCGATGATCCGCCTGGCGGCCAAGACCGCCCCGCCGCCGGGCCAGAAGAAGAAAGCCGCCAAGTCCGGTTCTTCCGAGAGATCGCGCTGAACCGATCCGGTCCGATGCGGACGTCGCGCGGTCGACGACGCGCCCGTGGGGCGTCATCAAGAGCATCGTCTCTGCATCCGTGGCGCCGCTTCAACGCAACACGCGAGGAGGGTCCGATGATGACGAGGCTAACGCGGCGGTCGTTCCTGGCTAGTTGGCGCGCTCGGCGCTGCGGAGCCAGACCAGGGGCACGAGGCAGTCGAGGTCGCTTGCCGTCCCGTGCGTGCCGCCGGTGGTCCCGTCCTTCTTCGCCGTCTCATGCTGACCGTGGTCGGCCGTGATGAGGATCGCGTAGCCGCGGGCGCGCAGCCACGGAACAAGCTGTTCCAGCCACGCATCGGCGCCGGCGCAGGCCTCCGCCGCTTCCTGGGAGAACGGTCCGCGGGCATGGAATACGTCGTCGGTCTTCCCATACTGGACGATGACGAATTCCGGTTTCTTGGCCTCGATGACTTCCATCATTCCGGCCAGCACATCCTGGTCGCTAGCCATGTCGGCAACCGAGAAGTCCGCGTAACGCCCCAGCAGGCGGTCGCCCGTGTAATCCTTCCGGCCAAACCCTCCGCTCTTCATCCCGTTTGCCCGCAGGACGCTGCAAAGGTCCTCGCACTGGAGTTGCGAATCCTTGGTGAGGATGCCGGTTGTCTTCTGAGACCCCCCGGTGATCATGCAGCCGAAATTGACGCACGTCACGCTCGGTAGGACGGATCGCAGTTGGGCCTGGTTGGCGCCGGTTGCCAGGCTGTTGAGATAAGGCGTCTTGCCGCGCATCTTCTCCCAGATCGCCGCGCCGAAGGCGTCGACGCCGAGAACCGCCAGCTTGTTCGACCCCTGCAAATCCTTCACGATGCGGTCGATCGGCGGCGCTTCCGCCTGCTTCGGCGCGGGCACGCCGAGAATTGCCGCGATGGTCGGGGCAAGCGCCTGCATCGCGTAGGTTTGCGGCGCCGCGCCGCTCGGCGTTGCTTCGGATGCCGCGGCGGGCAGGATCGCGCACGATATCGACACGAGTGCGAGTGAAGACAGTCTGAATACATTCATCACGGATTCTCCAATGGGGTCGAATGCCTGGACTCAAACGTTCTTGGCCCCGGTTCAGACGCCGCCGGGCGAGCTCGCGGGCAGAGGGTTCGGGCGCCCCCGGCGGGGCGGCGGAACGATGGGGCGCGGTGGAACGCTTTCGCACGTCTCGCTCCGAAGATACCATGGCTGCGCGCTGCAAAGAAGACCGCGGTCGGCGGAACCGACAAGAAATGGCTGGACGATGACGATCGTCGCGATCGGGAAGATCGACGGTCGGGCCCCGTCTCGTCCAGGAATTGGCTCCAGCCAGCGCGGCGCGAACTCGAGCCCGACGGGGTAAAATATCAGGGCCGCCACCGGTTCCAATCCTTCGAGGGTGTCGAAATGCCGACTCGTCAAACCATGCGGATCATGATTCCGGTCGTGCTCTTGTCCCTCAGCGGCCTTCGTCCGGCAACCGCCGGCGGGCCGCTGGACGACGCCGTGGCCGTCTGGCGGATGGATGCGGCGGAGGACCCAGCGAAGACGAGCGGGGCGTTGGCGGTCGAAGGGGCCGTGGAGCTCGGCCGGGAGCTCAGCGGCGCCGAGCGTGCTGCCTCGCTGCGCCGCGGAGGCGACGGCCGGGTTGCCGAATTCCGCGGCGGCTATCTTCGCGTCGGGACCTCGACCGGACGGCCGCTGGCCGTTGCCGGCCGGGAGATGACCCTGTCCGTGCGGCTGCGGGATTCCTCCGGAGACTGGGCGGTGCCGCTCGTCGCTCGCGACGACCCGGCCGGCGAGTATGCCAATCTTCTCTACGGGCGCGATGGATCGCTGCACTACCTGTGGCAGACCGAGCCGATCGAGCGCCGCGCTTTTGGCCAATTCGGCTCGGCCGCCGGCACGTACGGGTTCAACGGCGAAAGCAACGACCAGCACCACTTGTCGCCTTACCAGCCGGGCGAGTTCGCCGTGAGCACGTTGAGTCTGAACGCCGAGGGTCTGGTGACCCTGTTCCACAATGGCCAGAAGAAGACCGGGACGATCGACCTCGCCAAGCAGAACATCGGCGACGCCGTTTTCCGCGTGGGCGCCAAGCACGACGATTGCGAATTCTTGGAGGGCGCGATCGCCGAGATTCTCGTCTACGACCGGGTGCTGGCCGACGCGGAGCGGGCGGCGATCGAAAGCGGCTTGCGGCTGAAGTGGGGTCTGGGCCCGGGCGGTCCCGGCCCGGACGCGCCGCCCCCGTCGCAGGGATTGGTGCTCCACCTGGACGCCGCCGACGTCCACGCGGACCGCGGCCGCGCCGGCCAGCCGGGCCCGCTGCCCGTCTGGCGGGATAAATCGCCGCTGGGCCGCCGCGTGGTGCAGAACGATCGCGGCCGCCAGCCGGAGCTGGCCGCCGCCGGGCTGGGTGGCAAACCTGTCGTCCGCTTCCGCGGCCAACAGTTCCTCGAAGGCGCCGCGGTGCTGCCGGCCGGCTGCCGCGAGTTGACGTTTCTGGCCGTCTGGAAGCGGGACCACGCCTCCGGATCGGAGGTCATCTGCGAGCAGAGTTCGCCCGGCGCCGGCCGGCGCGCGTGCCTGCTGACCACGAGCGGAAGCGGCCGCGGCAAGGATTTCCTCGACGGGGTTCTGCGGCTCCGCGTGCCGCTGGCGCTGGTCGGGTCCGACTTATGGCACGACGTCCTCGTGCGGTTCCGCGGCCCGAACCTGGAGCTGTTCGTCGATGGGGTGCTTGTCGACGAGGAGTGGCCGCACGGCCGGCTCGTCGGCTTCCGCGCCCCGCTGTTGATCGGCGCCGGATACGAACAGGGTCACATGAGGGCCGGCTTCCGCGGCCAGATCGATCACGTGGCCGTCTGGGATCGCGCGCTTGGCGACGAGGAGATCGCCGCGCTGGCCGGCGGGCCGGAGGAAGTCGGCCGCCGCGAGCGGCAGATCAACGGCCCGGTGCGGACCTCGGCCCAATACTGGAAACCGCGCGGCTACAACGCTTGGGCCGGCGACTGCATGCCGATGTTCCACGACGGCACGTTCCGCTTGTTCTACCTGTTCGATCGGCGCCATCACGGCAGCAAGTGGGGTCAAGGCGCGCACCAGTACGGCCAGTTGTCGAGCCGCGATCTGGTGTCCTGGGACGAACACCCCCTGGCGGTGCCGATTGTCGAGCAGTGGGAATGCTCGATGGGCACCTGCGACTGCATCTGGCACGAGGGCGTCTACCACATGTTCTACACGGACTGCGGGAGCCGCTGCGAATACAGGGACAAGCCGCAGCGGGGGAGCTGGATCTTCTGCGCCACGAGCACCGACGGGGTCCATTTCCAGAAAGACCTCAAGCCGCTTGTGCCCGGCGGCGACTGCACCGTGTTTCGCGATCCGGCCACGGGCCTGTTCCACCTGGTCCGCGGCGGCGGCAGTCGGCTGGTCTCGAAAGACCTCCGCAATTGGGAAGAAGTGCCGGGCGATTTCGTCGAGCGGAAGCCGGGAACAACCGGCGAATGCCCGCACGAGTTCGAGTGGAACGGCTGGTACTATTTCATCCTGGGCACGAACGCAATCTGGAAATCGCGCGGCGCGCTGGGCCCTTGGGAGGAGCTCGCGCCGACGATCTACGACGGCCTGTTCGTGCCCAAGGTGGCCGAGTTCACCGGCAACCGGCGAATCCTGGCGGGGTTTCTCTTCGAGCGCGGTTGGGCGGGCCACCTGGCCTTGCGGGAACTCACCCAGAAGCCCGACGGCTCGCTGGGCACCAGGTTCGCGCCGGAGCTGATCCCGGCAAGCGGCCCGCCGCGGCGGCTCTCGTTCACGGCGCTCAGCGCCGCGGCCGGCGGCGACGGCAGCCGAATCCAGATCGACGCGCCGGGGCGGTTCGCGGCGGGGATGCTCTCCGCGGCGCCGCGGAACGCGCGGATCACGTTGCGGGTTGTTCCGCGTCCGGGCACGGCGGCCTTCGGCCTCTGCCTGCGGGGACACGGCGAGTATCAAGGCGGCTGCGAGCTGCGCTTCGAACCGGCCCGGCAGCGGGCCCAATACGGCGCGCCCGAAGGACGCGGCCCCGCCAAGGACTCGACCGGACGGGTGGCCTTGGGCCGCGACTACGCGATCGAGGATGTCGACGGGCTCGACCGGCCGTTCCAGCTCGAGATCATCGTCAAAGACGACATCATCGACACGTGCATCGACCAGCGGCGGACGATGATCACGCGCCGGGATCCCGAACCGGACGGCGACCGGCTGTTCTTCTTCGCCCGGGATGGAGAGGTGCGTTTCGAGGAGATCAGCGTCCGTCCGCTTCGCTGACCCATTCCGGGCACGAGCGGCCGGAGCCGCCAGGTCGGCATAGCCGCGGATCTAGGCTTCGCTCGACGGCCAGTCTGGGGGGCCGCTGGCGCCGGGCGCCTGGCGCGGCGCCTCGACATCCATGGTGACGAGCACATGAATCTGTTTCTTTGTTGTTCAATCTTGCGATACGGACCCCTCTGGTTTCTTCGCGAGAGTCACCACCGCGTAGTCCGCGAATGGTGGAAGGTCGATTGTGTAGCGGTCCGGCCCGGCGGCCTTGGCGGCGATTGCGGCCTCCGGACGGGTCTCCATGGGCGCGGCGAACGTCGAGCGGCCCGGGTCGAGTTGCCGGGAGAACTCGACGCGCACGGCCGATTTGACCGGCTCGCGGGCATAGTTGACCAGGTGGACGTGGAACTGGTCCTGGCTGCGTTTGACCTCCGCCAGGACGGTCGCCGGCGCCTCGATGCGGATTGGCGGCGACCACAGCGCGGCAAGGTCTTCCAGCAAACGCCGGCCGCCATCGGTCGGCGGAGCCACCTGGATCGTCCACCCGGAGCCCTTGATCGGGGCCTGGTCGACCTGGCCGCGCCGCCTTGCAGTGCGGCATCCGGCGAGGCCTTTTGCCAACGGATTTTCGCGCCGCTGGCGGTAGGACTCGTCGTACCAGCCCGACTGGCCGGTGACGATCAGCCGCCCGCCGCCGCGGGCGAAACGCACGAGGGCCTCGATCTGGCTGCCGGCAAGGCAGCGTTGATCGCAGACGAGCAGGACCTCGCAATCGCCGGGGATCGGCAGCGGTGCGGCGGCCTCGGTGGGAAGCAGCCCGTAGGGAACGTGGTTGCGGAGGAGAATTTCCTCGGCGCTGAGCAGGGCGCGATGGGATTGCTCGGAAAACATCAGCGACTCGCGCGGATAGAGGAGTCGCACCGGTTGGTAGCTCTCGGCGGCAAGGCCTTTCCGCCCGCTGCGGACGGTGGCGTTGAACCGCTCGAGCAGGGACCGATGCAGGGCCACGCGTTCCGGCGAGACCATTTCACGGTCGGCCTTGAGGACGGTGCGGTCGGTGGGAATGCCGCCGAAGACGGCGTCTTCCACGAGTGCCAGGGCCTCGCCCTTGGTCTTGTCCTCGGCGGCGCCGCCGGCGTCGCTGTCGCAGAGGGCGAGGATCGACGTCTTCGCGGCCCCGGCCAGCTTCAGTTCGCGGACCCGATTGACGACGCAGCCGTCGACCACGCCCGGCGCGTTGCCCGACTGGGAGACGAACACGTCGAAACAGTCGGCCAGGTCGGTCGCGATCAGGCCGGAACGAGCCGCCATGTTGGCGCGGCGGATGTTTTGAATGTTGCCGCTGACGATCGCCGACGGCTTGCACGCCTTGGCGTGGCGATAGAGGCGGCGGTAGAGGTCGCCGAGACGCGCGGAGTGGAACCGGATCCACTCCTGGTAGACGGGGTCCTGAATCTCGCCGAACCCGGTCCGGACCGGCGGGAGGACGTGCGCGACGGTGGGCAGCCCGAACCGATTCTCGGGGTCGGGGATTTCGGCGAGGTGCTTTCGGAACAGCGCCGCGCAGCGGGGGCAGTGGCAGGGAGGCGCGTCGCAGTTGTCGAACATGATGCCGTCGAAGCCCCCCTCGCCGAGGGCGATGGCGACGACCTTTTTCAGGTACGGCTCGAACCCCGGGGCGTTGATGCAGGGCCGCCAGCGATAGTAGGCCGGGCCGTGATAGGTGCGTTTCCGCCCGTTCTCGTCGATCGCGGCCCAATCGGCCAGGTCGGGAATCTCGGCGAGCATCGTTTCATAATAGAGCGTCGAGAACTGCACGTAGGCCAGCACGCGGATGCCGTGCTTGTGGCAGTTCTCCACGAACCGCTGGACGTTGGGAAAATCTCGCGACTCGTATTGCCATCCCAGGCCCTTGTAGAACCGGCAATGGAGGATGTTCAGCCCGAGGTCCTCCATCAGCCGCGTGCTTGCCTCGCTGTCGAACCAGCGATGCCAGTCTTCCAGCCAGAGGGCGCCGCCTTCCATCCCGCCGGTCGCGCGGCTGCCCGCCCGCCGATACATGGCGAGCGGCTCGTGGTTGCCGAAAGTCCAGCGGCAGTCAAGGCGATCGAGGTCTGCCTTGGCGGGAGCCGGCGGCTCGGCGGCCGCCGCGGAGGCCGCGATCACAACGATCGATACGAAACACGCAGCACGCATCATGGCGATGCCTTTCTCAGGATGAGCGGTGGTTGGGCCGCCAGCTCACTCTTCCCAGTCGGCCGGCAAAGCAGAGAGCGACGGCGACGGGGCCGCCGGGGATTCGACGGCCGGGGCCGATCGGGGCGTCGAGGGCAGGGCCGAGGGCCAGGTGGCGCCCAGAGGCTGCCTGCGAATGCGGGTGGTGATCGGCCGGCCCAACGCATCTCGTTGAACCGGGAATCTCGAAGGTTGACCACGCGTTGCCGGCCCGGCCGGTGAAGTCGCCGGCGCGGTTGGCGAAGGCGCCGGCGCGGTTGGCGCCAGGTAACTCGCCTGCTGAACCGGCGACGCCGGCAGCCCGGCGCCGGCGGCGACGCCGGGGGGGATCACCGCCACGGCTTGCGCGGCGGGCGGCAACGATTGGCTCGGCGGCGCGGCGCGGATCTGCCGGGCCAAGGTGGGAGACAACTGGATCGTCGCCGAGGTCACCCCCGGATTGGCCGTCTGGGGAGGCGCGGTCTGGCCCGGCGGCGTCTCCTGATCCGCCGGGCGGATTTCGCCGTTGAGCCGTTTGCTGTAGCGCTGGAGGAGCGGGCTGGCCGGCTCTTCGCTGGGAATGCCGGGCAGGATGTGCGTTGACGGCTTGGAGAGAATCCGCCCGCCCAGCCGAGGCTCGAACCGCACGATCAGCGTCAACCTCCGCTCCGGGCCGCCGACCTTGTCGATCGGTACCCAGAAGCTGTACGAATGCCCGACCTCCGACTGGCTGTAGTGTTTCTCCATCGTGTCTGCCGGGAAGACGAACTTGTGGGTGGGCGGCTCGCGCAGCGGGTCTTCGCAGCGATCGTCGAAGACGTAGGCGGTCAACGTCCCGTCCACCTTGACAGGGTCCTTCGCATCCCTGTGGTAGAACACGATCCGTCCGCCGAAGCCTCGCGTGGAGGGCTCGCCGGATCGGTGCAAGACGTCGTCGACCCAGATATCGACGATCCGGTCGGGGACGCGCGGCTTGTCGTCACGGCCCTTCCAGGGGAGCCCGTCAGAAAGGCGCCAAGGCGAACAACCGCAGGCGAGCAAAGCCGCCAGCAGGCTGGCCGCCAGCAGGCCGGTCCGGCAGACCGGCGGCGAAAGACTCCTGCCAGGTGATTGATTTGCATTCATGATTTCTAGTGGAATGGGGCAGGACAGGGCTCGGCGCTCGGGAGTCAGGGTTCCGTCTTCACGTCGTTCCCAAGCTCCGGCTGGGGAACCGCCGCGGGGTGCGAACCGGCCGGGCATTTCCCCTTCAGCATTCGGTCATTATTTCGACATTCGACATTCGACATTCGACATTCCCGTCCGCTCGCTCTTTTCAATACGCCGGAACCTGCGGGAGGCCTGGCGGCGTTGGGGTCGCGGTGGATGGTCCTTGTGCGGTGTTGTAGGATGGCACGGGGGGATAGGCGTTGTCGGCCACGGCCGGACTTGCCGCCCCGTAAGGGCCGGCGGCGGGCCCGGTGTAGGCGGCGTAGCCGGTCTCGCCGGTCGCCGGCGCGGTGGGCGCGAAGACCGCGCTGTCCGCCGATTGCGGCTGGTTCTGGCCGGGCGGCGGCGCGGCTGGCGTGGGCTTTGGCGCCGGGTTCGCGGGCGCCGGCGTCGGTTGCGGCGCTGCGGACGAGGGCGCCGGCGTCGGTTGCGCCGCCGGCGGGCCCTCCAATGCCGGCGGGTGGACGACTTCCACGTCGTCCCAGTTGCCGTCGGCGGGCGGCTCGAGCCCGATCCCCGCGGGATCGGCGTCCGGATAGATTGTCTTGGCGTTTCCGTCGGTCAAATCGCTGACTTCCTGGAGATTTACCAGTCCGGTATCGCCGTGCAGTTGGTTCACGTCGGCCAGGCACCAGTGCATCCGCGCGGCTTCCACGCGCTTGAGCCGTTCGGCCTCCTCCTCGTCCTTGACAACATGCGGCGTCAGAACGATCAACAGTTCGGATCGCCTGCACGTCATGCTGTCGAAGCGGAACAGGTGGCCGAGCACGGGGATGTCCGACAGCCAGGGAACTCTGCGGTGCATGGCCGCTTCTTGCTTGGTGATCAGGCCTCCGATCACGATCGTCTGACCGCTGGCGGCGCTGACGGTCGTCTGGGCCGTGGCGACATTGATGCTCGGGGAGCGGATTTCGGTCCCTTCGGAGACGGCCACGGGGATGCCTTCGGCGAGCGGTCCGAGGTCGGACTTTTCGGCGTCGAGCTCCATCACGACCATGCCCTCGGGGCTGATTCGCGGCGTGACGCCGAGGATCAGGCCGACATTTTCCAGGGCGATTTCGTTGACGAGCCCCTGGGCCCGGGCGGTTGAGCCGGTGATCCGCGGCACGCGTTTGCCTACCTGGATGAACGCCGGTTGGTTATCGAGCGTCATGATCTGGGGCCGGCTGAGCACCTCCAGGCGGCGGCTCTCTTTGAGCGCCCGGAGCATCAAGCTGACGCTGTCGCTGCTTGCGGAGAGCACCAGTCCGCCGAATCCCAGTTCGCTGTTGATTCTGCCCGTGCCGAAATTGGCGATTCCCTGGCTGCCGATGATGTTGGAATTGGCCAGCGCGGCCCCGCTTCCCGAATTGCCCAGCGAGGCGTTGTTCGGCTGGCTGTTGAAGAGAAAGCCGGGCGTGTTGGTGGCCGCGACGACTTCCTGGGTCGTCACCTGGGGCAGGCCGGCCTCGGTCACGGTCCGCGAGATTGTCTCCAGGTCGGCCAGCAGGCTGCGGTCAAACAGGATCGAATCCTGCAACCCCAGCTCGACGCCGAATTCCTCCGTGTCGTTGAGCTGGACCTCGGCGATCAGCACCTGGATCATCACCTGGGAGGGCGCCTCGTCGAGTTTCTTGACCAGGTCCATGATTTCCTCGTGGAACTCCGGCGTCGCGCTGATGATCAGCGAGTTGCTGACGATCTCGGGCACGACGATGACCTCCCTTTCGATCTGTTCGAAGGGGCTGACAACGCCCGGCGTCGCCTGCTGGAGCAGCCGTTCGCTCCTTAAGAACTCGTTGATCGACTGGGCGACGTCCAGAGCGGGGGCGTTCCGCAACCGGTAGACCTCGTTGATCCGCTGCTGGACGTCCTCTTCATCCAGCCGCAACAGCAGCGCCTCGATGATCGCCAGGTCGCCCTCGCTGCCGGTGGCAATGATGCTGTTGGTGCGGGTGTCGACGGTGAACCGCACGGGAACCAGGGAGCTTTCCCCTTCGGCGCCGGCCAGTTGCGGTTGGGTCGCCGCGCCCGCCGCCGACGGCAGCAGCGACTGGAGCATCGTGGCCATGTTGCTGGCGTCACCTTTGCGGATGCGGAAGACTTTGATCTGGGCCACGGCGGAGGGCTTGTCGAGGAATTCGATCAGCGCCGCCACGAGGTCGATGCTCTCGGCGGGCGCGGAGATGACGAGGGTGTTGGTGCGGGCATCCGGCGTGATTTGCACGTCGTCGAGCACGCCGGAGCGGATCAGCCGCTGGCCATCGACGTCGAACAGTTCGAGGGCCGCCGCCTTTTGTGTTCCCATCCCGCCGGCGGCCGCGCTGATTGCCTGCTGGATCGTCATCGCCAGATCGGCGGCCAGCGAGTTCTGCAATTTGAACACGCGGGCTTGGGTGACCGGTCCGGGCGTGGCCACATCGAGCCGCTGGATGAGCAGTTCCACCTCGGCCATGTCGCGTGGTGCGGCGCGGACAACCAGGGCGTTCAGCCGCATGTCGGGGCTGACCTGCACCACTGGGCTGAGCCCGCCGCCGCGGTTGGTGAACGACTGGAGGATCGTGGCGCCGACGGTGGCCACGGGGGCGTGCTTCAGCGTGAAGACGCGGAACTGCGTGCCCGGCCCCACCGGCTGGTCCAGCTTGCCAATCAAGTCCTTGACCGCGCGGACCGCCTCGCCCCAGCCGATCAACAAGAGCGCGTTCGGCTTGGCCAGCGGCGTGACGATCAGCCGCCCCTGGCGACCGCCGAGCAATTCCATCGACACGCTCGTGACGACCTGGCTGATGCTGGTGCTGTCGACGTGCCGGAGCAGATAGATGTCGATCTCGGGAATCGTCTCGGCGCTGATTCGTTCGATCTCCTCGATCAGCCGCGTGAGTTCGTCGACGTCGTGTTCGCGGCCGCGGAGGATGATCACATCGAGGTCCGGCAGGATTTCATACTCGACCTCCGGCCCCAGCGAGGGGAGCTGATCGGTCGGCTGGCGCTCGTCCGCGGCGTTCGCCTCGGCCTGGTCGGAACCGGCGGCATCCGCCTCGCCGGGCTGCTGGAGCATGTAGGCGACCAGTTCGATCCCCATGTTCCCGTAGCCGCCGCGGCGGCTGTCCTGGTTGGGCGCCGCGGGGCGCCCCGTTTCGACGGCCTGGCCGCCGGTCCGGTAGGCCTCGACGGCCTCGCGGACCTTGGCCGGGTCGGCGCGGCGGACGGGCACGATCTTCATCTTCTGGCCGAGCGCCATCTGGGGGCTGTCCAGCCCGCGGACAAGCCGGCCGAGCTGGTCGGTCAATGAGACTTTTCCGGAGATCCGCACGCCGTTTCGCGTGCGGTCCAGATACAATTCGACGTGGTCGCCTTGGCCATCGGAGAGAAGGTAATCGGGCCAGCCGGTCTCCTTCGCACCGACCGCTTCGAGCCGCGTGCCGAGCAGGTCCCGCAACCGCGTCTCCAGCAGATCGAGCGGGACATTGCCCAGCGGCACGTATTCCTCCTTGCGCGGTTCGCGGCCGGCCATCGCCCGCTTCAGAATCTGCCCGGTTTGGACTGGATCTTGGACCCCAAGGGCGCGGGTGTGCGGCAGCGGCCGGGGAATCGCGTCAGCGGAGACCAGCGGGCTGGGCGGCGATGCAAGCTGGCGGGCGATCAGGGGATGGATCGAAGGCGGCGCGAGAACCAGCAACTGAGGCGCCCGCGGGTCGACCGCCACGCGGACGGCGAAATTGGCGAAGCTGGCGCGGATCCAGTCGGCGGTCTCCTGCATATGCGTGGCCTGACACGGGTAGACCTTCACGACCGGCTGCTCGGCGGGGCTTGCCGGGTTGGGGCGGTCCGACGACTCGATCACCTGCTTGGCGATTTGATGCACCTCCTCGGGACCGCGGAGCAGCACCTGGTTGGTCTGCGAGTCGGCCATCAAGTGCACCGTCGAGCCCAGCCCCGGAAGCACCTCGCGGAGCATCTGTTCGATGTCGGAAGCCGACTTGTATTGCAGCCGATAGGCTCGGTAGTCCGCGGGGCCCGGCACTTGCGCGCGGGCCATGCATGCCGACAGACAGATCGCCAGAATCCACGTCAAGGCGGCGATCGAGCGCACGCCGAGCGCTCGCCGTCGCGCATTGTGTGATCTTCTCACCGCAATGGCCCAATCTTGGTTTCGTGATACGTGCCGCGAGCGGTCGGCAGACCGCTCCGCTTCCTCGGCACCGGGGCCGCGGGGCCGCAAACGAGACAGCGCCTGGCAATCTCTTCCACCACAGCCCGCCGAAAAGGATTTAAAACGCATGTCGCAGAACACCCGTCCCGATGCGGCGCGGCGCACCTTCTGCACCGGCTCGCGGGGGACACGGACCCCGCGCCCCTCGGGAACAGCGGGCGGATGCTAAAGACTTGCCCGGGAACATTCAAGACCAATTCTCCCCCCGGATGACGGCCCGTGAACCTCCGCGCGCTGTGGCGGCGTCAAATTGGAGGGCCTGGGGAAAGGAGACGCGCGGTCCGCGGCGGCCCGCGCCGCGCAGACCGGTCCGCCTGGGGTGGCCGCTGCTGCTTCGCGCCCCCCCAGGACAAGGCTCCCTGCCCGGGTACTGCCGGCCCGCAAGCCCCCGCCCGGCAGCCCTGCTGCCGGCCTGTCCCCTCACCACGGACCGGTTGGGGCCATGAAGACCGGGCGACCAGTGCCCCCCAGTGAGTGGTAGTTCTTTCTCCGGTGGAAGGAATAATCCAGGTCGCGGCGCGTGTTTTTGGTTGCATTTCCATCCGCGTTGTCTAAAAATAAAGGACGCCGATCAGGAATCTGATTCGGCTCCTGCGGAACGGAAAGAAGCGAGGCTCAGGCCGTTTGAGGCGGGTTGACGGTCCTGGGATGGTGGTTCACCATGATCCGCGGTTCTCAGTTCGAGGAGCCTTCCCCATGTCACGTCTCTCATCCAGGCGGGGATTCACGCTTGTCGAAATCCTGGTGGTGATCATGATCATCGGGATTCTCGTCGCCTTGCTGCTGCCGGCTGTTCAGCGAGCGCGGGAGACGGCACGCAAGACCCAGTGCCAGAACAAGCTCAAGCAGATCGGCATCGCCCTGCACAACTACCACGACACCCACAGCGTGTTTCCCTTCGGGCGGGGCGGCACCGGCGACCCGACGAGTACCTTCTCGCGAATTCTCACCAACCGCGTGACGATGAGCGGATTGGTCGCGCTGCTCCCCTACCTGGAAGAGCGAGCGCTCTACGACAACATCAGTTCGCGCTATGAGAACTACGATGGTTACGTGTTCATGCCCTGGGGGAAGCATCCGGACAAGTACGCCAACGAGCCCTATTACCCGCTCTGGGACATTCCCATTCCGGCATTCCTCTGCCCGTCCGACGGCGAAGGCTGGAAGAAGGATGTGAATGACTTTGGCCGGCTGAATTACGTGATGAGCCGCGGCGATACGATCTGGGGGAACCAGATTTCGCCGTCGGTCCGCGGCTGCTTCGGTTTCATGAACCACACGAGCTTCGAAGACCTGCTCGACGGGACGAGCAACACGATCATGTTCTCCGAGCGGTTGGTGGCGACCAGCGCCAACTACGTCCGCGTCAAGACCGGGATCGCGCGGGACCGGGGCAATATCGGCGGCACGGGCGTCGGCGCGCTGCCCCAGGGCAATCCGACCCGCTGCTTCGCGGCCAAGGGGCGCGACCAGGTCCTGCTCGGCGACGTCGTCCCCCGCCCCTTGAGCGGCCAGCGCTGGTGCGACGGGCGACCCGTGTTTACAGCCTTCACCACCGTCCTGCCCCCCAACTCGCCGAGCTGCATCCCCACGCTCGACTGGTGGGAATGGGGCATCTTCACCCCGTCGAGCAACCATGACGGCGGCGTCAACGGGCTGATGGGCGACGGTTCCGTGCGGATGTTCACCGACCAGATCAACACCGGAGACCTCTCCCTGCCCGAAGTGGTTGCCGGACCAAGCCCCTACGGCGTCTGGGGCGCGATGGGCTCGCGAGCGGGCGGAGAGTTGCTGCGGGAGTTCTGAAACGACGGAGCGATTCCGGCAGATCCGATTCACGGGGCCGCGCGAAAGGGGGGGCGCGCGGCCCTGGCATTATGATTCCTCCGCGCAAACGGCCGCCGCCGCGGTCCGCCCAGCGCCGCTCACTTGCTCGTCAGCTCGAGCTCCACGTGGTTCTTGGCGCCGATGCTGATCTCGGCTGTCAGCCCGGATGTCTTCCGGTTGGAGTACTTGTCGGGAACGTCGTTGACGAACTTGACCTGCGACGCCTGATCGCCATGCTGCCTGAGGTATTCTTCCTTCGCCGCCTCGTCTTCGAACTCGATCGCCCCCTGCGATGCCATTTTCGTCACCGTGATCAGGTACTTCCCGGCAATCGCCCCATCGCCGGGTTCGAACGTTTGGAGGGAGAACCTGCCCTGGTCATCGGTTTCGCCGAAGGCCGGCGGGCCTGCCGTCTTGGGGCTGAACGTCACGTGGGCCCCGGCCAACGGCTCTCCGTCGAGCGTCACCGTCCCGCTCACCTTGACCGTCTCCGGCCCCTCTCTCGCCGCGTCGCCGCACCCCGCAACACCGGCGGCAATGGCGGCAGCCAAGGAAACGAGAAAACACCATCGTCGCATGGCACTGTCCTTCCGTTTCGCGCTTTCTTTTGCGTCGACTCGAACACCGCAATTCCTGCCCGGGTCCCGGGCAGGCGCGCCCAGGCCGTGGCGGATACCGCCAATTGATGCTACAGGGAGCCTATTTTAGGGCGGCCCGCGCGTCAATCCCCGGCGGGGCGCAGCAGAACCGGCAGAAAGGCCGCCCGCGTGCCGCGGGCGGGCCCGACGGGCCGCAAGACGCCTTTTTCAGCCTGTCTGAACGGGATGCGATCCGCTACACTTAGGCGTCCATCCGATCCCAGTTTGGAGAGCATCTCGTGAGACTGCAATTTCTCGGCGCCAACCGGCAAGTCACCGGTTCGAAGCATCTGCTCGAGGCCGGCGGCGCGCGGCTCCTCGTCGACTGCGGCATGTACCAGGAACGCGACTTCAGCGATCGGAACTGGGAAGACCCGCCGATCGACCTCGGCGGAATCGACGCGGTGCTGCTGACCCACGCCCACGTCGATCACTGCGGCATGCTGCCGCGGATGGTCCGCCAGGGGCTCCGGGCGCCGATTCTCGCCACGCCCGCGACGTGCGAATTGGCCGAGATCATCCTCGAAGACTCCGCGCGGATCCAGGAGGAAGACGCCGTCTACAAGCGGAAGCGGCACCGCAAGGAGGGTAGAAAGGGGAAACACCCCGTTGTGCCGCTGTTCACCAGCGAGGACGTGCAGCGGACGCTGCCCCATTTCCAGCCCGTCCCCTACCGGCATCACCGGCCGATCAACGATCGTGTCTCGGTCCGCTTCCACGACGCCGGGCATATCCTCGGCTCGGCGATCGCGGAAGTCGTCTGTTCGGAAAACGGCGTCCAGCGCCGGTTCCTCTTCTCCGGGGACCTGGGGCAGCGCGGCAAGCCGATCATCCGCGATCCGGCCCTCCTTGCGGAGGCCGACTACATCCTTCTCGAATCGACCTATGGCAACCGCGACCACAACGGCCCGGCCGACGTCGAACAGCGCCTGGCGGAGGTGATCCGGGAGACGGCCGCCGGCGGCGGCAACATCGTGATTCCCGTCTTTGCGCTGGAGCGGGCCCAGGAGCTGCTCTACCACATCGGCTGCCTGCTCCGCGATCGCAAGATTCCCCCAATCGACGTGGTGCTCAACAGCCCGATGGCCGTCGACATCACCGAGGTCTTCCGCCGCCACCGCGATTGCTTCGACACCGAGGCCTGGGACCGGATCAACTCGGGCGAGTCGCTGTTCCGGTTTCCGGGGGCGAGGATGGTTCGTTCCGTCGAGGAGTCAAAACAAATCCACCAGACTCCGCGGCCGTCGATCATCATGGCGACCTCGGGCATGTGCACGGCCGGGCGAATCAAGCACCACTTGCGGCACAACATCACCCGGCCCGAATCCACGATCCTCTTCGTGGGCTACCAGGCCCAGGGGACGCTCGGGCGGAAGATCGCCGATGGCAATGCGGAGGTCCGCATCCTCGGCAGCATCTATCCGGTCCGCGCGCGGATCGCCCAGATTGACGGGTTTTCCGGGCACGCCGACCGCAGCGGCCTCTGCGGCTGGCTGGAAGCCTTCGCATCGCCTCCCCGGCGGCTGTTCCTGGTCCATGGAGAGGAGCAGGGCTCCCTTGAGTTGGCCGAGCGGGTCCGCCACGATCGCGGCTGGAACGTCTGCGTGCCCAAGTACCAAGACAAAGTCCTGCTCGACTAACCATGGGCGTCGATCGGATCGGCCCACGAAACAGCCTGCAACACGGAGGTCCCTCGCGGCGACCGGCCCCGATATCGAAGGTTTGCCGGGATCGTGGCGGGTGGGATGTCCGCCGTCCGGCCGGCGGTCTGTCTTGGCCGTCCGGTGCGCGTCAGGCGGAGACTGCCTGTCACGCAGAGAAGGCGTTGCAATACGGCAACTCCCCGCTAGACTGTGACTTGCAGAGAGTGCCCGCCTGCGCGTCAGGCCGCAGGTCCGACGCCTGCCCGTGATTGGCGGAGACTTCCGATACACAAGGCAGCTGAGTGATCGATTCATGGATACGTGGAAATTCTACGACGTCACCCATCGTGGGCACGTGGTGTGCAATCCCACGAGCGAGGAGAAGCTCAGACGCCTGGTGGACCTGGTGCGGCTTCCGGTGGGCGCGCGCGTGGTTGACATCGCCTGCGGGAAGGGCGAATTCCTGATCCGTCTGGCGGAGGCATATCAAGTGCGCGGCGCAGGCGTGGACCTCTCGCCCTTCTTCATCGCCGAGGCGGAACGAAGGCTCAAAGCGCGCGTGCCACAGGCAGAAATCACCTTCACCCAAATGGATGGCGCTGATTTCAAACCCGACAAGCCACACAGCCTCACGCTCGCTTCGTGCATTGGGGCGAGCTGGGTTTTCGGCGGGCACGCACGGACGCTGGACGCGCTGGTCGGCATGGCCGAGCCCGACGGCTGGGTGATCGTGGGGGAGCCGTACTGGTTGCGGGAGCCGTCGGACGAGCACTTGCGGGCGTGCGGGCTGACAAGAGAAGCCTTCGGAAGCCACGCGGAAAACGTTGAGGCGGGCCAGCGGCGCGGGCTCGACCTCGTGCACACTCTGGTGAGCAACAAGGACGACTGGGACCGCTACGAAGGTCTTCAGTGGCAGGCGATGGCGGAGTATGCCCGCGCCGAGCGGGACGACGCCGATCTTCCCGAACTGCTTGCCCGCCTGGAGCGGGAGAAATCCGTCTACCTGCGGTGGGGTAGAGACGCCTTGGGCTGGGCGATCTACGTATTCAGATGTCCATCCGCTCGGGGTGCTGAGGCGGTGTCGGGCGCCTGAAGAGCGGTCGCGGCCGAAAGATCGCCCCTGGCGGCCGCGGCTGAACCGCAACACGTTCCGGCCGCGGTCCGATCAAACCTCGGTCTATCGGACGCCCCTCGCCTTTTCCGAGTCGTGTGCACGGGTGGCAGCGCGCTGTGGTATGATGGTCGAGCCAAACGAGCCTGGTGTCACTTCGGACTGACCGCAAATCGGAAGGATCGGTGTCAGCTATGCAACCTCGAGATTTGCCGATGACCGACGTGAATACCAGCCAGCAACGGCTCGCATCGCTGGACGCGATGCGGGGCTTCGTGATGTTCCTGCTGCTCGGCGGCGGAGAGATCGGCCACGCGGGGTTCCTCAGCGCGCTGCTGGCCGCGATGGATCAGCCCTGGGCCCAGACGCTCTACCACCAGCTTCAATATTCCCGCTGGGGCGACGCGTTCCACGTCAAGGACTTGATCCGCCCGCTGTTCATCTTCGTCGTCGGCGCGGCGATGCCCTATTCGTTCGGCAAACGGCTGAGCCTCGGCCACAGCATGCGAAAGATACACGCCCACGTGCTCCAGCGCGTGGCGATCCTGTTTCTCCTGGGCACGATCGCCGGCGGGCACTTGCTCGCCTTGGACCGCTCGAAGTTCTTCTTGGTGAACAACGTTCTCCAGGAGATCGCCATCGGCTACCTGGTGGCTTCGCTGCTGCTGTTGAACTTCCGCGTCCGGGGCCAGTTGGCCGCGCTGGCCGGGCTGCTGCTGGGCTACTGGGCCCTGATCATGCTGGTGCCCGTGCCCGGCCACGGCGCCGGCATCATCACCCCCGAGGTGAATCTCCCCCGTTATGTCGACGACCTCGTCCTCGGCTCATTGCGCCCCGTGAAATGGTCCTTCACCTGGACGCTCAGCCTCCCCCTGGCTTCCAGTTGCATCGTGTTGCTGGGCGCCCTGGGCGGACAACTGCTGAAGTCGACGAAAAGCTGCTGGGCCAAGCTCGCCTGGCTCGTCTTCGGCGGATTGTCATGCCTCGTGCTGGGCCTTGTCTGGAGTCGTTGGTATCCAATCGTCGTGAGCATCACGACCGGTTCGTGGGTGCTGCTTGTGGGGGCCGTCGGCTGGGGGCTGCTGGCGCTGTTCTACCTGGTGACCGATGTCTGGGGCTTCCGCAAGTCGGCATTCTTCTTCGTGGTCATCGGCAGCAACTCGATCGCCGTATACATGGCCGCGCACCTGTTCGATTTCCGCAATATCGGCAATATCTTCGTCAAGGGCTGGACCACCAATCACTATGTCGGCGTCAACGATGGCGTCTGCGGTTGGATCGGTCCGGGGCCGTGGAGCAACTTCGTCGAAGCACTGGCCGCCTTCGCCGTGATTTGGCTGATCCTGTTATGGATGTACCGCACGAAGACGTTCATCAAGGTTTAACAGAGGCCGTTGGCGGCAACGCAACGGGATGATGGTTATGCAAGCCGGGCGCCGTTGAGCACACCGCACGGCTGCGCAACCGGCACGAAGACTCTTTGACTGCCAAAAGGAGACATCATGGGCACGTCGTTCTGGCCGTGGCGGCTCCTCATGTTTGACTGCCAAAAGGAGACATCATGGGCACGTCGTTCTGGCCGTGGCGGCTCCTCGTGGCTGCCGCCTTGTCATCAGGTTGGCTGGCTTCCGCAGGCCTCGGTGGGCCGTTCGAGCTGGTCCGCGACGGAGCACCACAAGCGACGATCGTTCTCGACAAGGCGCCCTCGCGGGCGGCTCAGCTTGCGGCGCTTGAGTTGAACTGCCACATCGAGAAGATCACCGGCGCCACGTTGCCGATCGTGGACGACCAACGGGCCGCCGCCGGGCGGCGGATTCTCGTCGGGGCAAGCCGCGCCACCGAAGAGCTCGGCCTGCGGAACGAGCAGCTTGAGCCCCAGGAGTACCTGATCCGGTTCCTGCCCGACACGCTGGTGCTCATCGGCCGTGACAAGGAGGACGACAAGCAGGCGCTGGACTATGCCGATCCCGCCACCTTTCCCGGGCGGTTCGACGACCAGGCTACGTGCTATGCGGTTTACGATTTCCTGGAGCGTTTCTGCGGCGTCCGCTGGTATCTGCCCACGGACGTGGGGCTGGTCTGCCCGCGGACAAGGACGCTTTCCGTCAGCGGCCAGGATGTGCGCCGCGCCCCGGCCATGAAGTACCGCGAGCTGTATCGTGCCGCCGATGTGCCGGCGAGCTTGAGCGACGTGCCGGGGCCTCGCCTGGCGGAGCGCGAAGGCCGGCTGTTCGTCCATCGCCAGCGACTGGCCGGCGTCCAGGCCTACGCCTGCAATCACGCTTTCTACGGCTACTATAACCAGTATCTGAAGAGCCATCCGGAGTGGTTCGCCAAGGGCTATGACCAGGACATGCCCGCGGAAATGCGCAAGAATCTCGGCGTCCTGGGCCGGCAGTGCCTGCCTTACTTTCCCAACATGTGCTACTCCGACGCGGGATTCATCGAGCACGTTACCCAGCGGGCGAGGTCGTTCTTTGACACGGGCAAGCTGGAACCAAGCGAGGTTGGGGCCGGGGATTTCTTCTCCCTGGTGCCGATGGACTCCAGCGGGCAGGACAAGTTCTGCCGGTGCCCGGAATGCCAGGCCGTCCTGCACGCCGAGCCGCCGTGCAAGCAGTGGCGTGACGATCCGTTCTTTTGGAACGACACGGCCAGCGACTACATTTTCGGGTTCGTGAACAAGGTCGCGCGGGGAGTCGCCCAGACCCATCCCGGCAAGTACCTGAGCATCGCCGCCTATCACCAGACCTACTATCCGCCCACCCGCGAGCCGCTGGAGCGGAACGTGGCCGTCACCTTCTGCATTCACGCCGCGTTGCGGCCTGTTCCCGCCATGGACCGTGCGGTCAAGGGGCTGCTGGACAAGTGGGACGAGGAGTCGACGCAGCGTCCCAAGTATCTCTGGCTGTATTTTCACCGTCCGGGGCCCGCCGATCCGCTCTTCCCGGGCTTCATGGCGCATCACCTGGTCAGGCAGATGGAGGACTATCACCGCCGCGGTTTCAAGGGCATTTTCGCCGAGCCGGCGTATTTTTCCCACCAGGGGCGGCAGGAAGGCGATGCCGGCCGGGCCCCGATCGTCACGCTTCTGGAGCTGTACCTCGCCTACAAGCTGGCCGACGACCCGGCGCTCGACGGAAACAAGTTGATCGACGAGTTCTTCCCTCTCTTCTACGGCGCGGCGGCCGAGCCGATGCGGCGGCTGTATGATGCGATCGAGCGGGCGTATTGCGATCCGGCGACCTACGCGACCAGCCCGGCCACCTACTACGGATACCAGACTCCGGCGATCGCCTGGAAGAGACTCGGCACGAGAGAGCGAATGCTCGAATTCGGCAAGCTGATGAACGAGGCGAAGGAGGCGGCTCAGACCGACCTGGAGAAGACGCGCGTGGGGCTGTTCGAGACCAGCGTCTGGAACCGGATGAAGAAGGCGAGCATGGAAACGGTGGGCGGGACGTTTGGACAGATCGACTGAAGGGGTCACGTTGGCCGCGGCGGGCCGGGCGCCACATCCGCGCCGCCCGGCTCGTTCGAATCGCCCCTGCCGGCGGCGGGGCGCGCGGCGAGATCGAAGACAAGCAGGCCGCCGCGACGGTGTTCGTTACTGCGCACCCGATCGTCAGCGTCCACTTGAACCCTGGGCCACGGATAGCCGCGAATCTGCTCGTGGCCGACCGCCTCCGCGAACGTCTTCCGTGCAAGACCCCGATGTCGGGCCGTGTTCTGCTTCTTACGCCGGCTTGCGAGTCGATTCAAAGGACTCGATCAGCCAGTGTCCCCCTTTTCTGCGTCTGGAAAATGCTTCCGCACCTCGTGTTGTCCCACAGTCGACGAAACAGGCGTCCTTGTCTTTCTCGAAGTGCAGTTTTACGTGTCCAAGCTCATGAAACAACGTGAACCAGAAGTTGTCCAGCCGATCGTACCTGAGCGTCAGCGCGACCACCGGTTTTCCGGACGACAGCATCATCGCCGCTCCATCCAGGTGCGTACGTGGCAAATGGCGAAGTACGATCAATGGATTCCCTTCTTGCCAAGAAACTCTCGGGCGAGCAGGGGCCCCGAATCCAAGTAGCCGAGTTGTACTAACCGCTGCATGACTTCCGGAGCCAGGTTCGCGGGATGGTAGTCGGCCACAGACTGTTGCTGGGCGGTGGCAATCACCCACGCACCTTCGGACACAACCGGTTCGCTCTGATTGCGGAATGGGACCAATGCCGATCCATCGACTGGATGAATGCCGGACGAACCAGCTTGGCTCGCTGCATAAGCCAGTCGTTCTCATCGCGACGAAGATAGACGCCTTCCGCCGGCTGATCGCCGAGTCGCGAGCACGACAAAAGCTTCTCGAGGCATGCAAGCGTGAAGCGGCCGCGGGCGATCGTCGGTACCTGGGCAATTTGCATCTTTCGGAGAAGCTCATCGCGGCTCCGGCAAGCCAGGAAGCGGCCGGCCTGTTTGTCGTAGACATCAAAGCCAAGAAACCAGTCCGGCAATCGCTCATAGACCAGCGAGTGCTGCGCATAGCACCATTCACCAAACAGAACGTACCGATCCACCAGGCATTCGAACAGAGCATCCGTGCGACACGCAAGCCACTCGCCAAGGGGCATCCACTGCCCTGAGCCCGGCAGTTCCAGGTACGCGCCCCGGTTCTGCACGCGCAGATTTCCTTCACGGTCAAAGGAAAGGCCCAAATTCGCGCCGTCGACCTTTTCCTCCACAGTCAGTTCATGACGAAGAAACGCGTTTCGCTCGCTTTCCGACATCACCTTGTCGTCCCGGATGTCCACATCGCCGAGGACAGCCAGGTGTGGAGTCGACGGATATTTGAAAAAATCGCCGTTCACGTGCCTGCCTCCTGCGCGTACTTGGCTTGGACATACTCGGGACACGCGAACTGAACCACGATCCCAACCTCTGCCAAGGCGTCTTTCCAGCCCCACCACTTGCTGTCCGTCGCCTCGACAATCGGCGGTTTGGCCGGATGGGCATTGGCAACGGCGACGAACTTTCGATCGGACAGGTCAAAGTCCTCCAGGCCCTCATGCAGAGGAAACTCCTCGTAGGAATCGCCGTTTCTCGTAATCCTCACTCTGTCCGAGTCGGGAAACGACCACCGA
>Ga0123328_1000505_pt1 | contig 41753 bp, 19 predicted proteins | sample BioC12SIPDNA_2_FD_89702 | JGI IMG/M metagenome (GOLD analysis project Ga0123328, IMG submission 89702) | Anaerobic biogas reactor microbial communites from Washington, USA - Biogas_R1_A C12 SIP DNA | ecosystem: Engineered > Bioreactor > Anaerobic > Unclassified | place: Washington, USA...
GCCCACCGGCTCTCCACCGTGCGCCGCGCCGACCGCATCGTCGTGATGGAGCACGGCCGCATCGTCGAGCAGGGCACCCACGACGAGCTGGTTGCCCGCGACGGCCTCTACCGCCGCCTGCACAACACCCAGTTCCGCGACCATCCCGCCCGCACGGAGCCCCGGCCATGACCCCCGCCCGCGCGCTTGCCGCGGGCCTGCTGTCCGCCGCGTGCCTCCTGTCCGGCTGCGGCGGGTGCAATCCCGAACCCGCCCCGGCGCCGGCACCATCCGCCGCCGTCCCGGAAGAGGCCGCTCCGGCGATACCTGCCGGGCCGCCGGTCATCACGGCCACCGTCACCGTCAGGGACCTCGACGGTGCCCCCCTCGCGGGCATGGTCCCCATCGTCACGCGGAAGCCCAACGCCTTCGACCCGCCCGTCACCCGGGGCGACCCGACGGACGCGGCGGGCCGCAGCGTGTTTGCCTTCCCCGCCGGGGAGGCGCTGTGCCTGCGCGCGTGGGACGCGGACCTGCATTACTTCGCCAACAACTACTTCGACGTGGGCCCGGTGACCGGTCCCGTCGCCGCGGACACGCCGGTCACCATGGTGCCCGCTGCCGAGGCGCACGGCGTGCTGCTGCTGCCCGGCGGCGGTCCGGCGGCGAACACCCCCGTCTCCCTCATGCTTTCCCACCCCACGCGCGGCCCGTGGTGGCCCGCGGAGGCCGTGACCGGCGCCGATGGCGCCTTTTCGTTTCCGAACATCCCGCCCGGTGTCTTCCGGGTGGAGCTGACCGCCGCGGCGGGCGCGGCAATGCTGGAGGAGGTCACGCTGCAGCCCGGCGCGCCCAACGAGCTCGGCGCGCCCACGCTGTCGCCGGCCCCCTGAACCGCCCGCGCCGTTGATTTTATGCCCCTGCGGGGGTAAAGTATGCGCATGGTGGGACTTGTCCGAACGCGGGAGGTCTTTGTGCAATGAGTGCTTGTCGCCGTGAGGGGGGGATGGTGCTGCTCGTGGCAGCCCTGATGGTGCTGGGCACGGCCGTGGTGTATCCGGGCATCTTCCTGCGGGGGGAGATCGCGGGGCCGGCGGACGTGCTGTGCAACCTGCGCCCCTGGGAGGCGTACGCGCCCGAGGGCTGGAACGGCAACCCCTACCACATCATGCTGGACATCTACGCCTTCTTCTCGCAGACCTACCACAATGTCCGCGAGGGCTTCCAGCGCGGGGAATGGCCCCTGTGGAACCCGTACCAGATGGCGGGCATGCCCGTGCTCGCCAACTACCAGGCATCGGTGTTCTATCCGCCCCGGATGCTGCTGCTCGTTCTCGACCTGCCCGTCGCGATGACGGTCTTTGTGCTGCTGAAGATCTGGCTGTGCGGGCTGACGGCCTATCTCGGCGGGCGGGGGCTGGCCCTGTCGCGCCGCGGCTCGCTCTTCCTGGCCGTGGCGTGGGGCTTCGCGGAATACAACCTCATCTGGGCCAACTGGCCGCTGACGGACGTGGCGGCGTGGTTCCCCATCCTGATCCTGGGGGTCGAGTGGGCGCTTCAGGGGCGCTACCGGCGGGGGCTCGCCGCGGGCGCCTTTGCGGGCGCCATGATGCTGCTGGCGGGCCATCCGGAGACCGTCTTCACGTTCGGCGTGGGGACGGGCCTCTACTTCGCCGTGCGGCTGCTGTTTCAGGCGCTCCGGCGCGGGCCCGTGGTGCGGCCCGTGCTCGTGTGCGGCGGGCTGTGGGTGATCGCGGCGGGCGTCTGCGCCGCCCAGCTCCTCCCCTTTGCGGAGTATCTGCTGAACAGCGCCACCTTCTACGCGCGCCACGACATGGAGCACATGGTCTCCTACCCCCTCCGGTCGCTGGTGGCCGTGTTTGTGCCGCGCTGCCTGGGGGCCGAGTACCTCAAGAACTACTGGGGTCTTGTGAACGCCAACCTCGACACCATGCTGCATCCCGGCGCGGCGGTCCTGCTGCTGTCCGGCTGGGCCTTCGCGCGCGCGGCGCGGCGGCCCTCCGCGGCGGCGGACACGGACGCGGCGCCCGACCTGTGGCCCGTCCGGCTGCTGGCCCTGTTTTTCAGCGGGTTCATCTGCATGGGGCTGGCCTTCTGCATCCCCTCGCTCGACTGGGTGCACCGCCTGCCTGTGTTCGGCGCGACCCTGCGCGGGTACTACGTCGCCTTTCCCCTGTTCGCGCTGGCCCTCGCGGCCGCCCACGGGCTGGACCGGTGGACGGCGGAGCGGCGGCGGCCCACCGACCTGCTGGTCCCCCTCGCCGTGACGGCGGCCGGCTTTTCGGTGGCGGCCGGGGTGTGCGTCTTCTTCTGGAAGGTGCTGGTGCTGGAGGGCGTGTCCGGGCATGTCCTGCTGCACACCGGGGTTGCGCTGGGCCTGTTTCTGGCCGTGGCGGCGGCCCTGTCGCTCCAGTGTTTCCGGCCCATGCCCCGCACGGTGGCGGCGCTGGTGACCCTGCTCACGGCGGCCAACCTCATCTACGGCCAGTGGGGCCTCAACCCCACCTCGCGCCGGGAGGACTTCTTCCCCCGGACGAACCTCACGGACCACCTGCGCGCCAAGGGCCAGCCCTGCCGGATCGGCGTGAACGAGGGCGGGCTGCCCTCGGGCATCATGAACGTCTACAACATCCAGGACTGGCTCGGCTACGACGGGCTCTATCCCGGCCGCGTCTGGAAGGTGCAGCGGGGGCTCAAGACGGACATCTGGGAGGCCTTCGAGCCCGCCGCGGCCATCCAGTACTTTCTGAACGACCCCCGCTATCCCTCCATCATGCCCAAGGACGTCCTGGCCCGCCTGGAGCTGGAGGCGGAGGTGGACGGCGTGCAGGTGATGCGCAACCCGCGCGCCCTGCCCCATGCCCGGCTGGTCCCCCGCGCCGAGGTCGTGCCCGACCCCGACGCCGCGATCAAGCACATGAAGGCCCCCCCCTTCAACCCGGCCGAGGTGGTCTTCCTGGAGGCGGCCCCCGCCGACGGCGTGCCCCCGGCGGTGGCGGGCGATCCCGGCGCGGTGCGGGTGCTGGACTACGGCTGCCAGCGCGTGCGGCTGGAGGCCGGCGCGCGCGCGGCGTGCATGCTCGTCCTCGCCGACGCGTGGTATCCCGGATGGACGGCCACCGTCAACGGCGCGCCCGCCGAAGTCCTCCCGGCCTACCACTGTTTCCGCGCCGTCAAGGTGCCCGCAGGCGCCTCCGAGGTCGTATTCGAGTACAAACCCTGGACCCTGCCCGCGGGGCTGGCCGTGTCCGTGGCTTCCCTGCTGGGGATCGGCGTCTTCGCGGCCTGGTCGCTGCTGCGCGCGCGGCGGCGCGCCTCAGCCGGGGGATGACGCCATCACCAGCGCGGGTTCGGCGGGGTCGCAGCGGTAGAGGTAGAGGCTCTGCATGCCGGGCAGGATGACGCGCCCCCAGGGGATGTCGTTGTCGCGCAGGGTTTGTTCGAGGGACTGGCGCTGGGGCAGGCTCTCCGGGCCCACGAAGAGCACCCACACCCCCGTGCCCGCGCGCACGGTCTCCACCGCGCGCGAGGCGGTCTCCTCGGGGCTCAAATACCGCTCGACGGGCACCGGCAGCCCGGGGTCGTTGCAGCGCAGGATGCGCATGAGGTTCCAGTTGTCGGTCATGGCCGCGGGATGGGTCGCGGCGTGCGCGCGCAGGAGGCCCGCGGCGGACAGGTAGTCGTGGCGCATGGGCAGCGCCGCCGCCGCCGCCGCCAGCACCGCCAGCATCGCCAGGGGCGCGGCGGCGTGGGCCCAGCGCGCGGGGCCGCGCAGGCGCGCGGCGGACACCCCCACCAGCAGGCACAGGGCGGGCCACGCGTAGAGGACGTAGCGGCGCTGGAAGGCGTGGGGCTTCCAGAACTGCGCCACCAGGAACAGCGCGGCCACCGGCACGAGGAACCACGCGAGCAGCACAAGGGTCTTCCGCAGTTCCCGGCGGGACTCCTCATCGCGGCGGAGCGCGCACCGCACCGCGAAAAACAGCGCCAGCGCCAGCGTCAGCAGGTAACACCGCGCCAGGGCCAGCTCCACCGCCGGACGCAGGGGCAGCAGGTCGGCGGCCAGCGGGTGCGCCGGGTCGCGGAGGACCGTCGGCGAGTTGTACTCCGCCCAGCGCAGGTTCTCCCCGTCCGCGGAGAGCACCCCGCCGGTGAGCGTGTCGTCCCCCGCGTAGAACCCCGCCCCCGTGACCACCGCCCAGGAATTTCCCCAGCCCGGCGGGGTCACAGGCGGGTCCGGCGCGGGCTTGATCGTGGCGACATAGCCCAGCACCGCGAGCAGGAACAGGGCGTGCGCACCGCCCCAAAAGAAGCGTTCCCGCCAGGACACGCCGCGGGCGAACAGCACGATGAGCCCCTGGGGCAGGAAGAACAGCGGCGCAAAGAGATGGCTCCAGAGCATCAGGAGGTTCGCGGCAAGGTGCGCCGCAAGCGGCGCGGGGCGGCGGGACTCCGTCCAGCGGAGCAGGGCGTCCATGGAGACCAGCGACAGAAACAGCATGAGGGCGTAGGGGCGCAGCCCCTGGCTGTGGAAAACCTGCCACGGCGACAGCGCCATCACCAGCGCCGCCACGCACCCCGCCACCATCCCGCCGAGGCGGCGGCCCAGCGAGAACACCATCACCACGGCCCCCGCGCCGAACAGGGCGGACAGCCCGCGCACCCACGCCAGGCTCCCCGGAAGCAGGCACGCCCAGAAATACTCCAGCGTGTAGTAGACCGGCACCATCTCCCAGTTGTCGCCGCGCTGGTCCCGCAGGAACTGAAGGAGGTTTGGCGCGTCCAGCCGGGCCGCCGAGAAAAAGTCGTCCATCCAGACCGACTCCGCGCCGATCCCGCGCAGGCGCAGCCCCAGCGCCAGCAGGAACAGGAAAGCCCCCGCCGCCCAGACCCGCGCCCGGCCGCCGGACAGTGTGGTGCAGCACGCCATGATGCCCCGCATTGTACGGCACCCCGGCCCGCGTCCGCACACGGGAGCGGGGCGGACGCGCACGGACTTGCATGGGCCCCATGGACGGTATGGACGGTATGGACGAAATGGACGAAATGGACGAGATGGACCGGGGTGAAGGAAGGGCCCCGGGGCTTCTTGCCCATGCCGTCCATCTTGTCCATTCTGTCCATAACGTCCAGTTTCTCGCCCGCTCCCGGCGTCGCGGGTGACACGGACCCGTCCCATTGGCTACTATGGTGCACATCACCGTCATCATTAGGGAGTTTCCCCCATGCGCCGTTTCCGATTTCCGCGCCCGCCGTTTGTGGCGGCCGCATGCGTCCTGCTGGCCGCCGCCGCCCACGCGGCGGTGATTGACCAGGAGGCGGACATCTCGGGCAGGTACATGCAGCTGCTCATGGCCCCCGGGGACGGCGGGGTCATCCACCAAATGCGGCTGCTGACGGGGGCGCAGAACCTTGTGGGCCCCGCGGGCATCCTGCTGGAGGGCTTCGGCGTGGCCAGCCCCTATGTTCCCAACCGCCGCCTGAATGAGACGCTGGAGGCGCTGGAGGAGTTCGGGGAGCGGCCCGTGCTGCGGTTCAGCTATGACTGCCAGGGCCCGAACATTGACGGGCTGCATGTGACCCGCCTGATGGAGCCGCTGCCGGACGAGGCGGCCCTGCGCGTGACCTGGACCGTGGAGAACAGGGGGACGGAGTCCCAGTGGGTGGCCCCCTGGATCGGGAACGACGTGCTGCCGGGCGGCGGCATCAGCGCGGACGACCGGCTGGACCTGCCGTCGGACGCGGGCGTGGTCCGGGCCACGCGCACGGCGTGGCATGTGGCCTCGCGCAACTGGCTGGCCGTGACGGCCCCCGCCGCGCAGGAGAGCCTCTACTGGGTCTTCAACTCCGACCAAATCCACTCGTATCTGACGCTCTGGGGCGAGTCGAGCGTGGGGCGCGGGGTGCAGGCGGCCTTTGTGCCGGTGCTGCTGAAGCCGGGCGCGTCGTGGAAGACGGTCTACCGCCTCGGCGTGACGCGCGGTCTCCGCCGCGTGGACTTCGCCACGGACGAACTGGCGGTGCAGCTGGAATACACCCCGGGCGCGCTGCTGGCGTACATCGCCACGGTGAAACCCATGACGGGCGTGCGCATAGACGCCAGCGTGGTCGCCGAAAACGGCCGGGTCTGGAAGCTCCAGGGCAAGCAGTTCGACACGGAGCCGGGCAAGGTCATCCGCTGCACCTACGCGTGGGAGGCCCCCGCCGACGGGCACTACGATTTCATGGCGCAGTTGAAGCAGGGCGGGCTCACGCTGCCCCTGGGCGTGGAGACCGGCTCACCCCACGGCGGCATAGACACGCGCTTCGCTGTCGGCGCCCCCAAACCGCGCCGCATGGAACCGTGGACCGACGCGCCCCACGCGCTGGACCGGGGTGCCCGCACCCTGGAGCGCGCGCCCGCCTTCGCGGGGGAGCCCCTGCTGTGGGTCGAGTCCGCGCTGGAGAAGGTCTTCCGCGAGGACCGGGTGAAGGCGAAGGGCGCGCCGTCGCCCGTGGCGCGCGTGAGTCTGGCGCGCGGCGAGCGCGAGGCCTTCCAGGTGTGCATGCGCCCGGAGACGGCCCCGCTGCTGGGCGTGTCGTTCACGCCGGGTGACCTCGTCTCGGAGACGGGCGACGCCCGCATCCCCGCCGCGGACATCACGGTGGCGGACGTCGGCTGGGTGCCCGTCCGCATCCCCTCGCACTTCGAGGGGCCCACGGGAAGCTGGCCCGACCCCCTCACGCCGCACAAGCCCTTCGTCGCCGACAGGGGCACGACCTCCGCCGTGTGGGTGACCATTTTCGCCCGGCCCGGCCTGCCCGCCGGGGTCTACCGCGGCCCCCTGCGCCTGGCCACGGTGGACGGCCCGCAGCGGGAGTTCACCATCGAGGCCCGCGTGCTCCATTTCGACCTGCCCGCCACGCCGGGGCTCAAGACCGACTTCGGCTACTGGGAGGAGACAGCGGTGGCGGGCGCCAAGGCGCGCGGCGGATCCGGCAACCCGGACGCCCTGCTGGCCGCCTACATGAAGAACGCACTGGAGCACCGGGTCACCCTGCGCGAGGCGGCGGCCCTGCCTGCCCCCGGCCCTGGAGACTACGCGGCGACCCTCCAGAAGCACCTGCCCGACCTGCGCGCCGCGCTGGCGGGCGGGGCCACCACCCTCGCCGCGCCGCCCGCCCTTTTGGACGCGCCGGAGAAGCTCGCCGCGCTGGAGGCCTTCGTCAAGCGCGAGAAGCTGGAGGGGCGGGTCTTTGTCCCCCTCAGCCACGAGCCCGCCGAGCCCGCGTGGCCCCGGCTCATGGAGAGCCTCGCGAAATGGCGGGCGGGCGCGCCGTCGGTGCCGGCCGCCGTGGGCACCCTCGGCCTGCGGCCCTTCCTCCCGGACGACGTGGGCCTGTGGTGCGTCCACGCGCAGGTGATGGACACGCCCGCGGGCATCGAGCTGCTCAAGCGCATCAGCGGCGGCCGCGAGGTGTGGTGGTACTTCAGCCACCAGCCCCCCCGGCCCTACGGCAACCTTTTCCTCGACTTCACGGCGGTGGAGCACCGCATCCTCTTCTGGCAGACGTGGGCGCTGGGCATGCGCGGCGTGCAGTACTGGTGTGTCAACTACGCCCCGGAGGGGCAGGACCCCTTCACCGACCCGCTCGACACGACGCCCGTGAACGGCGACGGCTGCCTGGTCTATCCGGGGAAGGACGGCCCGGTGAACTCGGTCCGCTGGGAGACCGTGCGCGACGGCATCGAGGACTACGACTATCTGGCGCTCTTCACGGAGCGGCGCGCCGCCCTGGCCGGGCGGGCCGCGCCCGAGGCCCTGACGGCGCGGGTTAAGGCGGCGGGCGACCTGTCGGCGCTGCTGCCCTCGCTGGTCACCTTTGCCCGCGACACCGCCGAGCTTCTGAAAAAGCGCGGCGAGATCGGCGAGACGATTGTCGAGATGGGGCGCGCGCTCAAGGCTGCGCCCGCCGCAAAGGCACCGATGGCCCCGCCCGCGCCCCCCGCGCCGAAACCCGCGTCCCCCGCGCTGAAACCCGCGCCTCCCGCGCCCGGCGTTGCGCCGGGCCTTCCGGGATCGCCCGCACCCCTGCCCGCGCCCGCCCCCGGCCCCACCAGGAACTTTGGAGCGAAGCCATGAACCCGACGCCCGCGCCCCCCCTTCCAGGTTTTGAGTGGGAATGTTTCGCCTGCGCGTCCACCGGACCGCTCACGGAGGACTTTCATTGTCCGCGCTGCGGCGACCCGCGCAGTCTGCGGGCGACGGCCGGGGTGCCCGCCGCGCTCTTTCACGACCGGCCCGAGAGCCTCTGGCACTACGCGCCCCTGCTGCCCGTGCGCAACCCCTTCCGCGCGGTCACCCTCGGCGAGGGGGCGACCCCGCTGGTGCCCGCGCGCCGTCTCGCGCGGGACTGCGGGCTCGGCGAGCTGCACCTCAAGAACGAGACCCTCAACCCCACGGGCTCCTTCAAGGACCGGCAGGTGTCCGTCGGCATCACCTGCGCCCTCGAACGCGGCTGCGACACCGTGGCCGTCGTGTCCTCGGGCAATGTGGGCGTGGCCGCGGCGGCCTACGCCGCCCGCGCGGGCATCCGCGCCGTCCTGTTCATGCACGGCCAGGCCGGCGCGGGCAAGATCGCCCAGGCCTGCGCCCACGGCGCCCGCGTGCTGCGCGTGGACACGCCCGCGCCCAGCGAGGCGTTTCGGCTGTGCCTCGACGCCTGCGCCGCCTGGGGATGGGCCCACCTGTCCACGGCGGGCATGTACGAACCGTGGAACGTGGAGGGCGCGAAAACCGTCGCCTACGAGCTGTTCCGCCAGTACGGCGGCGACCTGCCTGAGTGGGTGGTCGCGCCCGTCGGCGGCGGCGGCCTGCTGGGCGGGGTGTGGCGCGGTTTCCGCGACCTGCAGCGTCTTGGCCTCGTGGACCGCATCCCCCGGATGGCGGGGGTGCAGGCCGCCGGGTGCGCCCCCCTGAAGCAGGCCCTGGACGGGGGCTTCTCCTTTCAGGAGTCGCTGCGCCATCCCTGGCCCGATCCGAAGACGATGGCGGGCGGCATTGCCGATGACATCCTCTTCGACGGGCACGCCGTGCTCCCGGCGCTGCGCACGACGGACGGCGCGGCCGTCACCGTGGAGGAGGAGGAGATTAAGACGGCCGCCCTCGCCCTCGCGCGCGACGAGGGCATCCTCTGCGAGCCCACCGCCGCCGTGGCCGTGGCCGCCCTGAAGAAACTCCCCGGCGCGGGCCCTGACACCCGTGTCTGCTGCCTCGTCACGGGCAACGGCCTCAAAGACCTCGCCTTCTTCCAGGGCAGGACGTCCGGCCCCGTGCCGGTGAAAGCCACCCTGGAGGCCGTCCAAGCGGCGCTTGGGGATCAGGCCTGACCCCTCCGCCCCGCAATCCCCGCCGGTCCGGGCGCGGACGCGTTGCGCTTGCTCCGGCGGCCGGGGCTTGGCTACACTGGTCGGCCGCCACGAGACGGCGCAGACACCCCCGGACAGGACGCCCATGACCGACCGCCCACACGAGGAGGATCCCCGCCCCGAAGACAGCCTCTTCGGGGAGGAGGGGATGTGCGACCGGCAGCTCTCGCTGCCCTTCGCCGAGGGGGAGCCGCCGAAGCCGCTCTGCACGGTGGTGAAGGCGGACGGCACGGTGGAACCTTTTGACCGTGCCCGGGTGGCGGCGGCGCTGGTGCGGTGCGGCGGCGCGGGCGGCACGATTGACCGGCCCACGGCGGAGGGGCTGGCGAACGCGGTGTCCCTTTTCCTGCAGAAAACCCTCGCGGGCGGATCGGCGACGGTGGAGCAGGTGGACGACGCGGCGGAGCGGGTGCTGATCCACATGGGCCATGTGACGGAGGCGCTGGTCTTCACGCGGGACCGCGAGCGCCGCGCGCGGATGCGCCGCCTGCGCGAGGGGGACCTGCGCGCCGTGCTGCGCGAAATCCGCGAGGCCCGCTCGCCGGAGGCCCCGGGGGGCTTCGACTGGGCGGCGGTCCGCGTGCGCGACAGCCAGGGGCGCGTGCGCCCCTGGGACCGCGGCCGCATCGCCGACGCGCTGGTGCGCGAGACGGGGCTCGACCGGGCCGCCGCGGACCTGGTGGCGGCGGCGGTGGAGGGCCACATCGCCCGCGCGGGCATCACCGCGCCCACGACCTCGCTTCTGCGCGAACTGGCGGGTGCCGCTCTCGTGGAGCAGGGCCTGGGCGAGGCGCGCGAGCGCCAGCAGCGGCTGGGCGTGCCCCTCTACGACACGGCCCGGATGCTCCGCGGCCAGACCCCGGAGACCATGCGCGGCTCCCCCGACACCACGGCGCGCGTGCTGGCGAAGGCGCTCAAGCGCGAGTACGCGCTCACGGAGGTCTTCTCGCAGGACACCGTGGCGGCGCACCTCTTCGGCGACATCCACCTCCACCACCTGGAGGAGGTGGACCGGCTGCACGCCGCCCGCCTCGACCTGTCCGCATTCCTGCGCGGCGGCCTGCGCGTGCGCGGCGCGGTGCTGGCGGGGCCGCCCGAGACCCCCGACGCGCTGCTGTCGCAGTGGCTGCGGCGCCACGCCCTGCTGGAGCCCCTCTTTTCCGAAAGCCTGTGCTGGGAAGGGTTCAACCTGTCCGCCGCCCCCTACCTCGCGGGGCGGAGCGACGCGGAGCTGGAGCAGTTCGCGCGGATGGTCGTCTATGAGTTCGCGCACCACGCCCTCACCCGTCCGGACGCCGGCCCCGCGGCGCGCCTGTGCGCCCACTGGACCCCCGGCCCCGGCGCGGCCCTGCGCGAGGCCGTGGGACCCGGCGGCAATCCCGACGGGGAGACCTACGACCAGCACACCCTCACGGCCCAGCGCGCCGCCTGCGCCGTTTTTGCCGTGCTCGCGGAGGCCGCCGCCGGCGTGCCCCTCGCCGAGCCCGTCGCGGGCATCCTGCTGCGCGTGGGCGATTTTGACGGGCCGTCCACCCGGGAGATGCTTGCGCCTCTGGGCGCCCTGATGGAGGCCGGCGGCATGGCGGAGGTCCGCTTTGACCGGGGCGCCGACGAGGGCGCCCGCGTCGTCGCGCAGCGCGTGAGCGTCAACCTGCCCCGCGCCGCGCTCGTGACGGAGGACGGCCTGGCCGGACTCCTCCGGCATCTGGACCGGGCCCTCGCGGCGGCGGCCCAGGCCCACGAGGAGAAGCGGCGCTTCGTGGAGGAGCTGCTGGTCGCCGGGGAGCGCGGGCCCCTGGGACTGCTGGCCGGGGACGGCACGCCGCCGCTCCGCGCCGAGGACCTGGTGTTCGAGATTGCCCTGGAGGGGCTGCGGGAGTGCCTGGACCTGCTGCCCGGCGGCGGCGCGGGCGACCGCGACCGGCGGGCCGCGGAGATTCTGGCGCGGGCGGACCACACCTGCCGCGACCAGGCCCGGCGCCGGAACATGCGCCTGTCCCTCGTGGAGGGCGCCGGGGGCGACGTCTCCCAGCGTTTCGCCGCCCTCGATGCGGCGGCGCATCCGGCGGCCCTGGCCGCGCTGCAACAGCGCCGGCCGGACATGGAGGCCCCCGAGTACAGCCCCGGCGTCTCCCTGGGCGGGGGCTCGCGGCCGGCGGGGATGCCGGACCCCGAAACCGCGCTCCACGCCTTTCTGGAGGACGCCTGCCTTCGCGTGGAAACGCCCCCCGGCGCGGCGGTGCCCCTGCTGGCCGCCCTGGCCCGGGACACCCACTGCCTCGCGGTGCGCCCCTGAGAAGGACACCACGGAACACGTGGAGAACACGGATGGGACGGGTCCGCGTTGCATTTCGATGGTTTCCGGGAATAGGCTACGGGGAAAGCCCCGGACCGGGGCGGATGGAGGATTGTCCCATGATCTACACGCGCGTGGCGGAATTTCTGGAAGACTGGAAGGGCGAGTCGGGCATGACCCGCGCCGTGATGGCGGCGCTCACGGACGCCTCGCTCGCGCAGCCCGCGGGCGGCGCGGAGGACCGGACCCTGGGCCGGATCGCGTGGCACGTCGTCACCACGCTTCCCGAGATGATGGCGCGGACGGGGCTGCACCTGTCGTCGGTGGACGGGGAAGCGCCGGTGCCCGCCCGCGCCGCAGACATCGCGGCGGCCTACGGCCGCGCGGCGGCGGAGCTGGCGGAGCGGCTGGCGGCCGAGTGGACCGATGAGACGCTTGCCGTGACCGACAACCTGTACGGCGAGACCTGGCCGCGCGGAATGACGCTCCGCGTGCTGCTGCTCCACGAGATTCACCACCGCGGGCAGATGACGGCGCTGATGCGGCTGGCGGGGCTCCGCGTGCCCGGCACCTACGGCCCCGCGCGGGAGGACTGGGCGGCCATGGGGATGACGCCGCCCGCCGTCTGACCCCGTTGAAAGTAAAGTCCGCCGGACAATTGGGCCTGCCATTTCGCATAATTGGGAGTTCTTCTCAATTTCCTATTGCGAAAATGGCCCTCCTGTGGTACGCTCTTGGTGTGTTTGACGGAAGTGTTTTTCACGGGAGAACGGTCCAATGAGCCTCATGTCACGTCGCGCGGATAGTGTGTCCATCCTTCTTCTGCTGGCCGCCTTGGTGACCTTCTTGGTTCCCGGGGGAACCGCGCAGGCGCAGGAGTTCCCCCCCGCGCCGCTGGAGGTGCTGGAGTCGGAGACCTTCCATGTCCTGACCTCCGACGGCGATGAGATCTCGCTGGATATGACCGTCGCCCCAGGCACGGAAATGATCCTGGTGGCGGTGAGCGCGGGGTCGCTGCTGGGCGCGCAGGTGGACTATGTGGCGCCGGGGGGTTCGGCGCGGCTCATCGCCGAAACGGACGGCATGGCGTCGCTGGACATGACGACGGCGGTCTATTACCGCCGCCTGCCGGCGCCCTCCCCCGGAACCATAGGCGAGCTGCTGGTGGGCATGAGCAGCAGCTTCCAGGACTCGTTCAGCGCGGTGGTGACGGCGGTGTGCGTGCGCGGGGCGGACATGACGGACTTCCCGGGCACGGACACGCCCTTCGACGGTGACTGGGGCGAGTCGAGCGGGACGGCCGCCGGCTCGGTGGGGTACACCTACGGGGAGGGTTTCCGGCGGGGCGACCTGGTGCTGAACTTCATCGGGGCGGCAACGGGGGTGGGGGCGGCGGACCAGCCGCACATGGAGGAGCTGTCGCGGGCGTCGGGCGCCGGCATGACCGGCGTGGCGTCGGTAACGCGCGTGCTTGACACGCTGCCCAGCGAAACCTTCGGCTGGGCGGGGGTCACGGGCGAGTATTCCATGTTCATGGTGCCGTTGCGCCCGAGGGCCTTCGGTTCCCTGCAGATGGAGATCACGCCGCAGGCCGCGCGCAACGCGGGGGCGCGCTGGCGCATTGAGGGCGGGGGCTGGCTGGCCTCCGGCGCGCTTCTCAGCGGGGAGCCTTCGGGGAGCTGGCCCGTTGATTTCACGGACGTTCCGGGCTACAGGACGCCCTCGCTGACGGCGGAGGTGCCGCCGGACGCACTGGCGACGGTGACGGCCCGCTACCAGCGCGAGGGCACGCCGGAGGTGGTGGGCACGGCGAGCTTCCAGGGCACGGCCACGGCGGCGGGCGGGTTTGCCCTGCCCCTGTCCGGCGACACGCCCTGGGAGGGCGAGCTGGTGCTGATGACGCTTTCGGCGGGGCATGACGGCGCGTTGACGGTTTCCTGGCCGGATTCGGGCCTGAGCGCCTATCCCCAGCATTCCGCGCCCACGCAACTGTTCGAGTCCCCCTCTGCGGCGGAGACGGGCGTGCACACGCGGGTCTATTTCATGAAACGCCCCCAGCTCCTTGCGGGGGCGCACTATGACGGCGGGGTTGTGGTCACGCCGGCGGACGGGACGTCCGATGTGCCCTGCACGCTGAACCTGGTGTTCCTGCGCGGCGTGGACCTGGCCGCGTTCAGCGACCCCTGGGCCGCCACGGCGGCGTTCCCGGCCCCTTCCACCGTCTCCGGGACCGGCGTGTCCGCGTCTTATGCCTTCGACCCCCAGGATGAGCCGGTGAACGGCGAGGTGGTGTTCTCCGTCCTTTCGAGCGGCGGGCCGCTCGGCGGGGTGACGGACCCCACGCACACCCAGCTCTGGAACAGCCCCGCGCCGGGGGACGGCTTCGCCTCGGTGGGCGCGGTGCGTCCGTTTGAGCCGGAGCTGGACGACGCACTGCTCACCTGGGACGTGGCGGCGACGGAGCGGGCCTGGGAGCTGATGCTTGTCGTCCTGCCGGACGCGGGACGGGGGGACCTCCAGACCGTGCTCAACACGGCGCATATCGGCGAGCCCGCCCTGTGGCGGATCGACGGGCGGGAATGGCACCCGGCGGGCGAGCAGGTGCCGCTGGTGTCCGCGGGCTACCACTGGATGGAGTTTTTCAATCCGGACGCGCGCCGGTTCCAGGCGCCGTCGCCCCGCTGGGTGGTGGTCGCCCCGGATGTCGTGAACACGGAGCGCGCCTCCTTCTCCCTGTCGGGCATCCCCCACCCCTTCCAGATGCTCTCCTTCGAGGGGGTGACGGACAGCCACGGCAACCTTGAGGTGCGCGCGCAGCTGCCGGCGGACCCCGCCGACTACGCCGCCGAACTGCTGGTGGTTGCGATGGGGTCCCCCTCGGGCACGGCGGTCTCCGCCGCCCACAGCGGGACGGTGGAGCTGACCCAGTGGGCGCGCAGCGCCGACGCGCAGTCGGATTCGGCGCGCTCCACCCTGTTCGCGCGCTCCAACACCACGATTCCCGCAACGAGCGTGTGGGACCTGGACTACGGCGTCGGGGAGACGCGGGTGTGGGGCTCGGTGATGCTGTTCCGGAATGTGGACTCGGCGGCCCTGGGCCTCGGCGGACATCCCCCCTATCCGAACACGGCGGGCGGCGGGGGGACCGCCTCGCCGGCGAACGTGCTCAACACGCTGACCGGCGCGACGCAGTGGGACACGCTCTGCGGGGCGGTCAAGGCGAGCGGCACGGCCTCGCTGGACACGCACACCACGTCGCCGGTGATGAACCCCGCCTGGCTGTGGTGGCAGAAGGGCTACAACGCCGCGGGCGCGGTGAATCAGAGCTTCGTGGGGTATACCTCCCTGGCCGACGTGGGCGGACTGCCCGCCGCGGCCCAGGGCCCCACCTTCATTGTGAGCCGGTTCTGGGGCGGCGCGGAGGGGATGGTCCCCCACGCGACGGGGACGGTGACCGTGACCATAGACCCGCCCGCGCTGGCGGCGCGCCCCGAGATGCTGTGGCAGGTGGCGGGCTCGACGGGCAGTTTCGCCTCCGGGGCGTCGGCCGCGTCGTTGTGCGGCTGGCAGCAGCTCACGGTGGCCGAGCCCCCGGACTACCGGCTCACGGACCCGGAGGAGCTGTGGGTGGAGGTGGCGGAGGGGGAGACGGTCTCGCGGACGCTGCACTACGCGCCCCTGGCCGCGACGGGAATCCGCGTGTTCATCCTGCCGGAGAACGCCGCGCAGGGGGGGGCGACCTGGCGGGTGAAGGGGCGCACGCCCGAGGACACCTGGCACGGGGACGGGTACACCTACACCGGGATCACGGCGCAGGACGTGAACCGGGGCTGCGTGGAGCTCGAATTCACCGGGGCCTCCGGCTACGGGGATTATGACGCGCCCGCGACGGCCTGCTATACGGTCACCGAGGGGGCCACGAACCCCCATACCGTCACCTGGAACCAGCACGGAAACGTCAACTTCATCGTGGAGCCCCCCGAGGCGGCGGCGCAGAACCCGTTGTGGCGCTTTGCCGGCACGGAGACGTGGTACACCCTGGAGGACACTGCGGAAGCAGCGGCGGGCAGCCGGACGGTGGAGTTCTCCGAACTGGAGGGGTGGCGCGCGCCGGTGCTGGACGTGTTTGTCGCCCACAACGAGACCCGGACCCACACGGTGCGGTACGAGCCGTGGGGCACGCCGCGCGTGGTCGGCCAGAGCTTCTGGGAGGGCGACACCACCGGCCTCACGAATTTCGACATCGCCCTGCCGCGGCCGCTGCCCGACTTCTCAGTGGTGGCGCTGACCTGGCAGGCGGACTATGCCGCCCCCACCGTCACCCTGGACCAGGACCAGGGCACCTACACCCTCTGGGCCGAGAGAGCCAACGGCGCCGTGCGCGCGGCGATGTACTACCTGAAGAACCCGAACACGCAGGAGACGGAGGGCAATGTGGTCACGGTGCTCTTCGGCGGCACCAGCGCGGCCTTCTCCATGCAGGCCGTGTGCCTGTTCCTGAACGATGTGGACCTGGCCGCGCCGCTGTCTTCTTCCACGCATTCCGGAACCGCGCCGTCGGCCTCCCACGGCGGTCCCGAAGTGGTTCCGAGCGACGGCCTGTACCTTGACGTGATGAGTGTGGCTTCGGGCGATTTTTCACCGAACCTGGACACCGCGACAAACCACGAGGACCGGGACCTGGTCCTGCTCTGGAAGGGGCAGGCGGAGTCCAAGGCCCTGCTCGGGGGCGGCGCGCTGGTGACCGGCAAGGCGGTCACGGGCGGCAGCTATGAGAACGGCATCAGCTGGGCCTGCGCTTCGGACTGGGCGGGCGTTTGCGCGACCGTCCCGGCGGCGAAGGGGCAGCTGAAAGTGGACATTTTTCCGGCGGCGGCCGTCACTGCGGGCGTGCAGTGGAATGCCCTCCCGCGCTCGCTGAACTACACCGCAAGCGGGGCCACGCGCGGCAACGTGGCGCTCGGGGTCAACCCGCTCTCGCACAACAACATGAACGGCTGGGTCCCGGACCCGTCGTATTCCGCGGCGCCCGAGGTCCTGCCGGACGTCCTGAATGAGGCTGATTATTATTTCGTCCAGGGGGAGCGCGGCGGGGTGCGCGTGAACATCTTCCCGGCGGCGGCCGCCGCCGCGGGGGCGCAGTGGAAACTGACCAGCGAGGCCGCCATGCCGTGGCAGGACGGCGGCGCCGCCTACACGGACATGGTCCAGGTGGAGAAGAACTACATCATCGAGTTCAATCCGCCCTCCGGATGGACGCCGCCCGCGCGGCAGAACGTCTGGGTCCGCCAGGGGGAAATCGAGGAGGTCGCCGTGGTGTTCACCCAGGCGGGCGCCCTGCGCGTCTCGCTCGAGCGCGACGGCGCCCCCGTGGCGGGCGACTTCTGGATCTACGCGCCCGACCAGCGGGTGGCGGCGTCCGGAGAGACCATCCCGGACATTCCGCCGGGGGTCTACGACGTGTTCACCCCGGTGGTCAACGGCTACCTCAGCCCGCAGAACAACCGGGTGACGATCAATCCGGGCGAGACGGCGGACGTGGTGATGCGCTATGAGCCGCTGCCGGAGGTGGGGGTCAACGAGCTGCTGCACCCCGGCAGCGTGACCGGCATCGCCAACCCGCCGGAGGCGGCGGCGGCGGGCGCGCGGTGGCGCGTGGAGGGCTATGCCTGGGCGAACTCGGGGCAGTCCATTTCCAACGTGCGGCCCGGCGTGGTCCGAATTATTTGCGAGGATGTGGAGGGGTGGCTCCCGGTGGCCCCGTTTGACGCGGTGGTTTCGGCCGGCCGGGGCTCGACCGTCAACATTTACTACTTCCGCGTGGAGCAGTACACCCTGGGGCTCATCCCCGAGATCACGGCGGTCCAGGGGCAGCGCACGGCGGTGCAGGTGCTGGTGCCGGAGGACATGCCCCCGGGCACGGTGCTGTCCTACACCCTGAGCGGCGCGCCCGACGGCCCCATCACGTTCAACCCGTCCTCCGGCGTGTTCACCTACACGGCGGCGGAGACGGATGTGGAGTCCTTCCAGGTGACCTTCTGCGCCACGCCGCCCGGCGGCGACCCTGTCTGCCAGGCCGTGACGGTGTACCCGGTGGCGGGTCCGGTGACCGAGGACGACACGGTGAAGCCGGACAATCCGGACAGTTTCATCCCGGACGAGAACTCGCGGGACTACATCACGATCTCCGAAGACATCCACATGACGCGGACGTGGAACGCGATGCCCAAAGTCGAGGTGAGGAACCTGCGCATCAGCGGGAAGACCCTGCGCATCCAGGACGGGCACGAGAACAACCTGTTCAACGAGCTGGACGCCAGCGCGGTCCGCGACCTGTACAGCGTCACCCTGTTCGCGGAGAACGTGGTGGTGGCGGGCACGCTGCGCATTCCCGGGGCGCGGGTGACGATCACGGCCCGAAACCTGGTTTTCGAGGACCTCCCCGGAAACCCCGGGCGGATTGACCTGACCCCCTACGCCATCACCACCGCCCCGGCCACCGGGTCCGCCGGCTTCAACGGGCAGGACAGCGGGGACCTCTTCCTCAACATAGAGCACTGCGCCTTTGACAACAGCGGCTCCGTCAAGCGCTTTGTCCTCCACGGCGCGCGCGGACAGGACGGCGGCGCCGGGCAGGACGGCGTGAGCGGCGGCGTCGTCGAGGTAAGGGGCCCGTCGTCCTTCGGCTGGCAGGACAAGGTGAAGAACGCGGGGGTGGACAGCGCCACGCGCACGGAGATGGTGGGGCGCGTCATCTACCTGCACAACGCCGACGTGACCGAGGCGCGCGGCGCGGCGGTCTGGCCCACGCCCCACACCCCCATCATCGCGCGGGGCGCGCCGGGGAAAGGCGGCGACTACGGGACGCTCCTGGCGCCCTTCAGCCAGTTCGCCGCGCTCATTGACGCCGACTATGGCGACCCCGGGACGCTTGACCCGGATGTCCCCGTTGTGGGCGACATGCCCGTGCCGGACCCCGGGTTCTGGCTGTGGATCGGCGACCCCGACGCCACCGGCCCCTCCGGGGCCACGCGGGCGCTCGCCGAAAGCCAGGGACTCCAGCTGAACCACCGGAAGAAGGACGACTGGGAGGTGTACTGGTACCGGAATGAGGATCCGAACCAGACGCAGCTCCAGGACGAGACGCAGGGCGGTCTGATCCGGGGGAACCCGGCGCCTCCGCTTGAACACACCCCGGCCGGTGCCGAGGACGCCTGGATCTGCCCGGAGGTGCTCCAGCCGGCCCTCATGCACCTGAAGGATCTGTACCTGAACGGGAACACGCTGCGGGTGCGCAGGACGGCCATGGAGTACCTGAACCGCATCTACGGGCGCCTGGCCTACCACCCGCCCGCCGCCGACGAGGCGCGGATTCTGGAGACGCTGGCCGGGGAGCTGCAGGTCATCTACGAGCGGGCCGCCGCGGGGCTGGACTACTTCGGCAACCCGCCCGGATGGACGCCCATGCTCTCCTTCGAGGCGAACGCCACCCTCTTCCGCGACGAGTACGAGAGCGCCGTGCGCACCCTGTTCCTCTCCAAGTGGATCGAGGACGAGGAGCACCGCAAGGAGACGAACGTCGCCTCGATCAACGCAAAAATCACCGAGTATGAGCGGCAAATCACATCCCTCCAGTCCACGATCAACCGCAAGCGCGCCGAACTGCCCGGGCTGGCGACGGGCGCGCAGGCGCTGGCCGTGGAAAAGGCCAATCTGGAGGCCGAGAGCGCCATTCTGGAGACCAAGCTGCGCGAGCGCGCGCAGGAGGAGGCCGAGGACCCGTGGTGGAAGAAGGCGCTCAAGGTGACCACTTCGCTGCTCAAGGTGATCCCCCTGCCGGAGACACAGCTTCTCGGCGGGGCGATAGACCTCGTGCAGGACTTCTCCTGGGAAAGCGCGGCCCAGCTCGCCGACAACGGGGTGGAGTTCGGGCTGAACATGCAGCTCGACCGCTACGGGAACGCCCTGGACCAGGTGGTCAACACGGCCGCGGCCATAGACCCGTCGGTCATAGACAGCCGCGAGGACGCGGCGGCCCTCTACGGCGACTACAAGACGAAGCTGGACGCCCTGGCCCAGGAGTCCGTGAAGTACCAGGAGGCGGTGCGCGTCAACGGCGCGCCCCAGTCCAAGGTGGAACGCATTTTGGACGAGTTGAAGGCCAAGAGCGCGGCCTTCCAGGAACTGGCCGGAAAAATCAAGGACCTGACGGACCGGGAAACGACGGCGACGGACAGGTACAAAACACTGTCCACGGAGCTGGACCAGGCGGTCACCGACCTCGGAACAACCCTGGTCGCCCTGGGCGAGCAGCGCCAGTCCCTGCTCACGACCACGCGGTCCCAGGACCACCGGTCGCGCCAGTACTTCAAGGACCTCGACCAGCGGGTGCGCCACCGCCTGCTCAAGTACCACTACTACATGGCGAAGGCCTACGAGTTCCGCACGCTGAAGCCCTACAACCAGCCCATCCGGCTGTCGCAGGACATCCTGACGGCACTCATGCAGAAACTGGCCGAGCCCGACCCCATGAACCCGGAGCTGCGCCACGGGCCCGTGCTCACGGCCGACGAGGTGGAAACCCTCAAGGTGCCGTTCGAGCAGGACATGCGCGCCGTGGTCGAGCGTTTCGTGGACGACGCGAACGCCGCGGGGGTGGACCAGGAGCTGCCGCTGACCTACGCCCTCTCGCCGGAGCAGCTGGACACCCTCAACCGGCGCAAGCGCCTCACCATCAACCTCCAGCAGCTCGGCATCCTCTCCCTCGGGGAGGACAACCACCGCATCCGCGGCCTGGTCACCGATGCGGTCACGGCGGGCTACGCCGGGGGCGACCCGGACAACGCCTATCTGGACATCTCGTACACGCACAGCGGGGTGTCGCGCATGCGGTCGCGGGGGAAGGTGCTGAAGTTCCAGCACTACGCCAAGCCCGACGCGACGCCGCTCCAGTGGAAGGCGCGCTACACGAACTACAACGGGTCGTGGACCGAGTCCACCCTGAGCAGCGAGGCGGACTCCATGCTCGACTTCATCGGGCTGGAGGAGAACCAGTTCTATTACTGCGTGCCGTCCGCGTGGGCCGACATCGAGATCCGGCTGGACAGCCCCTACCGCGACGGGTTCACGGTGAACAGCCTGCGGCTGGCCTTCCTGCTCAGCTACACGCCGAAGCCCGCGAACGTCTCGGACATCTACGTCGCCTCCGGCGGCGGGGTGTCGCCGCGGGTGGATGTCAGCGTTCCCGACGTGGTGGACGGAAAGACCGGCGGCTACCGCGAGTTCTTCCGCCAGTACGCTTCAGCGGGCACCGTCACCCTCACCACGACGCCCGTCTACGGCACCTACGTGTTCTCCCACTGGAAGCTCGACGGCGCGGCGGTGCCGACCAAGGGCGCGCAGCCCTCGATCACCGTGCCCCTGTCGTCCGGCCACATCGTGGAGCCCGTGTTCGTGCCCGGGCCGGTCACGACGCCCAATGTCGTGGGCAAGGCCTACGCCCCCCGGGTCGAGCCGCCGCCCGGCACCGACATGGCCGAATACTCCTACCCCATCGGTGCCTACTCCGACGCGGAGTACCGGCTTGTCAGCGAGGGGCTGGCCCTCGGCCTGGTCCGCTACGAGCAGACAGGCGACGACGCCGACAAGGGCAAGGTGCTGCGCCAGTACCCGACCCAGGGCACGACGGTGGCGAAGGACTCCCAGATACACATCGCCGTGTCCACCGGCACCGACCCGGCGGGCGAGGACCCGCTTGACGCGGCCATGGCCGCGCTCCTGGCGGCCTTCGACGCGCTGGACACGGACGCCAGCGGCGGCCTGTCGTGGGACGAGGCGCTGGCGGGCTATCCCGGCCTGTGGCCCGAGGACTTCGACGCCCTCGACACGGACGAGAGCGGCGAGCTGAGCCCGGAGGAGGTGGGCTATGTCCCGCCGCTCTGCGAGATCGGCGCGCGCCTGAGCGTCTTCCGCATGCTGCAGCTCTTCGCGGGCGACCCCGACGCCGACGGCCACCTCACGAAGCAGGAGTTCCAGGATCTCACCGGCTTCATCGGGATCCAGATGAACAACTGGGGCCAGCTCGACACCAACGGCGACGACCGGGCCTCCATGCCGGAGTTCGAGGTGTCCACCTGGACCGCCCTCGACCCACTGTTCGCCCTCGACACGAACGAGGACAACGCTGTGTCCCTGGCGGAGTACCAGGCGTTCAATCCGGCGCTGCCTGCCGCGGTGTTCAACGCGGCGGACCTGACCACCCCGAAGAACGGCGTCATTGACTGCGACGACCTCGAGTTTGTCGTGGTCACGGTGCCGGACATCGTGGGGCTTACGCAGGCCGAGGCGGAGGCGGAAATCACCGCCGCCGGGCTGGCCGTCGGCCAGGTCGCCAGCGAGTACAGCGACACCGTGCCCGCGGGCGAGGTCATCCAGCAGAATCCGCTGGCCGGGACTCCCGCGGCGCCGGGAGCCATGGTGCACATGGTGCTGAGCCTCGGGCCGACGCCGGTACCCGTGCCCGACATCACCGGCATGACCCAGGCGGCTGCCGAGGCGGCCCTCACCGGCGCGAATCTGTCCGTTGGACAGGTGTCCGAGGCGTATGACGCCACCGTGCCCGCCGGACAGGTCATCAGCCAAGATCCCGCCGCGGGGACCGAGGCGCCTCCGGGCACGCCGGTGTCCTTCGTCGTGAGCCTGGGCGTGCGCATGATCGCCGTACCCGACCTTTCCGGCATGACCGCCGCCGGGGCCGAGGCCGTGCTGCTCGGCGCAGACCTCACCCTGGGCGCGGTCACGGAGGTGAACAGCGACACCGTGCCCGCCGGACAGGTCATGGGCCAGAGCCCGGCGCCGGGCGTGGAGGTCCTGGAAGGGACCGCCGTCGCCGTGACCGTGAGCCTGGGGCCGCTGCCCGTGGCCGTGCCCAATGTCACCGGCATGACCCAGGCCGCCGCCGCCGCCGCGCTCTCCGGCGCGGGGCTGGCCGCCGGCCAGGTCTCCGAGTCCTACAGCGACACCGTGCCCGCCGGGTCCGTCATCAGCCAGAACCCCGCCGCATGGACCCCGGTCCTTCCCGGCGCGGCGGTCGCCCTGGAAGTCTCCAAGGGCCCCGCGCCGGTGGGCGACATTCCCGTGCCGAACCTCGCCGGGATGACCCAGGCGCAGGCGGGCGCGGCGCTCACCGCCGCCGAACTGTCCCTCGGCACGGTCTCGGAGGTTTACAGCGCCACCGTGCCCGCCGGGCAGGTGATCAGCCAGAGCCCCGCCGCAGACGTGAAGGTGGCCGCCGGGACGGCGGTGAACCTCACCGTGAGCAGGGGCCCCGAGCCCGCCGTGGTGCCCGATGTCACCGGCAGGACCCGGGCAAACGCGGAGGCCGCCCTCACGGGCGCGGGGCTGGCCGTTGGCCAGGTGGTCGAGGCCTTCAGCGACACGATCCCCGTCGGCCGGGTGATCAGCCAGAACCCCGCCGCGGACGCGGAGGTGCCGCCGGGAACGGCGGTGGACCTCGAAGTGTCCAAGGGCCCGGCGCCTGCGGGCGACATTGAGGTGCCCGGCCTCGCCGGGATGACGCAGGCGCAGGCCGCGACGGCGCTCACGGACGTGTCGCTCTCGCTCGGCGCGGTGACCGAGGCGTACAGCGAGACCGTGCCCGCCGGGCAGGTCATCCGCCAGAATCCCGCCGCCGGGGCGATGGTCGCCGCCGCCACGCCGGTGAACATTCTCCTGTCCAAGGGCCCCAATCCCGCGGACGGGGTGGCCGTGCCCGACACGGCCTACATGACCGGGACTGTTGCCGAAGGCATGATCACCGGCGACGGGCTCACCGTGGGCCAGACCACCGGGGAGTGCAGTGACACGGTGCCCGAGGGGCGCGTGGTCCGCACCGATCCGGCGGCGGGCACGGTGGTGGCCCCGGGCGCGGCGGTGAATCTGCACGTTTCGAGCGGGCCGTGCCCTCTGACGGTGCCGAATGTGGCCGGGATGACGCAGTCCGCCGCCGAGGCGGCGATCACCGGCGCGGGCCTCACGGTCGGCGCGGTGACCGAGGCCTTCAGCGACACGGTGCCCGCCGGGTCCGTCATCAGCCAGGATCCGGCCGCCGGCGCGCAGGCGCCCCCCGGCGCGGCGGTGGCCCTCGTGGTGAGCAAGGGCGTGGATCAGGCGGTTTCGGACGCCGCGCGGGCGTCGCTGGCGGGGATGTTTGAGGACGCCGACACGGACGGCGACGGCTCCCTGAGCTTCGGCGAGGCGCAGGCGGCCGTGCCGTCGGTGACGCAGCTCGTCTTCAACGCCCTCGACACCGACGGGGACGGCCAGTTGTCCGCAGAGGAGCTGGGCGCCGAGACCGGCTGCGGGTGCGGCTGCAAGAAGTCCGACATGACCGTGGACGGCCTGAAGTCGCGCCTCGGCGACCTGTTCCTGGGCGGGCTGGCGCTGACGCTGCTGGCCGCCGCGGGACGCCGCCGGATGCCGTAGTGAATGACTGAATCAAGCCGCCCGCCGGGGGGATGCCCCGGCGGGCGGTGCTCTTTTTGGGAGGGAATCGGACTGATCGGTCGGATCGGACCGATCAGACCAATCGGTCGGACAAGTCAGACCTGTCGGACGGGTCGGACTTGTCTGACGGGTCCGACGGGCTGGCGTGGGGGGGGCCGGGGCGTTGTCTGTGGCGAGGGGCGTGTCCCCCGCTCAGAACATCTGCCGGAACTGCTCTTCCGTGGAGGGCTGGGGTTCGGGGGTCTCCCAGTAGGACTGGTCCGGGGCGGCGCGGCGCTGTTTGAGGGGGTCGTTGCCCATCATGCGCATGATGAACCCCGTGGGGGTGAGCATGCCGTAGAAGACGATGCCGAGCATGAGGCGGGTCATGACCCAGTTGACGCCCTCGGCGAACTTCATCCACCCGGCGAAGACAGGCTTCAGCAGGCCGGGCGCGGCGAGTCCGAGGACGGCGAAGACGGCGGCCACGGCGAAAAAGGCCCACGGCACGCCGTGGAACCCGTGGAATGCCCAGCGCACGAGGCCCAGCACGATGATGGCCGCAGCCATGACCAGCCCAAATTTACGCTGCTCGTTTCTGTCCGATATGTCCGGCTTCTTCATTCTTCACCGTCCGTGGGGGGTGTTCCCCCGCGTGTTAGTCCAGCTCAAACTCCGCCTTCCAGTCCGACTCGTCCTTCCAGGGGGCCTGCTCCGTCTTGTCAAGCACGTAGCCGCCGAGACACAGGAAGTCCATGTGCGTGCGCATGAAGCAGGTGTAGGCCTCCTCGGGCGTGCGCACGATGGGCTCGCCGCGCACGTTGAACGACGTGTTGATGAGGACCGGGCACCCGGTCTTTCGGCGGAAGGCGTCCAGCAGGGCGTGGTAGGCGGGGTTGTCCTCCCGCCGCACGGTCTGGATGCGCGCCGAGTTGTCCACATGGGTCACCGCGGGAATCTCCGACCGCACCACCTTGAGCTTGTCAAAGCCCTGGGCGGCGGTCTCCTCCTCCGTCAGCGCCCGCAGGCGGTCCGGCAGCACGTCCGCCACGAGCAGCATGTAGGGGCTCTCGTGGCCGCGCAGGTCGAACCACTCGTCCGCGTGCTCCACCATGACCGACGGGGCGAAGGGGCGGAAGGACTCGCGGAACTTGATCTTGAGATTGAGGACCGACTGCATCTCGCGGGACCGGGGGTCGCCGAGGATGCTGCGCGCGCCGAGGGCGCGCGGGCCGAACTCCATGCGCCCCTGGAACCACCCCACGACCTTTTGCCCGGCGATGATCCCCGCGACCACGTCCGGAATCTCGTCCATGGAATAGTGCTTGTGGGGGATGTTCCGCTCCTTGAGGAAGCGGCCGATCTCCTCGTCGGAGAAGGTGTTCCCGAGATAGGTGGCCTTCTGTCGCCGGGGGTCCGGCGTGCGCGGCTGGTCCAGGCACTGGTGCCACACGCTCAGGGCCGCGCCCAGGGCGTTGCCGCCGTCGCCCGCGCAGGGCTGGATCCACACATCCTCGTAGGGCCCCTCGCGCAGGAGCCGCCCGTTGGCCACGCAGTTCAGCGCCACGCCGCCCGCGAGGGCCAGGTGCCGCGCCCCGGTCTCCTTGTGGACCTGGCGGGCCATGTTCAGCATGATCTCCTCCGTCACCTCCTGCACCGACCGGGCGAGGTCCATCTCGCGCTGCGTGATCTTCGTCTCCGGCCTGCGCTCCGGCCCGCCGAAGAGCCCGGCGAAGGCCGCGTTCGTCATGCGCAGGCCCGCGCAGTAGTCGAAATACTTCATGTTCAGGCGGAACGACCCGTCGTCGCGGAGGTCCACCAGCTCGCGGCGGATGATGTCCGCGTAGCGCGGCTCGCCGTAGGGCGCGAGGCCCATGAGCTTGTACTCGCCGCTGTTCACCCGGAACCCCGTGAAGTACGTGAAGGCCGAGTACAGCAGCCCCAGCGAGTGGGGGAAGGTGATCTCCTTGAGGATTTCCACCCTGTTGCCCCGGCCGACGCCGTAGGTCGTGGTGGCCCACTCGCCCACGCCGTCCACGGTGATGAAGGCGGCCTCCTCCCACGGGCAGGGGAAGAACGCCGACGCCGCGTGGGACAGGTGGTGCGTCGAGAAGTAGACCTTCCCCTTGTATCCCAGCTCCTTGCGGAGCGTGCCGCGCATGAAGAGCTTTTCCGAGAGCCACGACGGCACCTGCTCGTAGAACGAGCGGATGCCCTTCGGGGCGAGGGCGGCATAGGTCAGCAGGAGCCGCTCGAACTTCACCAGCGGCTTGTCGTAGAACGCGACCGCGTCCACCTCGTCCAGCGTGATCCCCGCCTCGGCCAGGCAGTAGTCCGCCGCCTCCTTCGGAAAGCGCGGGTCGTGCTTCCGCCGCGAAAAGCGCTCCTGCTGCGCCGCCGCGACGATCTCGCCGTCGCGCAGCAGCGCCGCCGCGCTGTCATGGTAAAACGCCGATATGCCGAGAATGTACATGCGGTTCTTTCCGTCTGCCGCCCATGAAGACGCCATTGTACCCGCGCGGCCGCGTCCAAGTAAACGGCCGGCCGCCCGGCGGGATTCCGGCGCGGGGGCATCGGTTCAATCTCCTCTACGCTGTCCACGTCGTCCACCCTGTCCACTTCGTCCACCGGCCGCCTGCGGCGTGCCCTGTTCCGGCGGGGTTTGGTGTACACTGGAGCGGTTGGTGGCAGACCTTGGAGGTTGTCATGTTTCTGCGAACCGTTCTTTGCTGTCTTGTGCTGGCGGTGTTTCCCGTGTGCGTCCTGGCCGCTGATGCGCCCGTTCTCGGCACGCCCCGGGTGTTTTATGACGGCGCGCCCGCGCCCGCGCCGGGGCCCGCCACCTGCGGGTTCTATCTGGTCGCCGGGGCGGAGGGGCCGCAGGTCGCCGCGCTGGGCGGCGCCGCCTTCGCCGCGTGCCTGCGCCGGGGCGAGGAGGTGGTGATCGAAGTCCCCGTCGGCGGGGTTCCCGCCGGGACGCCCTGCCGCGCCGAGGTGACGCTGTCCGAGGGCCGGTCGGCCCGGGTCGGCATGTCGTTTGACCCGGACCCCGCGCTCCAGGAACTCACCGCCGGGCAGACGCTGCGGCTGGACGCCGCCGTCCCCGGGGACGGAGACGGCATTCTCCGCCTGCGTGTCGTCGGCGGCCCCGGCGAGTGCGTGGTCCAGTGGCGGAGCGCCGCGCTGGCTTTGGGCGCGGAGACGCTTCTGGTCCCGCTGACGCCGCCGCCCGCGGCGGAGGTGTTCCCGCCCCCCGTGTCCCCGGCGCCGCGCCCCGGTCTGGAGCGCGCGCTCATTGAGCACGACTGGCGGCTGCGCGACGGCATCGGCGCGGCGCGCGAGCCCGTGACGCATGCCGTGGCGGTGTCCCGCGTCCTCGCGCAGGGCAATGCCCTCGTCGCGCGGCTGGCGTCGCCGCCGGACGCCCTGCTGGCGGAGTGGCGCGCCCTGGAGGCCGCCCACGCGGCCCTCACGGCGGTCGCGCCGCCGGACGGCGACCCGCGCTGGGAGGACCTGTGGCGGCGGACGCACTGGGCGCGGCGGCGTCTGATGCTGTCGGACCCCCTCGCGCAGACCGGCCCCATCCTCTTCGCGAAGCATGTGCCGTCCGCCTTCAGCCACCAGCTCACGCAGGTCTACGGCCGCCTCGCCCGCGCGGGCGGCGGGCTCTTCGTGCTGGAGAGCCCCGGCGAATCCATGGCCTGCCGCCCCCTGACGGACGGCCTCTTCCCCGACGGCAACTTCATGCACCCCGAGCCGACCCACGACGCGGACCGCATCCTCTTCGCGTGGTGCGCGTCGCCGTCCGTGCCCGCGTGGGAGCCCACGCCGGAGACCCGCGCGAGGCACTACCACCTCTACGAGATCCGGCCGGACGGCTCCGGCCTGCGGCAGCTGACCGACGGGGCGTATGACGACTTCTCGCCCCGCGAGCTGCCCAGCGGGAAGATCCTGTTCGTCTCCACGCGGCGCGGCGGATTCCACCGCTGCGGCGGCGGGCCCTGCGACGTGTACACCCTCGCCGTGGCCGACGCCGACGGCGCCAACCCGCACCCCGTCTCGTTCCACGAGACGAACGAGTGGGACCCGGCGGTGCTGGCCGACGGCCGCGTGGTCTACACGCGCTGGGACTATGTGGACCGCAACGCCGTCCACTACCAGCAGCTTTGGATGACGCGCCCCGACGGGTCGTCGCCCGGCGCCTACTACGGCAACAACACGTTCAACCCCGTGGGCGTGTGGGAGGCGCGGCAGGTGCCCGGGTCGCCGCTGGTCATGGCCACCGCCGCCGCGCACCACGCCATGACGGCGGGCTCCGTCGTGCTGGTGGACCGCCGCCTCGGGCTGGAGAATGAGGCGCCCCTGCGCCGCCTCACGCCCGACGCCCCCTTCCCCGAGAGCGAGACCATCGTGCCCCCGGCCAACTGGCACGCCCCCGGCAGCCCCGCCGAGTACCTGACCCCGGAGGAGGACCGCCGCTGGCCCGGCCACTGCTACAAGAGCCCGACGCCCCTGTCCGAGACGGTCTTCCTCGTTTCGTACAGCTACGACGGCCTCATCGGCGAGCCCGCCGCCAACCCGGCCAACCAGTTCGGCCTCTACCTCGCCGACGCCGACGGCAACCGCGAGCTGCTTTACCGCGACCCGAACATCTCCAGCCTCTGGGCCGCGCCGCTGCGTCCCCGGCCCCGCCCGCCGGTCCTCCCCGACGAGACCGACGCCGCCCTCGGCGACGAGGGGGTCTTCTACCTGCAGGACGTGGCGCGCGGCAATTACGGCATCGCGCCCGGGTCCGTGAAACAGCTCCGCATCGTGCAGGTGCTGCCCAAGACCACGCCCAACGCCAACCAGCCCATGGTCGGCCTGGCCAGCGCCTCGCCGGGGAAACAGGTCCTCGGCACCGTGCCCGTTGAGGCCGACGGCTCCGCGTACTTCCGCGCCCCCGCGCGCATCCCCCTGCACTTCCAGATTCTCGACGAACGCGGCCGCGCCCTCCAGACCATGCGCAGCGTGACCTACCTCCAGCCGGGGGAAAAGGCCTCCTGCGTCGGCTGCCACGAGTCCCGCCACGGCACCCCGCCCCCCGCCGCCGCGACCCTCGCCGCGCGCCGCGAACCCTCCGTCCTCACCCCCGGCCCCGACGGGTCCAAGCCCCTCAGCTACCCGATCCTCGTGCAGCCCGTCCTCGACCGGAACTGCGTGCGTTGCCACGATGGCGGCCCGCAGGCCGCCCCGCCCGTCCTCACCGGCGACCCCGAAGGGGCGTTCTCCAAGTCCTACAACGCCCTCGGCCCCCTCGTCGCCTACACCGCCTGGGCCGGCCTCCAGGAAAACAGCGAACCCGAAACCCCGCCCGGCCGCTTCGGCGCCGTCGCCAGCCGCCTCACCGCCCTCCTCGACGCGGGCCACCACGAGGTCGCCCTGTCCGCCGAAGACCAGGACCGCCTCACCACCTGGATGGACGCCAACGCCCTCTTCTACGGCACCTTCAAGCCCGAAGACCAGGCTCGCCAGCTAAAAGGCGAGCGCATCGAGGGCCCTGAGTTGAATTGAGGAATGCTCTCGAAAACCGTCGGGGTGTTCCCTCGCGGCAATCCCACTGGTCACCGCCTTTCGAGTCTCGCAACTTCATCGCCAGGACAATCGCACCAGAAATCCGCCCACCCTTCCCGACAAAGAGCTCTTTCGCCCCCTGTTTCTTGTTCTCTTTCACGCTGAAAGCGTTGCCGAATATAGCCCAGGCCAGGCCGCCGCCCGAAGGGCCAGGCCTGCCCTGGGTTGCCCGGACAGAAAGAATCATGCCCCAACGGGGCAGCCGAAACGGGGACGGGCACCCAAAGACAAGGCCGCCGGGACGGCGGCGGTACGGTTTGCCCCCGTCGGCACATTCCGTACCGCGGGCGTCCCGCCTGCCCCGTCTTTGTGACGTGTCCATGGGTGCGTTTCCGTCGGATCCAGGCGACCGTTCGCGCCGGAACCGCCGGACTCTGGAACGCCCTACACGGCAGGCAGGCCGTAGCCCTCGCGGTATTCGCGGGTGAAGAGCCTCATGGCTTCGGGGTCGCCGGGGATTTCCCAGGTGCCGGGGTCCACGGCGAGTTTGCGGCCCGTGCGGTGGGCGATGTTGGCGAGCTGGCACAGGGCGGTGGAGACGGCGCCTTCGGCGATGCCGCCGTTGAGCCCCGTCGGGTCGCCCGCCTTGACGCAGTCCAGGAAGTTGCGCTGGTGGGCGTCGAAGTCGCCGTAGGGGCCGAACTCGCGCTTTGCGCCGTCGGTGAAGGTCGCCGTGCAGCCCTTCCTGCCGAAGTCGAGGCGGCCCTTGTCGCCGTAGAAGACCACGCCGTTGTCATGGCCCTCGAGGGGGTAGCGGGTCCAGAGGCGCATCTCGTAGATGAGGTGGCGGTCGCCGTAGTCGAAGACCGCCGTCATGGTGTCGGGGGTCTCGTGGTCGTCGTCGTAGAAGAGCTGGGCGCCCGTGGCGGTGACGGAGTGGGGCACCCCGCCGCCGAGGCCCCAGCGCGCCTGGTCCAGCTGGTGGATGCCGTCGTTGCCCACGTCGCCGGAGCCGTAGTCCCAGAACCAGTGCCAGTTGTAGTGCCAGCGGTTGGCGGTGAAGGGGCGCTTGGGCGCGGGGCCGAGCCACAGGTCGTAGTTGACGCCGGGGGGCGGGTCCGACTCGGGCGCGCGGCCGATGGGCTCGCGGAGCTGGTGGTTGATCGCCTTGGCGGCGCGCACCTTGCCGAGGCCGCCGTCGCGCATGAACGCCACGGCGTCCTTCAGCGACTGGCCGCTGCGGCCCTGGGTGCCCTGCTGGACCACCTTGCCGGAGCGGGCGGCGGCGTCGCGCAGCGTGCGCGCCTCGTGGAGGGTCTGGGCGCAGGGCTTCTCCACGTAGACATGCTTGCCCGCGGCGAGGGCCGCCAGCGCCACCGGCGTGTGCCAGTGGTCCGGCGTGGCGACGCTCACGGAGTCAATGCTCTTGTCCTCCAGCACGCGCCGGAAGTCGTCGTGGAGCTTCGCGCCGGGGAGCTTCTCGCCGACCTTGGCGAGGCGTTCCGGGTCCACGTCGCACAGCGCGGCGATCTCGCAGTCCGGGAACCCGCTGAGGGTGCGCGCGTGGTGCGTGCCCTGGCCGCCGAGGCCGATGACGGCGTGGCGGATCTTCACATCCTCCGCGCGGGCGGCGCGCGGCAGGACGAGGGATGCCGTCCCTGCGGAGAGCGCGGCGGCGGTCAGAAAGGTGCGGCGGCTGCATGCGTCCATGGGATGCTCCTTCTCGTTGGACGGTTCCGGAGGGAGGGGAACCACCGATGAACAGTGATGAACACCGATGAAGAGTATGGGAGCCGGAGGGATATCCGGTCAACCGCGCGCCTTCGGCCCGAACCGCCGGGCGGGGGGGACGCAAAGCAGACGCGGCATCTTGCCGCGTTCTTGGGGTTTTCGTTGGCCCAAAGAACGCGGCAAGATGCCGCGTCTACTTTGCGGGTACGAGAGGACCGCACTGAGCCCGCCATGACGCGCTTATTCCCGTCATTGCGAACGAAGTGAAGCAATCCCGTTCCCGGAACACCCCGCACTTTCCGGAGCCCGCTCCGGGCCTATCATTCCCCTCTTCATCGGTGTTTATCACTGTTCATCGGTGGTTACTTCCCCGCGGCAATCTCGCCGCTCATGACCGACGGGCACCAGTGGGCCTCGATGTGGCGCACGACCAGCCCGGTGCCCTCGTCGTGGGGCACCTTCGGGGGCATGGCCGGGTTGTACATGCTGTCGGTGAGGTCGCGGACGAGGGCGCAGTTGACGCCCCAGCGGGTCATCTGGCGGATGCCGAAGGTGCGGTTGAGCACGCACATGTTCGTGTGGACGCCGACGTAGAGGAGGTTCCGGATGCCCTCCTGCCGCAGGTAGTTGTAGATCTCGCGGCCGTCGTCGGAGATGCCGTCCTCCGGGGCGATGGTGAGGGTGGCATGCTGGCGCGTCCAGGCCGGGTAGAAGCCCTCCTCTCCCGGGCACCCGCCGTCGGAGTCGTCTATGGGCAGGGGCGGGTCCTGGATGTCCCGCGGCGCGGGCAGGTCCGCGGCGGGCGCGTCCCGCATGCGGCGGCGCTGCGGGGTGTCCTGGTAGAAGCCGAGGGTCTCGGAGGGGCAGTGGATGATCTGGACGCCCGCGTTCCTCAGGCGCTTCAGAAGCTCGTCCATGCGCGGGGCCATCTCCCCCACCCGTTCCGAGGCGAAGTCGCACCAGTGTTTGTCCCACATGTCGCTGACGATGACGGCGGTCTCGGCGGCGGGCCACTCGGCGGCGGCGGTGCGCCCCTCCGACGTCAGGTCGTCCGCGTCGCGGGTGCGAAGCGACAGGCCTATCGCGCCCGCCCGCTTTTCACGCAGGGCGGGCACGGCGGGCGTCTTGAGCGCCGGGGCGCGGTTCGCCGTCCAGAACAGGGCGTTGGCGACCATGCGCGCGAAGGCGCGGTTCTCAAAGTCTCCCACGCCGCCGAGGGAGGTGTAGAAGACGCGGCCGCCGTTGTGGACGCGCGTCCAGGCGACGGGCTGCCGTCCGCGGGACGCCGGGGTGCTCCCCGTCATGAGGACGTCGGCGTCCCTGGCGACGGGCTTGGTCCGGTAGAGGCTGTACCGCGAGCGGAACGGCTCGACGCCCTCGAAAACGGGGTGCTTCTTCCCGGAGGGCATGAGGAAGGTTTCTATGGATGGGCCCTCGCCAAAGTGGTCCTTGTAGTTGCCGCCGAGCACCTCGCGGTCGAAGGCGAGCCACTTCTGGAACCCGTGGCTGGCGGTGCGCACGGCCACGAGGGGTTTGCCCGCCGCGCAGTACCGCTTCACGCGGTCGAGCTGGTCGCCCGAGATTTCCAGCCGCCGCGTGTAGAACAGCGCCGTGTCGCAGGTGTCGAGGGCCTCCAGTCCGGGGAGGTTCTCCCAGCCGTCGGCGCGCAGCAGCACGCACTCCGCCGCGAAGTTCTCCTCCAGATAGGCCTTGAACATCGTCAGGGCGGTGTCCGAGTCGTATTCGAAGGACCCCGAGACCAGGCAGACCCGGAGCGGGGCCTCCTGCGCGGGGGCGGTCCAGGCGCACAGGCAGCACAGGGCCAGGCAGGCGAAAAAGGGTCTCATGGCGCGGGCTCCGTTGGGGGTGTTTTCAGACCTGTTCCGGGATGGCGAAGGGCTCGCGGTACTCCCGCTTGAAGAGGGCGTCAACCTCGCTGTCCGCAGTCTGGAGCGTCTGCGGGTCCACCGCCATGCGGCGTCCGCCGACGCGGACGCCCATGTTGCCGTAGTGGACCAGCAGGTTGCTGGCCACACCGGTTTCGATGTCCGCGGCGGGTTTGTTCCGCGTCCGGACGCAGTCGAGGAAATTGGCGCGGTGCTCGTCGTTGGCCTGGCGTCCGTAGCCCCCGTCCACCACCTCGCCGTTCTCGCGGATGACCTGCCAGCCGCAGCCGTGGCGGCCGAGGTACATGAGCCCGCGCGTGCCGTAGAACTCGATGCGCGTGGCGTTCGTCGGCCAGAAGGGGTACTTGTCCCCGTTGCGGACGTCGTCGTCCGCCTTGATCATGTAGGGGGAGTACTGCGTCAGCTCGAAGGTCATGATGCGGCGCTCGTATTCGAACGTGACCGTCTGCGTGTCCGGCACCTCGCGGTCGTCGGGAAAGGCGAGCCGGCCGCCGCTGGCGGTGACCACTTTGGGCGGCGGGGGGTCGCCCAGGGCGAAACGGGCGAGGTCGAGCTGGTGGATGCCGTCGTCGCCCATGTCGCCGCCGCCGTAGGCCCACCACATTTTCCAGCCGCCGTGGAAATGGCCCTCGTTGAACGGGCGCGACGGCGCGGGGCCGAGATAGAGGTCGTAGTCCACGCCGTCCGGTTTCGGCGAGTCCGGCGGGCAGGTGAAGGGCCCGCCGCCCTTCATGTTGTAGACCTTGACCAGGGGGATGTCGCCGAGCTTTCCGCTCTGGAGGTACTCGCGGGCGGCGAGGGCGTAGGCGGCGCTGCGGTTCTGCAGCCCGCACTGGACGACACGGCCGTACTTGCGCGCCGCCTCCACCATCTTCCGCCCCTCCCAGAGGTTGTGGCAGGGGGGCTTTTCCACATAGACGTCCTTGCCCGCCTGGCAGGCCCAGACCGTGGCGAGGCCGTGCCAGTGGTCGCAGGTGGATACAAGGACGGCGTCCACCTCCTTGTCGTCGAAGACGCGCCGCATGTCCTGCACCGCCTTCGGGGCGCGCTTCTGGAGGCGCTCCAGCTGGTCCGGGTAGCTGCCGATGCGCTTCTCGTCCGCGTCGCAGACGTAGGCCATGACCGCGCCCTTGCTGTTGACGAACTGGCGCGACACGTCGCGGCCGCGCCCGCCCACGCCGATGACCGCCATGACCACCCGGTCGTTCGCGGACACCGCCCGCGCCTTTCCGGGCAGCGCGGCGACCGCAACCCCGCCCACGACGGTGAGCATGCTTTTCGCCGACTTGGAAATGAACCCCCGCCGCGTCATGCCGTCCATGCGCGCCGCTCCTTGAATGTTGCGGCGGCCCGGAACCGTCCTCCGGGCCGTCCAGCCTCGCCGCAGTATATCAGCGGCGGGGGACGGGCGCATCCCCGGAAGCAGGGCAATCGCACTACAATGCCCCTTGGATTTGTACCTTTGTCTTTGTTGGGCCAACCGGACATCCGCATAGGACCCAGGCAGGCCGCCGCCCATTACCGCAGCCCCGGGTCTGCACAGCGCGCAGCGCCTTGGAGTGCGGTAGCTTGCTGCCGCCTTTCTTCGCGTGGGCTTGCCCGCGCGGGGGCGCACGAAAAACGACTGGGACCGCGCGTTTCCCCAAGGCCGCCGCGGCACTCCCCGCCGCAATTTCGGCTGCCCCGTTGGGGCATGATTCTTCCTGTCCGGGCGACCCAGGGCAGGCCTGGCCCTTCGGGCGGCGGCCTGGCCTGGGCTATATTCGGCAACGCTTTCAGCGTTGAAAAGAACAAGGAGCAGGGGGCGAAAGAACTCTTTGTCAGAAAGGGTGGCCGGATTTTGGTGCGATTGCCCTGTCCCCGGAAGGGACCGCGCCCTCAGAGGCCGAGCTGGTCCATGGCGCGGTTCTGGGCGTCGGTGTGGCCCGAGGAGACGCCGCCGAGGGAGCGGGTGGCGTGGCCCTGGGCCGCCGACGCGCCGCTGCTGCCCATGCTGTTGAGCTGCTGCTGCATGCCGATGCCGGTCATCACCTCGCCCATGGGGCCCGCGCCGCCCACCCCGGACGGGACGCGGGGCGCCGTGGGCGCGGGCGCGGACGCGGTCGGGGCGCCGCCGCCGCGCGGGTGGGTCACCGCGCCGTTCTGGTTGTTGTAGAGGAAAGCCTCGCCCGCGCTGGTGCGCGGCGGTTTGGCGAGGTAGGTCGGGTACAGCGCGTCCAGCGTGGCCGGGTAATAGCCGGTGGCCGTGCCGTAGCGCGTGATGGCGTCGCGGATGGCGGTCATCATTTGCTGGTCTGCCGGGGTCGCGCCGCCGGGGGCGGCGGCCGCCGGGGCGGCGGCGGGCGCCGCCGGGCCGTCCAGCAGCACCCCGCGGGCCGGGTCGTAGCCGTATTCCGTGCCGTCGCCGCGCTTCGGGATGGCGGGCACATAGTCGGGCACCAGGTCGTCCAGCGAGGCGGGATTGTCCCCCTTCTCCGCGCGGTAGGTCTGGATGGCGCGTTCCAGGGTGACGCGCCCCGAGGTGTCGGAGGCCGACTGCACCTGGCGTTTCATGGCCTGCATCTGCTGGGTTTGCAGCTCGCCCTGGATGGCCGTGGTGGTGAGCAGCTCCACGCCGCAGCCCGTCAGGGCGAGGCAGAAAGCCAACACAAGCGCGCAACGCATGGCGGCACCCTCCATTCTTTGGTCAGAGGGAAGTATACCACCGGGGGGGGCGGAGGAACGCGCAGGCCCACCCGCAACCGTCAGACCTGTCGGACAAGTCGGACCTGTCCGACTCCCCAGACCCCAGACCCTATACCCTCTTGAAATTCTCCGTGACGGCGCGGGCGAACTCGCTGCACTTGAGCAGGGTGGCGCCCTCCATGAGGCGGGCGAAGTCGTAGGTGACGGTCTTGTTGGCGAAGGCCGCGGTGAGCCCGGCGATGATGGTGTCGGCGGCCTCCTGCCAGCCGAGGTACTCGAACATCATGACGCCCGAGAGCACGAGGCTGCTGGGGTTCACCTTGTCGAGGTTGGCGTACTTGGGGGCGGTGCCGTGGGTGGCCTCGAAGACGGCCTTGCCGGTCTCGTAGTTGATGTTGGCGCCCGGGGCGATGCCGATGCCGCCGACCTGGGCCGCCAGCGCGTCGCTGGCGTAGTCGCCGTTGAGGTTCATGGTGGCGATCACGTCGAACTCGTCGGGCCGCGTGAGGATCTGCTGGAGGAAGATGTCGGCGATGGTGTCCTTCACGAGGAGCCTGCCCTTGGGGTCGCCGCCGCAGTCGTCCCAGGCCACGGCGACGTCGGCGAACTCCTCGCGGACGAGCTCGTAGCCCCACTTGCGGAAGGCGCCCTCGGTGTACTTCATGATGTTGCCCTTGTGCACGAGGGTGACGCTCTTGAGGCCGTGCTCCAGGGCGTGGCGGATGGCGGCGCGCACGAGGCGCTTGGTGCCCGTCTCGCTGATGGGCTTGAGGCCGAGGCCGGAGCCGGGCCGGATCTTCCACCCGAACTCCGCGGCGCAGAAGTCCGAAAGGCGCTTCGCCTTGTCGGAGTCCGCCTCCAGCTCCAGGCCGCCGTACACGTCCTCGGTGTTCTCGCGGAAGATGATCATGTCCACCAGTTCGGGGTGCTTCACCGGGCTGGGCACGCCCTCGAACCAGCGCACGGGGCGCACGCAGGCGAACAGGTCCAGCTCCTGGCGCAGGGTGACGTTGAGGCTGCGGAACCCGCCGCCGACCGGCGTCGTGAGGGGCCCCTTGATCGCCACGCCGTACTCGGAGATGGCCTCCAGAGTCTCGCCGGGCAGGTAGGACCCGCAGACGCCGTTGGCCTTCTCGCCGGCGAAAACCTCCATCCACGCGATGGAGCGCTTCCCGCCGTAGCAGCGGGCCACCGCCTCGTCGAAGATGTGCTTGGAGGCGCGCCAGATGTCCGGCCCCGTGCCGTCGCCCTCAATGAAGCAGATGACGGGCCGGTCGGGGGTCTGGGGGCGGCCCGCCGGGCCCACTTCGATCTTCTCGCCTTCGGGGACGGTGATGTGCTGGTAGCGGGACATGGGGATTCCTTTCCTGTTCACGGGGCGGCGGGGCGCACCGGTCCCGCCTGTTTTCAGAACGCCGCGCAGCGCGCGGTTATTTCGCGTCGGGCAGCGCCACGAGCCGGACCTCGTTCACGTGGGCCGCGGCGCGGATTGTGTCCAGCACGTCCCCGGGCACAGGCTGGTCGAGGTTGAGCACCGTGAGGGCCTGGCCGCCCTTGGCGTCGCGGCCGAGCATGAGGTTGGCGATGTTGATGCCCGCCTCGCCGATGAGGGTGCACATGCGGCCGACGATGAGGGGCTTGTCCTCGTTCAGGCAGACCAGCATGTTGCCCACGGGCACGGCGTCCACGCGCATGCCGTTGACCGTGCAGATGCGCGGGTCGTTGCCGTTGAAGAGGGTGCCGCGGATGCGCTGGGTCTCGGTGTCGGACTTGACGGTGACGCCGATCTCGAAGGCGTAGGACGAGGACTCGGGGCTGCGCTTCTCGGAAACCTCAATGCCGCGCTCCTGGAGCTGGCTGGGCGCGCTGACCATGTTGACCGCCTCGACCATGGGGGTGAGGAAGCCCGACATGACCGCCGCCGTGACGGGGTAGGTGTCCGCCGCGCCGCAGTCGCCGATGTACTCGATCTCCAGGGAGCGGGGCCGTCCCTGGACGAACTGCGACTGGAAGAGCCCCATGCGCTCCGCGAGGAACAGGAGGGGCTGCAGGGCGGCGCGCGTCTCGCTGTCGAGACTGGGCACGTTGACGGCGTTCACGATGGCGCCGGTCTTCAGGCAGTCGGACATCTGCCTCGCCACGTCCACGGCCACGGTGACCTGGGCCTCGTCGGTCGAGGCGGCCAGGTGCGGCGTCATCACGATGTTGTCCAGGCCAAGGAACGGGTTGTTCTCAAAGGGCTCGGAGGTGTAGACGTCCAGCGCGGCCCCGGCAATGACGCCCTCGCGGAGCGCCTGGGCCAAGTCCTGCTCGTTGACGATGCCGCCGCGGGCGCAGTTGATGATGCGGCAGTCCCGCTTCATCCGCTTGAACTCCTTCATGGAGAAGAGGTTGTTCGTCTTGTCCGATTTCGGCGCGTGGATGGTGATGAAGTCCGACCGCTCGATGATGTCGTCGAGGGGGACCAGCTCCACGCCGAGGGCCTCGGCCTTGAGGGGGCTCAGGATCGGGTCGAAGCCGAGAATCTTCATCTCGAAGGCCTTGGCCCGCTTGGCCATCGCGCCGCCGATGCGGCCGATGCCCACGATGCCCAGGGTCTTCCCGCTCAGCTCCTTGCCCATGAACAGCTTGCGGTCCCAGCGGCCCGCCGCCATGGACGCGTGGGCCTGCGGGATGTTGCGGCACAGGGCCATCATGAGCGCGAAGGTGTGCTCGCACGTGGAGATCGTGTTGCCGCCCGGCGTGTTCATCACCACGATGCCGTGGCGCGTGGCGGCGTCCTTGTCAATGTTGTCCGTGCCCGCGCCCGCGCGGCCGATGACCTTCATGCGGGTGGACCCCTCCAGGGCCTCCGCGGTCACCTTGGTCGCGCTGCGCACCACCAGGCCGTCGTAGTCGTTGATGACCGCGGCGAGCTCCGCGGGCTTCTGGGGCGGGCGCACGTCCACCTCGATCCCCTCGGCCTTGAAGACCTCGACGCCCTCCTCGCTCAGATTGTCCAGCACCAGCACTCGAAACATAAGCCCAGGCCTCCAGCAGGTTGTCGCGGCCCGGCACGCGCGCCGGAAAGAAAAAAAACGGCCCGTGCGCGGCCCGTCGCGAAGAAAAATCTCACCATCCGCCTTAATAATAAAGGAAAAACTTCTCGATTGTCAACCGCCGCCCCCGAAAAGGTCGTCAAACCCCTTCGGGCCGGGCGGATCCCCCGGCGCCGCGCCCCCGAAAAGCGCGTCAAACCGGTCCCGCACCGCGCCGCCGTCCCCGGGGGCCGCCCCGGCCTCCGGCCGGCGGGCAAACTCGAACTGCTCGCAGAAATTCAGGCGCTTCCGGTCGCCCACCCAGTCCGTCTCGGGGATGGCGCACTGGTTGTGCAGGGACGGGTTGCGGAACCGGCAGTTGAGGCAGCAGTGGACATAGGCGCCGCATCCGGCGCAGGTCTCCTTGAACCCGGGCTGCGCCGCGGCGCCCTGCCAGACCGCGCCGCAGAGGTGGCAGCGGGGGACGGCTTCGGGGGCGGGCGGCGTCATGCTCCCCGGGCTCCTACTCTTTGGGCGCCGCCGCGGGGGTGTCCGCCGGGGGGGTGTCCGCCGGGGGCGTGTCCGCCGGGGGCGTCTCCGCCGGGGGCGTCTCCGCCGGGGGCGTCTCCGCCGGAGCGCTCTTTCCCGAGGTGCTGTTGATGTCGTCCTCGGTGCGCTGCACCCAGGTGACCGCCGGCACGTCCGGCAGGGCGTGTTCCAGCAGGGCCCACAGGGCCAGCACCGTGGGATGGCCGTGGGACGGTCCGGTGTCGGGCTTGTAGCCCCAGCCGCCGTCGGGCCGCTGGGCGGCGGCGACGGCCTCGATCCACTCCTGTTTCACCATGGACCGGAAGCCCATGTACTGCAGGAAGGCCATGGCCTCGTAGCTGATGTCCTTGTCCGGGCCGTTGCGGGTGATGATTTCCACCATGGCGTTGGCGAATTCGGGGCGGAGCCCCTTGCTGCCCTCGTAATTCCAGGCCACATTGTTTTCCACCATCCAGTGGAAGGCCAGCGCGTGGTGCGTCACGGCGTAGTCGTGCATGCCGCCCTTGCCCCGGTTCGCCTCCAGTTCTCCCCGGAGACGGGTCACATAGTCCGGAGGGGGTGGAAACCGGTCGCTGTACAGGCCGACCACCATGGCCTTCACGAAGTCCCTCACTTCCCCGGTGTCGCCGGGCGTGTAACGGTGGAAGGGGGTGGTCAGCCGTCCAAAGGCGGCCATGTCCTTTGTGTTCACTTCGATGTGGATGTCGGGGTCATAAGCGCGGGAGATGCTGAAGCGCTGGCCCAATCCGAATTTCCGCTGCAGGTAATCCAGGACCGCCAGGTGCATAAACCGCTCGGGATCCTTGTCCAACAGCACGAATTTCAGCCCGCGGTCCATGCTGTGCGCGTAAGGGCTTTCCTGATACGGGCGCGGGTCCCCCGCAAAGAGGGCCGTGCCGGGCGCCATCGCAGCCGCGGGGGACTCCACCACCATGTCGCCATCCGCTGACCGCGCACTCCCGGAAGCGGCGAGCAACACGCAAAAAACAACAGGAACCAATCCGGCCTGGATGGGCCGCAGACCGCTTGTCCGCATAAACGTCCTCCTTTTTCTTTGTCCGCGCCGGAGGGCGCCGCCGTCCCTAGTATACATGCCTTTCACGCGGCAATGTGGCCGGCCCCCGCTGGCGCGGACATGCCTGCGGCCGCTATAGTAACGCCTGGAGTCTCCCCGATGAAAACAGCGCGAGAAAAGGACCCGTCCCTGCTCCTGTCGCTGCTTCCCTGCATCGCCCTCATGGGGGGGCTGTCGGTGAATGTGGCCCTGTTCCGCGACGGCGCGTCGGCCGGGCCGAACCAGATCACCCTGCTGCTGTCCGCCGTGTTCGCCGCCGTGCTGGCGAAGGGTTTCCTCGGGCGCTCCTACCGCGACCTGGAGCTGCGGGCCATCCAGTCCATTGTCCTCGCCATGGAGGCCGTGCTGATCCTGCTCATCGTCGGGTGCGTCATCGGCCTGTGGATTCTCTCCGGAGTCGTCCCCACCATGATCGCCCTCGGCGTGCGCCTGATCCATCCCGCCGTGTTCCTGCCCGCCGCCTGCGCGGTGTGCGGCGTCGTCTCGCTGGCCATCGGCAGCAGCTGGTCCACCATGGGCACCGTCGGCGTCGCCCTCATCGGCATCGGCCGCGCCCTCGGCTTCCCCGACGCCATGGTGGCGGGCGCCGTCATCTCCGGCGCCTACTTCGGCGACAAGCTCTCCCCCCTCTCCGACACCACCAACCTCGCCCCCGCCGCCGCGGGCAGCACGCTCTTCGAGCACATCCGACACATGCTCTATACGACCATTCCCGCGGGCACGCTCGCGCTGGCGGGCTTCGCCATTGTGGGGCTGGGCCGCGGCGGCGCGGCCTATGATCCCGCGCTGGTCGGGCGGACCGTGGACGGCCTGTCAGGGGTGTTCTTCATGCACTGGGGGCTGCTGGCGGTGCCGCTGGGGGTGATCCTGCTGGCGGCGCGACGGGTGCCCGCCATTCCCGCGCTGGTGGTCGGCGGACTGCTGGGCGCGGGCGCCGCCCTGGTCTTCCAGCCGGGGCTCTTCCCGGAGGGGGGCGCGGGCGCGCGCTACGTCCACCTGCTCAAAGTCGCCTACGAGGGGTTCACCCTCGACAGCGGCGACGCCGCCC
>Ga0123328_1000509_pt1 | contig 41457 bp, 30 predicted proteins | sample BioC12SIPDNA_2_FD_89702 | JGI IMG/M metagenome (GOLD analysis project Ga0123328, IMG submission 89702) | Anaerobic biogas reactor microbial communites from Washington, USA - Biogas_R1_A C12 SIP DNA | ecosystem: Engineered > Bioreactor > Anaerobic > Unclassified | place: Washington, USA...
CTTCTTCTCGCCAGCGGTGCTGGGCCAAGCCAAGTCGATGTGCCAGTACCCGGTCTGTGCCGGATTGTAGGTGAACTGCGCATAGCGCGTCGGGCCAAAGTACACGGTGGCGCCGCTATACCGCGAGCCCGCTGCGCTGATACCCGGGGCGGTGCTATTGCCGCTGCTTCCGGCCCAACCGCTTTCGCTATAGCCGCTCGGCTGAGGGCCATTCTGCGTGGTATCCATGATGATCACGGCCGCATGGCCAACCCCGGCCAGCATCCCAAAAGAAACCAGTCCAATCAGCAGTGTTCTCATGAGTTCTCCTCCTTCAGTTGCGGGCCCTGAGAAATGCGGGCGGCTCGTCCCCACCAACGGTTCGGACCTTTCCCACTCCAAGAAGGCTCCGGGCCGGGCCCTGCCAGCTCGGTCTTCAACAAAATGCATCCAAAGGGAGAGTAGAGAGGTGGCTCGCAAAGCGAGGCTTTTCTCCTCCTCCTACCACTCTCGTTCGCTTCAGCGCGGCCCAGTCGCCGGCTTCCCCAGCCGAGCGCCTGCCCACGCACCGTGCGCCACGCCGCCCGCCATCGGCTGAGCCGGGCAACTCATCGCCCCAACTCCCGAACCGGCCAAACACACCGCCGAACCCCCGGCGACGTGGCTACGATTATTACATGCTAACTGAACCGCCTGCGTCTGTCAAGAGCGGCTGGCCCAGTTTTTGCGATTTAACACCGCTTCATGCCGCACAGGAACGCAGCCCATCGCCCCGCTCATGCCGGCACTACGCTCCGCGGGTCGCCCCACTCACAGCGACGCAAGCCGAACCCAACGCAGACCGCATCAAGCCCGCCCCATCAGGGCCTATACTCGTTGCTGCAGTCTAGCATGCATGGATTATTCGTGCCCTTCCACTGCGGAAGCGTCTCGCCATGGCCATCCATGTACACCGCGTTGGTGCGCCCGTTCGTGAACCGAGGATCCGTCTGCTGGTATACACGTCTAGGATTATTCGGGTAACTGGTTACCGTCAGATGGTACGGGTAGGTCGGAATCTTGCTGTCCCCATCGCCGGTGAACACCGAGCTAGCCCCACCCTGGAACTCGTTAGGCCAAGTACCCACAAGCCGCAAACCGCTACCGCGCCCCTCTCCCTGCGCCTTGGCGTACCACAAATCAGCGGTGGCCCACTCGCCGCTGAAGTTCTTGATGCGATCGATGGGCTTGGGAGCCGCTACGGTGTACGCATCCCCCGTGAGGAAATCGAGGCTGGCGCCGATATTGAGGTGGCCGAAGTAGTTGACCGGCTTGGTTGCGTACCAAGGCCGCGGCGGCGGGTTGCCTGCATCTTTGCCGACCCAACTCGGGTTCGCCGTGAAACCGCCTGTGTTGACTATGTAGTGCGCCGTAAGCCGGTAGTACCAGGGATCGGTGGGACTGGGCTCGGCCCGCGTGGTACGGTCAAACGTCGGGCACTCAGCCACGTTGTCCAAAGACTCAGCGCTGCGGCCGCGATCGCCCAGATACTTGGCGATGTAGCTCGGGATATTCTGCTTGTAGTAGCTCTCCCCGTGAGGATTCGCATTGCGATAGGCTGCCATGTTGCGGAAGATCAGCATGTGCGCCGGGCCAGGCAGGTACGACTTGTTCGCCGTGGTGTACATGTTGATCGCCAGCCCGATCTGCCTCTGGTTGGACAGGCACTGCGCGGACCGGCCCTGCTCGCGGGCCTTGGCCAACGACGGCAGCAGGATGGCAATGAGCAGCGCGATGATGGCGACGACGACGAGCACTTCGATCAGCGTGAAGGCCCGCCGCCCCTGCGTTTCCTTGATACCTCTTGCGGACCCCACAACTGGCGTCTTGAACATGGCTACAACTCTCCTTGCGCCGACGCGACTGACGTACGCCGCCGCACTGACACTCAGGTCACCAGAATACGACAATCTCCACGTCACTCCATTTTATCGTTATATAATCTTCATTTCAAGTCCCTATACCGGACCTTTTTTGAAGATCTCGGCAGATCGAAGGGGGCGGATAAGCAGACCGGGCCAGGTCGGACGGACCGGCAGGCAGGATTTCGGCGTCACTGAAAGTCCTCGAGCCGGCCGACGCAAATCCGAGCCGGGGACGCGAGTCCCCGGGTCTTCAACGCCCAGGGAGAGCACCCAGTCCGCCAAACCCATCATCGCGGGGGCAAATTGCAGATTCTGGATTTCAAATTGCGGATTCTGGATTTCAAATCTCAGATCGCAGATTGCAGATTGCAGATTGCAGATCGCAGATCGCAGCGTTCTGGCCCTTCGAGCAAAAGATAGGGTCTAGCTGAAACCCGGGGACCCGCGTCCTCGGCTCCAACCCGCGTCCTCGGCCCCAACCCGCGTCCTCGGCTCTAACCCGCATCCCCGGCTCCAACTCGCGTCCTCGGCTCCAACCCGCATCGCCAGCTCCAACCCGCATCCCCGGCCCCAACCCGCATCCCCGGCCCCAACCCGCGTCCCCGGCTCCAACCCGTAGTCCCGGCGCGACTTGCGCCCCAGGCTGTTGAGCCGTGCTCACCGCCCCGTGAGAAACCGGCGACTGTCGTCCCCGGCTCGTGACCCCCGACCCCCGATTACGCGGTGGTGAGGCGACGTTGGAGCGAAGCGAGTTCGTCGCTGAGGGCGTGGGGCAGGTGGTCGCCGAACTGGGCAAAGAACTTGGCGATATCTTCCACCTCGGCAAGCCAGGCCTGGCGGTCCACTCGCAGCAGTTCGCGGAGCACATCGAGCGAGAGATCCAGCCCGGTGAGATCGACATCTTCCGGTCGGGGCAGATAACCGATGGGCGAGGCGACCCCCTCGAGCTCGTTCCGGCAACGGGCGAGGATCCACTCGAGCACGCGCAGGTTGTCGCCGTACCCCGGCCAGAGGAACTCGCCGTCGTCGTCGGTACGGAACCAGTTGACGTGGAAAATCTTGGGGGGGTTGTTCATCCGCTGGCCCATCTGGCACCAGTAGCGGAAGTAGTCGCCCATGTTGTAGCCACAGAACGGGAGCATGGCCATGGGGTCGCGGCGGACCTCGCCGATTTTGCCGTACTGGGCGGCGGTGCGTTCGGATGCCATGGTGGCGCCGACGAACACGCCGTGCTGCCAACTGTACGCTTGGTAGACGAGCGGGGCGAGGCGGGCCCGCCGACCGCCGAAGATGATCGCCGAGATGGGCACTCCGTGATGGTGATCCATACGGAACGTCCGTGAGGGGCACTGCTCGAGGGGGGCGGTGAACCGAGCGTTGGGATGGGCGCCGAGAACGGGTTTGCCGTCCTTGTCGAGCATTCCAGGCGTCCAGGGGTTGCCGCGCCAATCGGTGCCCTGCGGTGGCGGCTCACCGTCACCATGCTCCCACCAGACCGTCTTGCCGGGCCGGAGGAGGACATTGGTGAAGATGGTGTTTCGGCGAACGGTAGCCATGACGTTGGGGTTGGTTTTGGAGTTCGTACCCGGTGCGACTCCGAAGAAGCCGGCCTCGGGGTTGACCGCCCAGAGTCCGCCGTCGGTATCGATTCGCATCCAGGCGATGTCGTCGCCGACGGTCCAGATGCGGTAGCCCTTTCGGGTCAGACCTTCCGGGGGCACGAGCATGGCGAGATTGGTCTTGCCGCAGGCGCTAGGGAAGGCGGCGGCGACGTACTCGATTCTGCCGTTGGGCTCCTCGATGCCGAGGATGAGCATGTGCTCGGCAAGCCAGCCCTCGCGGCGGGCGAGGTGACTGCCAAGTCGCAGAGCCATGCACTTCTTGCTGAGCAGCACATTGCCGCCGTAGCCCGAACCGACGCTCCAGACGGTGTTGTCCTCGGGGAAGTGGAGAATGAGGCGGCGTTTGTCATCGAGATCGGCCCTGCTGTGGAGGCAGCGGGTGAACTCGCCGTCCGTACCGAGCTTGCGAAGCACTTCCTCGCCACAGCGAACCATGATGAGCATGTTGAGCACGACGTAGATGCTGTCGGTGAGCTCGACGCCGATCTTGGAGAAGACCGACCCGACGGGTCCCAACGAGAACGGGATCACGTACATCGTGCGCCCGCGCATGGAGCCCTTGAAGATCTCGCTGGCTTTTGCGTAGCCCTCCTCGGGGCTCATCCAGTTATTGGTCGGACCCGCGTCGGCCTTGGTGGGCGTGCAGATATAAGTCAGGTGCTCGGTGCGGGCCACATCATTAACCGCGGTGCGGTGGTAGTAGCAGCCGGGCAGCTTCTGCGGGTTGAGCTGAATCATCTCGCCCGTTTCGCACGCCTCCGCGCGAAGGACGTCGCGTTGCGCGTCGCTGCCGTCGATCCAGACGATCTTGTCTGGCTGGCACAAGGTGGCGCAATCGTCGATCCACTTCTTCAGCTCCACATGGTCGGTCATGATCGGACTCCTAGCACAAGCCGGCCGGTGAAGGGCCGGCACAAAACACGCAACTCTTGCTGGACACTATGAAACCCGGCGTTCACGAGAGCGAGCGCAGAGCTAACATGGCACCGCTGGACCGTCTCCTGTCGCGGCGTCGCATTAACCTAGCAGAAGCCGGCGAGGTTGCCAAGTGGCCGGGAAGACGGCTCGGTCGGCCCGGAGCACGGCCCAACCGGCGAGCAGTGCGAGGAGCAGATGGGCAGTGTCGGCAGGCCGCTCGCACCATGCAGCCCAGGTCTGCGTCACCACGGCAGCGACCCAAGGCACTCCTACGATCCAAAACCATGCCGGACGCCGATGGTAGGCTCGCAGACCTAGGACGGTAACCACAGCCAGGGCGGCGTACTGTAATCCTGACGCGGTGTAGTCGGCCAGGAGAGCTTCCCACGGCCGGTGAAACACAGCCACCATCGGGGCCCACACGCTCCCGAAAATGGTGTCAGGATGATTTTTCTCGGCATACCCCTGCATCGATATGCCCATAAAAATCATCCTGACACCTTTTTCGGCCACCACGAGTGTCCGGCAGGCAACCAGCGCGGCCATGACCAGCAAGAAGCCGCGCACCACAATCCGCGGCCGGGGAAGCAGGCCCCCTCTGCGCGCAAGCACACACAACGCGACGGCCGCCCCGATCCCACAGCAAGCCCATCCCACGAGCAACTCTCGCACATCGGCGACATGGGAAATGGTCAGAAACTGAAGAGCTTCGATGGCGAACACCACCCACATCGCGCGGGTCAGACCGTACCAGACCGAGAAAAGGGTGTCAGGATGATTTTTTGGAGCATGCCCGGGCAGTAGCGTACCCGGAAAAATCATCCTGACACTATTTTCTTGGGCCGCCAGGACGAGGAGGAAGGCGAGGAAGCCGTAGGCGCTGGCGGTGGCGAGCTTGTCGTAGACCCGAAGGGGGGCGAGCGGGCGAGCAGGATCGGAAGCAGAAACCCAGGGAACAGACCAAGAAGTGGCCGTCAGTTGGGACCAGGCCCGCTCGACATGGGCGCGCGTCGGCCGGATGTCCAACGGCAACAGGGCGTAGCAGGCCAAAGCGACCAGGACGGCGAAGGCCGCGGCGTGGAACGGCTGGGTCCGTAGTTCACGGTAAAGCCAGGCGTGCTGATTGCGAAGCATACGCTGCAGCAACGGGGCCAGAAGCGCTCCGAGCCCCCCTCCCGCGGCATTGAAGACCACATCGGCCCAGCAAGCCACCCTGCGAGCGAGGATGGTCTGATAGACCTCGCTGAGGTAACTGAGCGTCACCACGACGCACAGAGCGAAGACGATCTCGCCCAGCCAGTGCGAACCCCGACGGCGGTACGCAAGGCGGGCCAGCAAACCCATGGGCAAGTAGATGAGGACATTCGTGACCGCGTCGCCGATCACCAAGGGATGCCAGCCTAGCCACCAGTTCAGCGTTTTCCCGGGGGCAATGTCGAAGGGGGCCAGACTGCCGTATACGATAGCAGCCATTCCCAAGAGGGCAAAAAGGCGGACGGTTGTCCGCCCGAAGATGGCGGGGCGGGATGGGCAAGCTACGTCGTGCGGGCGGTCGGCGCGGTCGTCCCCGCGTACGGCATCGTCCAAACCAGCCTGAAGAAAGCGCGCCAGCATGATGCCCCCCAGCATCGGCATGGAGAGCCGCCCGCGGATGCAAGGCCGCAGGCAACTCGTCACCGATTAAGGGTACCATTCCGGATAGGCCGGAAGCAAGGGCAGCCCCACCGCCGCGAAAAAGGTTCCTGACACCTTTTGGGCTCAAGGTGGGTACAGGATCCCGCCGATGCAACGGGGATGGTTGACATCCGCCTGTGCCGCGGCGTTAATGCCCGATAAGCGGGCTGCCGCAGGCCTCGCGCCGGGTGATCGGGCATGTCCCGGTGCCGGAAGCGGCTGACCCGTGAGGACGAGTCCGCCCCGGCCGCTGCCGCTGATCGGCAGCCCGGCTAAATCCTCGGGAGTACTCAGCTCATGACAACACATGTTTCGCGGTGGGTCGGCAGGCGATCGTGGCGATGGCTGGCGTTGGTGGCCCTGAGCGTGGCGGGGTGCGACGGGACACTCTTCCTGCATCTGACGGCCTCGCTGGGCGGAACCACACCCGGCTCGCGCGGCACCATCAAGCTCTCCTTCGTCAACAACACGCCCTACTTCGCCGTGTTCAGTTTTGGGTTGTACGATCCCCTGGACGAGACGGGAACACCCATCGTCGGCCAGTTCTTCGCCGACGCCGACAACCCCGACCAGCGGTTGGAGCGGTATACGAGCAGCGACGTGTACACCGTACAGACGGGCCGAGTGCTCAGCTTAGGTGACCGCGAATTCATCGAATATGCCCGGACAAGATCCACCGGCATTGACACCGAAACGCTCGCAGAGGGGATTCTCTTCTACGACCAATTGACGTCGGATCCGGACGCCCAGAGCACGCTGCTCTACGGGTTCGACGGCCAAGTTCTCCAGCTCGGCATCGACTTCGTCACCGGATCAGAGATCATCTACACCTTCGAGCCGGATGAGACTCAACCGGCCGGCGTTCGCGTCGAGGTCGAGATCATTCCACCGACAAGTTGACGCTGACGCGAACGAGTTGATGGTGACGCCAACGAGTTGAAGCGGACGGGAATCCAGCCGTCGGCGTCGGCACCGGCCCCTGATGGCGGCGGATGCCTGCAGCGGCCGACCCCCGTGGCGGCCGGCACCCTGTGGTGGCCGGTACCCGTAGCGGCCGCCCCCCGTGGCGGCCGGCGTGTGACCCCCTCTCACCGCTCAGCGATCGACCAAGGCGGCAGGTCCACTGAAGAAGCCGTGGCGTACGAAGGAGTGCAAGATGACGGTGCATACCAATCGCCGGACGTTCCTCAAACAGATCGCCGCAGGCGCGGCGAGCACTTGCGTCCTTGCGGGACAGGGTCGCTCAACCGCATCGGCGACAAGCACCGAGGATGAAGGGCTCGCCCTCGGGGCGTACAGCTTTGGAGCTTGTGTGTGGGTGCGCATCGGCGACGGCGTGTTCACCTGCTATCGGGCGGAGCGTGGGCAGAAGTATCCGTACTTCTATCCGGTGCTGGGGCCGGCCACCGGGTTACCCATGACCGATGAGACCGCTCTGCCGTGGCCGCACCACCGCTCGCTGTTCCTGGGATGCGATCACGTCAACGGCGGCAATTACTGGCAAGAGGGCACGGAGCGGGGGCAGATCGTCTCGCGCGGCCCGCAAGCACCCGAGAAGCCCGCGACCAGCGTAGTCATCACCGACCACTGCGAATGGCGACAACCGGGACACGAGCCGATCATCGAGGACGAACGGCGGTTCACCGTTCTCGCACCGGCAACCGGCTTGCGACTGATCCGGGCGGATATCACCCTGACGGCCCGCGTCGACGTGCACGTTGGGAAGACGAACCATTCGCTGTTCTCGATCCGGGCGGCGCGGGGGCTGGCTCCACTGGGCGGCGGGCGGCTGGTCAACGCGGCGGGCCAGGAGGGCGAGAAGGCGACCTTCGGGCAGTCCGCCGCATGGTGCGGTTTCGAAGGCACCCGTCTGGGCACAACCGAGTCGATCGTGCTGATGGATCACCCGGGCAATCCCTGGCCGAAGGCTCCCTGGTTCACCCGCGATTACGGGTTCGTCTCGCCGACGCCGTTCTTCTGGCTGGACGAAGCGGGCTGGCGGCTTCCCGCGGGGCAGTCGGCACGAATGCGCTACCAGGTAGTCGTCCGCACCGGGCCGATACGCCCGGATGAGATGAACGACCTGCACCGCGCGTTTGCCGGGCAGGATTGACTTCGTTGCCGCTGCAGGGTCGGGAGAAGAAGCTCACAACGGCATGCCGGTGATGCGGGCTTCGAAGACCATGCGCCCGTCCACGAAGCCCTGAGCGTCGCATACCGTCCGCCTTGACCGCAACTCAACGACCTTCTCGATCACGTACATACGGGCCGGCGGAATGGCCGCACCGCGAAACTTCACATTGTCCAATCCGCCGAATCCCAGGAATCGGCTTTCCGGCTGCAGTTCCTGGGACAGGAAGGAGGCCATCTGGGCGGCGGTTTCAAGCATCAGAACGCCCGGAAAGAGTGGACGTCCGGGGATGTGCCCGCGAACCCAGAACTCGTCCTCGCGGACCTCTCGCAATCCGACGGCGACTTGCGCATCGCGGTCGATGTGAATCACACCGTCAAGCTGCATGAACTCGAAACGATGGGGTAGGTGCGCATAGACCTGCTCCCGCGTGAATTGCAGGGTTTCAAGATCCAGGGTGTTGAGGTCAATGAACGGCAATGCAGGCATGATCACGCCCTTGTCAAAGGGTACGGAATGGCGCGCAGACGCTCACTCGCATGCCCAAGGCATCGAGAACCACCCACCGTACGTGCTCACTGGTAGCGATCAATGGATAACCGGTACAACCGGGAGCGGGTCAGCTCGCGTCGGAACGGACCTCAAGGATCTTCTTGCGTACTTCCTGGGCGGCGGCCTTGATCTCCTGCATGGCCTTGCGGACACGAGTTCCCGCAGCCTTGTTACCACCCTCGGCCTTGGCGACGTCTTCCGCAGCCGCTTCCACCATTTCTTTCAAGCGTTCGTAGTCTTCCATCCTTGCTTACTCCAGATTAGGCAGGCTGGGCGCCCGCCGGGCGTCCTGTCGCGCCGCTCAGGTACGTGCGGCCCGGGGCTAATCCAGCGCAGGCGGGAGTCTAGCAGAAGCCGGCCCGTCATGCAAAGCCCTGCGTGGCCTGGCGTGTGGCCGTGGAGACGGGCCGGCCAACCCTGTTCGAGCCCCGGCGGCCACGGGGGGCTGGGCAGAAGGCACAGAGGCTTCGAGCCAGAACACGAGGCTCAGCCTCAGAGCCGAAGGCAACCCCGAAGGGAGCTCGCCGAAGTCGGGGGGCGGCCGCTACCGACTTCGCCCATAAAACCTGTTGGAGAATAAGGTTTCGGCTACCAGCAAGGCCAGGAGGAGCAACCCGAGCGGGACGATGAGGCCCAGGCCCGGTCCGGCGCGGCTGGCCATTTGAGCTTGGAGCTCAGCGGGCCGGGCCACACAGGCCAAGCCGGATGGAAAGTGGCTCTGTACCTGGTCGGGGGCTATTCGAGCGAGATCGGACTCGGCCTCCGCGACGTTCACGCTGAAGTGCAGGAGCGAGCGAGCGGGGATGGAGCCGGTCTCCAGGCGGTAAAGACCTGGGCGATCGGTCGGCAGCATGACCCGGCCGGCCTGCAGCGGCAGCGTGACGCTTTGGGATGTAAGAGGCTCGATCAGACGCAGGTTGGCATCCGGCAGGTCGGGAAACCAACGGGCCGTCTCGCTGCCTGCAGTGAGGGTCTGGATTTCCTCCGACGGAGGCGCCAGGACGGTGAGCATGTGGTGCAGAAGCGCGATCATGGGAGCGGCCTGCGAACCGAACAAGCTCCATTCGCGAGCGGGCGAGAAGGTAAGCAGTAGGAAACGGCCCTTCCCCAGTCGGCGTTCGAGGATGGCGGGGGTGCCGTCGGCAAAGGGGGCGAGGACCGTGGTTGCATCAGCCGGCGAACCGAGATCGAGCCGGCGAAAGATCAGACGGTCGTTCAGCGAGTCGGCTGAGGTATCGCTGAAGACTTGCAGGAAAGGATGCGTCAGGTCCACGGCGGCAACGCGAGTGGGCGGGGTGCAGACCGTCACACCGAGGACCGGTGCGGGGAGCAGGTGCTCAATGGCCTCCAGATTGGCGGGCGTTGTCTGTGGGCCGGGTACCAGGATAGCCGTCCCGCCGCCTTGCAGGTAGGCGTCAAGAGGCGAAGCGGCCGGGGCCATCGAGACGGCAGAATCGGCGAGCAGGACAGCTCGGGCACCCTGCAGCGGTGGGTCGCCGAGGCTGTCCGCGTTGCATTCGCGCAGCTTGTATCGCTGCCGGGATACGTCGAGCGCTTTGGGGGCGATCATGGCGGACAGCAAGGCCGGCACCTCGCCGCCATGGTGAGCGAGCACCACGACGGGCGGACCGGCGACCTCGATCCAGTCGAATCGGCGGTTGTCGACATCGAGCGGATCTGCCGGCTGAAGCTCGAATGTCGCGGGGTACAAGCCGGCCTGAAACGAACCGGCCGGGACGTCGGTATCTTGGGCCGTTCCCTCGGGCGGCGGGGTAACCGCTTGGCGATGCCTCGGCCGATCCTCGATTCGCAGCTCGATGGTGGCGTCTTCTGGGGCGGGCCCCGCACGGGACAGGCGTATGGGGAGCGTGAGAGATTCGTCGGCGGGCCAGGGGCTGTTGGAGGTCAGCGGCCAAGCAAGGGTCATGTTTGCGTTTTCCTCGCCACCGACATCGATGATCCAGACGGCCTTGACTGCCGGGGGCAAAGGCGGCGGGCTGATTCGCCAGGCGTGGGCGGCCAAGTCGGTGAAAAGGTAGATCTCCTGGCGGTCAAATCGGGCGTCGGCGAGCACGCGCAGCCCCCGTTGCAGCAGGGACGCGACCCCCTGGGCGTGGGTACCGACGTGCAGGGTATCGAGCTTGCGGGCGGCGAGGAGCGGATCGGGAGACCAGGAGAAGCCTTCGCGACCGGCCGCGGCGAGTATGGCGAATTGGCAACCTGGGGCAAAACGTCGCTGCTCAGACAGCAGTTGGCGAGCGTGGTCGCAGGCATGGTCAAAACGGGATCGTCCCTGGAACCGATAGCCCATGCTGGCGGAGTCATCAATGCAGAACACCACGGAGGCGGGTTCGATCTGGCCGGCGGGGCGCGGGCCGGCGGCACGATCCTCAGGGGTACAACCCGGCCGACCCAGCAGCGCGATCAGCAGACCAAGCAGGCTCACGCGGCAGGCCAGCAGCAGGATACGGCGCAGGCGGTGAGCACGCGTGCCGGATGGGGCCGCCTGAGCGAGCAGCCGCATTGCGGGAAAGACCTGTCGGCGAGCTTTCTGCCGCAGCACGAGGTGGAGCACGACGGGTATGGCGCAGAACAGGATCGCCCAGGGGGCCAAGGGGGCGGCAAAGGTCAGCCCACCCCAGGCCAGTGTCCACAGGTCCAGCGGCGTGCAGCACATCGTACAGTCGATTGTATCGCATCGGCACAATCGACGCCCGCGACAGTCGGTTCACGGAGGTTGCCCGGCAGGCTCAATGTCCGGCACAGCGGTGGAGCAGGCCCGCGACCCGTTTTTCCGTCGGGTGCGGTGGCTTTTTCCGCCTCATCACGCCACAATATCGAGACGGAAGGCGAATGGGATGGCGAGACCGGCTCCTCGAACACCCCGGGATTGCCATCGCCCCCCCGCGAATCGGCGGGTATCCGCCCGTCCGACAAGGGCCCGTAGCTCAGCGGTTAGAGCAGGCGACTCATAATCGCTTGGTCGGGGGTTCGAATCCCTCCGGGCCCATCCCCCCGCTACTCTGCGTAATGCGTGCGTGCGCCGGCCGCCCGAGTGCAACTGGGCAGTGGGCTCCCGTGATGCGCTCATCAGCCGTTCGTTGCCTGGAGCATTTCACGCAAATGGCGTAGCGGCCGCCGCCCCTGGTAGCCCGCGAACTCGCAAGGAATACGCCGGTCGCCACGGCTCGGCTGAGCTCGCCGAAGTCGGGGGGCGACCGCTACGATGGGGCGTGAATCGCTCTAGTCCTGGCTGTCTACATAGGTTGAATGATCGGATTGCCGCCCGAAGCCAGCACGGCCGTCACCCAAACAGACCGCCCGCATCAGCACCCGCAATTCGGCATGCGGCGCACGCATCCCCGTCTACCGCTCACACTTGAGCACACGACGGCAGACACATGTGCCTGCGGGCCATCGGTGCTGAGTCGCCAGATCGGCGTCAGCTCTCCGTCCCCTTGCCCGGCAGTGCCGCCGGTCCTTGGGCCTGCAGCAGGGACTCGGCAGGCTGGTAGTCGTAGTACGTGCGGATCTGCTCGCGGAAGTAGCCGCCACGGGCAATCTGGGCCGCGTTGAGAACCGCCCCGAAGATACGAATCTTCGCCCGCTCCAACTGCTCGCGAGCCCGCATGACCACGCCACGCGAGGTCATCTTCGCGCGGCAGACAAGAAGTACGCCGTCGAGCGATCCCGCCAAGACCAGAGCGTCGCTGACCAACAAGGCCGGCGGGCCGTCGAAGATGATCTGGTCGTACCGGTCCATCGCTTGCGTCAGCATCTTCGACAGGTATGGGCTGGCGAGCAACTCGGCCGGGTTGGGCGGGATCGGCCCGCTGCTGAGCACGTCGAGATTCGGCAGATCGGACGAACTCACGACATCATCGAGCACCGCCTGCCCGACGAGCAAGTTGCTCAAACCCTCTACCCGCGCCTTGGGGAAAACACCCTTGATCGCCGGCCGGTGGAAATTCGCGTCCACCAGCAGAACCCGCCGGTTGCTCTGAGCGATCGCGATGGCCAGGTTGACCGCCACCGCTGTCTTACCTTCCTCCGGCTTGGCGCTGGTCACCAGGATGGTCCGCTGCCGCTCGGCCGGAGAACTCAGTTGCAGGTTGGTTCGCACCGTCCGGAACGCCTCGGCAATCAGCGAACGCGGTGCCGTCCAAGTCGCCAGCTCCATCTTCTCGATCGGAACTTCCTCGTCGTCGAGATCCGGCACGGTGCCCAGAATCGGCACGTGGACATGCCGTGACACATCCCGCGGGGTCTTGATCGACGTATCGATCATCTCCAGCAACAACGCTAAACCAATACCCAAGACCAACCCGAGAAGCACACCGGCCGGAATGTTCCACTCCCAACGCGGGAAGCTCCGCTGCAGTGCCGGAACCGCCGGACTGATCTGCCGTACGCGAACCGTCTGCCGATCACGCACGACAATATCCAACTGGTTGATGTAATCGGTGATCTGGTTGTACTGCTGCTCGAGTTGCGCCTGCTCTTCCTGCATGGTTTGGTACTGGGCCAACTTGCGGTCGGCGTCGCGTTGCTCGGCCTTGGCCGCCTCCACCCGCTCCTGAAGCTGGTTCTGAGCCTGAAGCGCGTTGTACCAGGCGGTTTCCGCCGCGGCCACCTGATACTGCCTCGCCTCTTCCAACTTCTGCTGCATCACCTCGTCCAGCATTTTCTGATGCGAAGCCAATTGCGCATCGACGCTCTGGATATCCTGGTGGTTCGGCCCGACCCGCTGCAGCAGGACCATGCGCTGCTGGCGAAGAGCCAACAGCGTGTTCTTCAACCCGGCCACCACCGGGTCCTGGTCAATCATCATCATCATCTGCGGGCTCAGGGTGACCTCCGACGGAGCCAAGCCCCGCAGGTTCTCCCACTGGGCGCGAAGCTGAAGCTGCGTGATCTCCAGCTCCGCCTGCTGGACCGCCAACGCCCGCCACATCTCGCCCACCACGTTCAGGCCCGCCGCCAGCCCCGGAACGCCCAGTTGCGAGCTGATGAACGTCTCTTTCTGATCGCGGATCTGTTGGATCGTTCTCTGCATTTCCTCCTGCCGACGCCGGTAGCCGCCCAGTTCGGTCGAAAACTGCTCCAACGACATGGCCTGAACCTTGTTCAGGTAATACCGAATCACCGTGTTGACGATCTTGGGAGCGTCATCCCTCACCTTGGTCGCGAACCGCACCACGAAGAAGCTCGACCCCTGGGCCTGGCGAACCTCCAACTTGTTCCTCAATGTCTCGACCAGAAGGTTCTTGTCCTCCTCCGTGGCATACCACCGCGTGCTCTGGATGTCCGCGTCCTTCAACGCGTCGCGCAGCAGGCCCTCGTCAAGAACCAAGAACATCTGGTCCGCGATGAACCGGTTCACCAGCTCCGCCTGGAGAATGCGTGCCTCGAATTGCATCGGCTGGCGAGGCAGCGGCGACTCCACCAACACCGCGGCCTGGGACGGATACAACGGGTAATGTTCCTGCAGGTAGTAGGTCAACGCCACCGATGCCCCGGTAATGAGCAGAAAGATGAAGATGATCAGGAAGATCCGCTGCTTCATCGCCCGGATCAGATCATTGACCGTCATCCCGCCCGCGGGCGCACCCGGCCTCGGCCCCATGGGGACCGGCATCGGCACGCGATCCTGCATTGTCACCGGCACCGTGGTCATTCGGACATACCTCCTGCCGCCATCCCCCGCTCCCCTTCCTTGGCCGGCGGCTGATGCTCCTCAAACAGGTGACTCAGCACGTAGCCCACCCCAAGGTACAGCAACAACGCCAACCCAAATGTCACCAGACCCAGCAGCATGTGCGGCGTACCGCTTGCCAGGTCATCGCGACCAAGAACAACAAAAGCACCCGTCGCCGTCACCCGAATCATGTTGCAGAGAATAGCGATCGGCAGACACGACAGGATCATCACCATCCGATGCCACAGCGGCCGGGCACTCAAGAAGGCCATCGCCACCCCCAGCGATGAAATCGCCATCAGCGACTTCATCCCGCTGCACGCCTGCTCCACGTTGATTTGCCCGGATCGATCCTCATAGTAAAAATCCACCGCCACGTTCCGGACCTCCAGGTCCAGACCGGGAATCATCACCGTCAACGCCGCGCTCGAAACCTCCGCCGCGATCCGCTGCAAAGGCCTCGTCAGTTGAACGTACAACCGCTGCGGCAACGGCAACGCAAACATCAGAAAGGCGACCGCAAACCAGCCCCACCGAGTCCACAGCCACCCGCAAGTCAGCAACACCACGCCCAGGATCGTCACCACCATCGCCGCGCCCTTGGGATACTCAATCTTGCGCGTGATGCAGTACACGTAGAGCAGGAAGCCAGCACAAACCAACAACGCCCCGACGATCCGTGGAAACAGCCCGCTTTCCCGCAAACCTCGCGGCATCCGATGCCGCTGTAGATAGAGGTAGTACAGGCCAAACACGGGAATCAGGAAGCCGTGCGACCAATCGCCGTTATTCCGCCAGATGTAGACCAGGCGATAGAGCACCGGCCAGTAAAGAATCGCCACCAGACCGGCTAGCACGCCGGCCTGAATGGTCATGCTTGGCGTCCACCACGCCCGCGCGCCGGGCCGGGCCGGCCGCGGAACGGGAACACTCTGTGCCGACAAGTCAGCCATTCCAGATTCCTGCGATCCCGGCCGCCCGACTGATCAAGGCAGCAGCCCCCGCAACGCACGTTCGTTCCGACGACGATCACGCGGATTCTGTTGAACGTAGTACGCGTCGATGTCCGCGAAATTCCGGTCGTACACAAAACCAAACCCGTAGGACAACCGGAAGGAGTTCCGAATGGTCGCCAACAGCGGAGCCACCGCATGGGTCCCCACCGTGACCACGTCCTCCTTCTTGACGAAGAGATCCGGATCTTGCCCCCCCACAATGCGAGACAGATCCCATTGCGTGATCTCTTCCCGGTCGCCGTCAATCCGACGTCGAATCTCGCAACGCGTCGGCCAGGCCAACTGGTCCAGCCCGCCGGCTGCCGCGATCGCCTGAGTCAAGGTGATCTCCTGACCCGTCAGCGAATACACGCCCGGGCGCATCACATGACCCATCATGTAAAAGACGCCCACCTCGCCCGCGTCCAGTTGCACCCAGTCCTGGTGCCGCACCACGATGTTGAAGTTCGGATCCCCGTTTCGCAGCTTCTCCGCGGGAACGCGGATCACTCGCTGCTGCCCTTCTGCCGCGATGTCCTCCCAGTCTACCGACTCCATGATCCGCGCCGTCGGCACTGTCGGCGAGTAAGGCAACGGAGTCGTGGCGGGTACCGACTGTGTCGCCGTGGGAGGAGCTTCCACGAAATTGTCATTCACATAGATGTAGGTCGGGATCGCCGGCGCTGGCGGTGAATCCGGAGACTCCGAGGGAGCCGCCGTCGGAGACAGGGCTTCCTGCAAATCCCGCTCAACCTCATCCGCAGGCACCGCCAAAGCGGGGGCGCCCGGTTCGCGCTGAACGGGCTCCGCAGCCTCCTTGGGCCCCTCAGCCGGCTGGCCCGATCCCGCCGACTGACTCAAATCGCTCATCCACGGAGTCACCGGCGGGGCCGAATCGTCCCGCGGTGCAGGAGTCCCGCGATCCGCGGACGGAATGGACACGTCGCTGAGCCGAGTCTCTCGCGGCTCATTGCGGAAAACGTAAATCGTCTTCACCATGTCGGCCAAGCCGCCCGCCTGGTTGATCGCCTCACGCAGACGGAAATCCGGCCGAAAAACCGGATAAGGCCCCGGGGCCGCGATACTCCCCGAGATGTTGTAGACCCTTTGCTGCCGCCCCACCGCGGTCACCAGAACCGTCGGCAGAGTATCCGGGGGATAAATGCCCGCTTCCCGGGCCCGCTGGATCAACTCCGCCTGAAGCTGCCGGGGCGTCATTCCTTCTACATGCAGCCAACCCAGCTGTGGCATGTCGATGTAGCCGAGTTCATCCACGGTCGGCGTCAGCTCGCTCTCAGCCCCGATCGCGATGAAATCCAGTAGCCGGATCGAAAGCATATCGCCCGGCCCAAACCGGTACTCCTCCACCACAGCCACCAGATCGTCCGGGGTCGGATCCGCCGCCCCCGGAATACCCAGGGGCCGATCCCGGAAGCTGATGCTCCGCTGGATCTCGTTCACCCGGTTCTCCCGGAAATTGCCCAATTCGTGCGGCGACAGAAACGCGTTCCACCAAGGCGAAACGCAACCCGTGGCCGACAGGCAAACCAGGAGCGACAGGCACCTCCCCACGGTCCGCCGACAATAGATGCGGTTCACAGTAGGCATGGGTATTCGCTCGCGTGAAGCTGAAACGTGACTCACTCTTGATCCACGGTAAAGGGGCTGGCCGCCAAGTACAAGCAGCCAACCGGACGCGCCATTCACAGGCCGCTGCCTCGGTCACGCCGCAGGTGAGGGCGAGACGCCGGCCGCGCCTCGAATCCACGGCACTCTCGGCACCACCTCTGCGGGCACATACGCTGTGACCGCCTAGTTATCGGCATTCAACAAGAACGCAGTTGAGAGCGTCCCACCACGGAAACGGGGAAAAATCAAATCTGCCTATCGCTCTAACTGGTCCCGACAACACAACTTGCCGCATTTCGCCTTTCGTGCCCCACCGAACCGACAACAAGCAGCACCATTGTACTTCTTCTTATGCGAACCGCCGCCTGCCGTCAACTCCCCGGCCACGCCCGAACCAGCCCCCAAGGCCGCCCCGATCTGGGACAACTCCTGAATCAGGCGAAGCTTAGCTCAAGCTCGTCGAGCGAACTCACCCGGCAGGCGGGTTCGCCCCCCTCAGGAGCCTGGACCTGACCGTACAGCCCCCCTGAGCGGCATACCTGCACCGTCTGCCAGCCCAGCCGCCGCGGAGCCAGGAAGTCTTTCCCGGGATTATCACCAATGTAAACGCAGGCAAGGCCCGCACAACCCAGCCTTTCCTGCATTATCCCAAAAGCCCGGGGATGTGGCTTCCAGAACGCCGGCCCCCACTGATCCGTCAGGATGATATGTTCGATCCTCGTCGCCAAGCCCAGGGCTTCCACTTTCCGCCGCTGGACAGCTTCCGGACCGTCACTGATCAAACCCAACGGCACACATCCCCCCCAACGGCTCAGCGCCGCCTCTGCGTCGGGGTGCAATACGATGCCGGGTCGATGCGTGCGGTAGCACTCCACCATGGCCGGAACCCACTCCTCGCCGTGAGGGCAACCCAACTCGCGGAGCAGCTCATTGAAAACGCGTGGACGGGAATCCGTCTCAAAAAGTTCTTTCATGCGGACCGCAGGGTCAAACCGGCAAGGCCATCGGGCGCTGAGCCATGCCGCCACTGCTTCGAAACCACTGAAGGCAAACGACCGCTCCGAGTATAGGGTGTCGTCAAGGTCGAACACCACGGCCCGCAGGCCCCGAAGTCGTTCAACAGCCATGACGCAATCACCGCCGGGGCCGCTTGGGGGATCGGCCTGCCGTCGATCGGCCGCCGACTCCCGAAATGAAGAAGGACTGGTGATACCGCAGCATGAGGAGCCCCTCCTCGAAATGGTCGAGGCGGATCCGGCTTGGGCGGCCAAGCCACTCAGCCAACAACCATCTGGGGAAATCCGCACCCGCCTGAATGGCCAAGGGCACACCGCCACCGAAACGTGGATTCACCTCGATCACCCGAATCCGCCCGTCGGGCGTCAGAATCAACTGGATGGTGACCAGCCCCACGCAACCACCCAAGGCTTCGGCGACGCGCACACCGGTGTCGATGATGCCCGCGTGTCGGACCGTGCGGGCCTTGGTCACCTCGCCGCCGCGGACCTCGATGCGCTGCCGCGGAACGACACAGCGTGGCCGGCCGTCGAAGCCCGTGTACACGTCGAGAGTGTGCTCCACACCAGCGACAAACTCCTGAATAATGGCGTCGGGTACATGGGGAGCATAGGCACGGAGGGCCTTCTCATTTTCCAGAACGAAGTTGCCGCGACTGGCGCTGCCGAATTGCGGTTTGACGAAATACGGAAAATGATGATTACGGAGACGCATCAAGACCGCCAGGCTCCAGGTCTCGGGCGTATCGATGCCATGCTGGACGAGAAAATCGAACATCGCCAGCTTGTCTCGGCAGGTACGTACCACATCAGGCGCGGAGATGAGAGCCCCGCAGCGCAGTTTGGCGAAACGCTCGCGGGCGTCGGCGAGTTTGACCAGGTCGCTGTCGATCAGGGGGATGAGCAGATCGATGCCCTCTCGGCGCACGATCTTGAGCAGCGCGTTGATGTAACTTGGCGAATCCGCGCGGGGAACCTGGTGCGAGACATTCGCCAGGCAGGCGGCGGCGATGTGGGGCTCCACATCGGCGGCATGCAAGACCGGCCTGATGTTCAACTTGCGAGCGGCTCGAATGAACGCTTGGAGGAGTTCAATCCTGCGGCCAGCACTGGTGAACAGGATGCGCACCTCGCGCCGACCGGTGCCCGCACCCTTAAGCCATTGCATCCCACAGTCCATACGCCACCCATGGCTGCCCGGCCCCCGACCCACGCTTCGGGAGCCTCTCTGGTTCTCCGCGCGGGATATTACCGGCCCGATCCGCCAAGGACAACAGCAGCGACCCGCCTAAAGTAACGAACGCGAGCGGCGGTGCCACTCGCGTTCGTCAACCTCGATTCCGGAGGGCAGGCTTCCACGTCTCTCCGGAGCCGACTATTCGTCCCCGATCGCCGGGGCACTCTCGGTGACTGGCGCTCTCAATCCACTCCCCTTGGGTCGGGCCTCCTCCTCATCCCCCAGCCGACCCGCGCCAGTCACAGCGCTCTCGCGGCGACGTCCCAGTACCTATCCAACCGCGGCAATCCGGGCCAGACATCACATTCGTCGTCGCGACAGGTCATGAACCCGTCTGTTCCTCGAGCATCTTGCGGAGGTACCCGTTCTCGCGACGGGTCGCCTCCAAGTCGAACAATAGATACTTGATTGACAATCGCAGGAAGTCAATGCTCTCGTGCAGGCTATTGACGGTTTTCTTGAGTTCCTGGTGCCGCGCCTTGGTCTCCTCGGCCAGCACGGCAAGCTTGTCTCGCTCTGGCCGGGGCAGATCCTTGATCTCGCTGACCAGTTCGCCCAGTCTCTTTTGGAAAGTCCCTTCGTCCATGTTTCCTCCCCCTGCCATGACCCAGTATCTCAACTGGTCCCGGTGTGCCGGGCGACCGATCCCCGACAGCACTGTTCGGCCTTGGCGGTTGGCAACCCATACCTGCAACGGCAATGCCAAGGTGGATCGCGGCCTGCAGACTCTCGCATGCAATCACAACATTCTCATTTTCAAGGAGTTAAGGTCTTGCTCGCCGGAATTGGCGAGGGGCGGCCATGGTGGATCTGTGCGGGCATGTTGCTTCCATGCAACACCGAAGCGGCCGAAATCCGGCCTGTAGTGCTTAACTGTTTCTTGGGCATGACGTTAGCGAGGATGGGCTTTTGTCGAGCGTAGGAATCGCGGGTGTGGCTGGGAACCGCGTTGGGGTGGGATGGCTCAAGGGAAACGCGAGCGGCGAATGACTGGGCGATCAGCAAGGCGCGTGCGGAACATACGCGGATGAAGGGAACGGACGGGCGAGTTCGGAGCAGGGACAGGTGAGGGTGAAGGCGAAGGCAAAGGAAAATTGGAGATCTGAAATGCGGAATTTGAGATTAGAGATCTGGAACTGGAAATCTGAGATTAGGAATCTGAAATTGGAGATCTGAAATTGGAGATCTGAGATGCAGGATTTGAGATTAGGAAGCTGAAATCTGAGATTGGAGAGCTGCGATTGTCCTGGTTCAGCCGTCCTGGTTCAGCCGTCCCGGTTCAGCCGTCCCGGTTCAGCCTGAATTGGGCGTTAGCCAAGCCTGCCTTATCGCGTTCGGAGCGATGGTGTCTCCTTACTGGCCGGCGGGCGGTCGAAGCGAAGACGTGGACAGGCGGGTGGGCAAAGCGAAGATGTGGACAGGCGGGCTGGCGGAAAAAAAAGTGCGGGCGGGCGAGCTTTGGAGACAGATTAGTCTTGATCGTCGGCGTGTGGTTTCCTATCTTGGTGTTGCTTTTGCCGTACGGGAGCTTCTGAGGTGTTCACCGTACGGGAGCGTCTGGCGTCACGGCTAAGCGTGGAGCGTTGCCGAGCATGGGGCGAAGGCGGGTGGAAGGATTCACCCATGGTCAAGCCACGCGGGATGTGCCCCTGGCGGGCGGCGTGCACACAAACCGAAAGGATCTATACGCGAGTTGGACAGACCTTCCGCTGAGTCCGCTTCACCTGCCGCAGACCGGCTCCGCAAGGGGTTCGCGTCCGGCCTGCGGTTCCTCAAGAGTTTTCCGGCCGACCACAATCTGAGGCCTGCCACGGCGGACAGCATCGTCGCGGGCATGGCCACCTTCGCCGAGACGCGTTCCGCCTTATGTGTCGAGGGGGTGTGCAAGTCTTTCGGCGAGGTGCAGGTACTGACGGACATCGGTTTTGAGGTGTCGAGCGGCGAGTTTGTGACCTTGCTGGGCCCGTCGGGGTGCGGCAAGACGACGCTGCTGCGGATTTTGGCGGGGCTGGAGCTGGCGGACCGGGGGCGGGTCATGCTGGACGGCCGCGAGATGACGGGTATCCCGGCCAACCGGCGACCCGTGAACACGGTTTTTCAGAACTACGCCCTGTTTCCCCATCTGAGCGTGCGTGAGAACATTGCCTTCGGGCTGCGTTCGCGGCGGTTTTCGGAGTCGGCGGTGGCGGAGCGAGTCGGCGTCGCGTTGCAGATTCTGCAGATGGAGTCGCTGGTCGGCCGGTACCCGCACCAGTTATCGGGCGGGCAGAAGCAACGCGTCGCGCTAGCCCGGGCGTTGGTCAACGAGCCGGAGTTGCTGCTGCTGGATGAGCCGATGTCAGCCCTGGACGCGAAGCTGCGGGCGGAGGTGCAGATCGAGCTTCGGCGGCTGCAGCGGCGGCTGGGCAAGACGTTCATCCTGGTGACGCACGATCAGGACGAGGCGATGACGGTGTCCGACCGTGTACTGGTGATGTCGGACGGCAGGATTGTGCAGAGCGGGACGCCGGCCGAGGTCTACGAGCGTCCGGTGAGCCGGTTCGTAGCGGAGTTCCTGGGCTCGGCGAATCTGATCTCGGGCTCGCGGGTCAACGGTCACGTGGAGACGATCCACGGGCCGCTGTCGGTGAGCGGGTCGCCGGGCTGGTCTCGGGGCACGCTGGCGATCCGGCCGGAGCGGATCCGCGTCTGCTCGCGGCGGCCGGGGATGAACGGGGTGAGCGCCCGCGTTCGCGAGGTGATCTACCGGGGCGACCACATGGATCTGTTCGTGGAGCCTGGTGCGTTGCGGGTGCGGACGGCCCCGCGAGCCGACCTGCGGGCGGGAGCGACGATCTGGCTGGCACTGGAGCCGGAATACCTGGTACCTCTCAGTGATTGAATCCCCCGAGCAGCGTGGCGAGAGCCCGATCCCCGAGCACGGGTCGGGCGGCGGTGCGCGGCGGCGAGGGGGCGGGGTTTCACGTCTGTTGATCTGGTATGGCGAGTTAACCACGCAGCGGCGGTTGTCGCTGCGAGGGGTGGCGTTCATTCTGGTCCCGATGGCGTGGCTGGTGGGGTTCCTGATTCTGCCATCGGCGGCGCTGGTGGCGGTGGGGTTTGCGGAGCGTGGGGCTTACGGCGAGATCCGGTGGTCGTTCACGCTGGAGAACTTCCGGCGGTTGCTGGGGTTCGGGCTGTTTGACTGGTCGGCGGACTACTTGTGGATCCTGGGGCGGAGCGTGTGGGTCGCGCTGGTGACCACGGTCTTCGCGGTGGTCGTGTCGTATCCGCTGGCGTTCTTCATCGCGTCGCGTCCGCCGCGGCGTCGCTATCTGTGGCTGGCGCTGGTGGTCATTCCCTTCTGCACGAACATGGTCATCCGCACCTACGCGTGGATGCTGCTTTTCTCGCAGCACATGCCCTTCGCCCGGCTGGCGCATCTGCTGGGGCTGATCCGGGCGGAGACGTCGCTGTATCCGAGCGTGTGGGCGGTGTACGTGGGCATGGTGAGCAGTTTTCTGCCGTTCGCGACGCTGCCGTTGTACACGAGCGTGGAGCGGCTGGACTGGTCGATCGTGGAAGCGGCGGAGGATCTGTACGCCTCGAAGCGGCGGATTTTCTTTCAGGCGATCCTGCCGCAGACGTTTCCGGGGCTGACGGTGGCGGTGATTCTGACGTTCATACCGGCGATGGGGGTGTTCGTGGTGCCGGACATGCTGGGCGGGGCGAAGACCATGCTGGTGGGCAACCTGATTCAGCAGCAGTTCGGTGCGAGCCGGGACTGGCCGTTCGGGGCGGCGGTGAGCCTGGCGTTGATGGTGCTGACGCTGGCGGGTCTGTTCTGGCTACGGCGTCGCGGGGAGGGGGCGGAATGGGTATGAGGCGTGGCAAGCCGCTGTGGTTGACGGTGCCGGCCTACGCGGCCCTGGTGTTCCTGTACCTGCCGATGCTGGCGGTGGGCGTGTTTTCGGTGAACGCGGGTCGGCACGGGTTCGGGTGGAAGGGGTTCACGCTGGAGTGGTACGGTCGGCTGCTGCAGAACTCCCAGGTTCTGGAGGCGACGCGGAATACGCTAATCCTGGCGGTGGTCTCGACGGTGGTGGCGACGGTGCTGGGGACAGTGCTGGCGATCGGGATGTCTCGGTTTCCTTGGCCGCGGCGGTGGCGGGGGTTTCTGGATTTCGCGGTGTATTTGCCGGTGGTGACGCCGGACATCATCTTCGCGGCAGCGTTGGTGGTGGCGTTTGGGTTGTTGCGGGCGGTGTCGGCAGCGTTCAACCCGGGGCTGCTGACGATGGTGATCGCGCATGTGACCTTTCAGATCGCGTTTGTGGCGTTGGTGGTGCACAGTCGGCTGGTGACGATCGGGCGGACGCTGGAGGAGGCGGCCCGGGATCTGTACGCGGATACGCCCTACCTGCTGCGGCGGGTGATGCTGCCGCTGCTGATGCCGGGGATTGTGGCTGGGGCGATGCTGGCGTTCACCTTGTCGCTGGATGACTTTGTGATCAGTTTCTTCACGGCCGGTCCGGACTCGACGACGCTGCCGATCTTCATCTACGCATCGGTACGGCGTGGGGTGACGCCGGAGCTGCACGCTTTGTCGACGTTGATCTTCCTGGCCACGGTGCTGCTGGTGCTGGGGCTGGAGCGGCTGATGTGGCTGTCGACGCGGCAAGAGGCGAAGGGCTGAGGACTGCGGGCCCACAGATCACACAGATGGACACAGATGGCGTGTTCGACTTCTTGGCGACCTTTGCGATCCTCTGTGCATTCCTGTGGGAGCCCGAGAGGATGTGTGCGAAGAGCATGGCGTATCAGAGCCGCGACCGTCAGGGAGCGGTTCTTCAATGCCGAGAAGAACCTCTTCCTGCCTTAAAGAACATATCATAGTAGCTACTCCGGAGACTCATGCAAGACAGAGATCGTATTACCTTCGCATTACCCTCGTATTACCTACTACAGGGAACCAGCATAGACCGGAGTGGCGCGAGGAACGTGCTTGTTCTAGGGTTGCTCCGGCGGAGTCGTGAAGCGCGGGGCGGCCAGCTTGTTGTGCTGGGTAGACCGCCACGCTCTCGATTGACCCTGTGAGGTCACTCCGTGAGGCAGCGGCTTCGGGTGTTACGGTTGAGTCATGTCGCGCTCAGCACGCAAGGCAGAATCGTTCTCTCCACCCGATTCGGGCGGGGATGAAACGCTTGAGGCTTACCTCAACCCCTACGGTGTGGGCATCGACACGCACTCCCGGTTCATCCAGATCTGCGTTCTGGTCCGGTCGGAAGCCCGGATCGACCGCCATGAACGCGAGTTCAGTACCAACTGGCCCGACCTGATCGAGGCCAAGCGGTGGATTCTCGGGCACTTACAGGGCCTGGCGACGGAACGCAGTCTGGAATTCACCATTGAAAGCACGGGGTGTTACCACTATCCCGTACTTCGGGCCTTCGAGGGGCATCCGCACGTAGTCAATCCGCTGCTGGCCGCCCCCGGTCGGCGGAAAACGGATCGGCTCGACGCCAAGACACTGGCCAGGCATGCTCTGAGTAGTCTGTGGCCGGAGTCATTCATCGCCCCGGATGATTGCCAGGTACTCCGATTGATCCTTCGGGCACGGGAAGACCAGAAACGAACCCGTGTGCGGGCGATGAATCGTGCCAATGGGCTCGTTCTGCGCTTCGGGCACACCTTCGTCGCTCTGACGGGTCTCAAGGGCGGGTTATGCCGATCGTTGCTGGACGACTTGGCCGCGGGGCGATTTCCCCAGTCGGCCGGTGTTGCTCCGATCGCGCTTCCTCCACATGTTCGCTGGCTGCTGGATCTCGAATTGCACCGTGCGGATGCGGCCGAGCAGATCGTCCGAGGTCTCGAATCATCCGCCCGGGAATACCTCAAGACCCTCCAGGTTCCCGTCGGAGATCGTCTGCTACCGGGTCATGAGGCCGAGAAGCTCCTCCGTACCGTGCCCGGTGTGGGGGAAATGTGTGCCCTGCATTGGATCGCCGAGGTCTACGACTGGCGGCGGTTCCCGTGCCCCAAGGCGGCGGTGGCATTCGCGGGCTGTGACCCCACGTTGAAGATCAGCGCGGGCAAGGTAACCCAGCACGTCCGTCGCGGAGGTAACAAGCGACTGCACCAGACCCTCAAGTTCGGAGCCGCCGCTCTCTTGCGTCTGCGCAAGGAACCCATCGGTCAGTGGGGAGCATCGCTCATGGGGCGCACCAAGAAGGGAGCCTGGAAGAAAACTTGTTCGGCGGTCGCGCGGCGGGTGGCCCTCGGCCTGTATCATGTTCAGCGGACCGGCCAACCATTCTCGTACGCAGGCTACAAGCTCGACGAATTACACGCGTTCGATGATCGACCCCTTGAGGGACTCCTTCCGGGTCGATTCGTCATCACACTGGCCAAGATCGGCGTCCAGACGACGTCGCAACTCTACGCCAAGTGGAAGAACGGGCTTGCGAAGGAGCCAGGAGTCGGAGAGCGATGCCTCGAAGCAGTGCAAAAGTGGGTGGCCAGCCTGCCCAGGAAGACGGCCTGTTCCTCCGTGGACACATCGTCCGCCGGAGCAAGCGAACCATCACCCGACGTGACAACTCGCAAGTCGAGGTCGTCCGCTTCTACGTCGCCGCTGGCGAACGAATCGAGCCTTATGAAGTCTGGGGACCCAAGCAAATCTCTGCCGTCGGTGAAGCCGTCAACCTTCCCGTCACCGTCAGGCCCAACCGGTCGGCACAAGGGGTCGGCTACGCCCTCGGCCCCCCCATCGTCGGCGAAGAATTCTGACCCGATGGCTACGCCGCAAGGGCGCCGCGACCTCGTCAAGCGTTTTTTCAAGGACTCACCCACCGCATAGCGGTGCGGGACGCCTCACGATCGCGGCTCTGTTGGGCGCGGCTCTGTGGCAAGCGGGGGTTTGACTCGTTAGCGGGCGGGGCTATCGTAACGGCCAATCGTGACAAGCAAGTTCCTTCGATCCACAGGAGAAGACGCGATGAGACGACTCTTGGCGACCGTGTCGGCGGCTATGGTGGTGTGGGCCTTGGGGTTGGGGTGCTCGCGGTCGCCCGAGGGGGGTCAGGCGGCGGATACGAAGCAGATCAACGTGTACATGTGGTCGGAGTACATCGACCCGGAGATCCCGGCGGAATTCGAGAAGGCGACGGGGATCAAGGCCCGGATCGACGTGTACGAGGCGACCGAGGAGATGATGGCCAAGCTGCAGCATGCGGGCGGGACCGAGCAGTATGACGTGGTCGTGGTGTCGGACCACGCGGTGCCGGTGCTGGCGAAGCTGGGGCTGATCCAGGCGTTGGACGCGGAGAAGATTCCCAACCGCAAGCATATCAGCGAGCCGTTCCGCAACCCGGGCTACGATCCGGAGAGCCGTTACAGCCTGCCCTACCAATGGGGCACGATGGGGCTGATGTACCGCAAGGACAAGGTGGGCGAGATCGAGCCGACGTGGGCGTTGGTGTTTGACGCTGAGCGGCAGCCGGGGCCGTTGGTGCTGATTGACTCGATGCGCGACATGCTGGCGGCGGCGTTGAAGCTGCGGGGCGAGTCGATCAACAGCCGCGACCCGGAGGCCCTCAAGGCGGCGGGCGAGATGATCCTGCAGGCCAAGAAGAGTCGGCATTTTCTCGGGTTCGAGGGCGGCGTGGGCGGCAAGAACAAGGTGGTCTCGGGCGATGCGGTCCTGGCGATTGTGTACAATGGGGACGCGATGCGTGGGATCGAGGAGGAGCCCAACGCGGCTTTCGTGGTCCCGCGGGAAGGCACGCTGATCTGGGTGGACGCGATGACCGTGACCTCCGGCAGCAGGCACGTCGAGGCCGCCCACCAGTTCATCAACTACATCCTGGAGCCGGAGGTGGGGGCCAAGTTGTCGGACTTCAACCGGTACGCGACGCCCAACGAGGCGGCCCTGTCGCTGATCGAACCCGACGACCGGGCGGATGAGGCCATCTACCCCTCGCAGGAGCTGATGCGAAAGATGGAGTACCTCGAAGACGTGGGCAACGATACGCGACTGTACGACGAGGTGTGGACCGCGGTGAAGTCGCGGTAAGCGAGCCGCGGGCTTCAGCCCGCGCGGTGTTTGCAGGTGGAGTGAGCGCCGATGCCAGTAAGTGAGTGCCGATCCCAGTAGACGAACCGCGCGGGCTGAAGCCCGCGGCTCGTTATTCGGGTTGGTTCTCGGCGGCGAGGAGGTCGTCGTAGGTTTCACGGCGGCGGATGATGCGGAAGGAATCGCCGTCGACGAGGATCTCTGCGGCGTTGGGCCGCGAGTTGTAGTGGCTGGCCATGACAAAGCCGTAGGCACCGGCGGTGAAGAGGGCCATCAGGTCGCCGCGTTGCACGGGCGGCAGCTTGCGGTCGCGGGCGAGGAAGTCGGCGGTCTCGCAGACCGGGCCGACGATATCCGCCGCGGTGCAGCCGGGCATGTCAAGGTCGGTGCGGCGGCCGGGCGGGACGAACCGCGTGCCGGGCGCGGCCGGCCAGGCGAAGTGGAACGCATCATACAGGGCCGGCCGGATCAGGTCGGTCATGGCCGCGTCGATGATAATGAACTGCTTGTCGCCGCCGCGTTTCACGAAGACGGTGCGGGCGAGCAGGATACCGGCGTTGGCGGAGATGGACCGGCCGGGCTCGATGATCACCTGCAAGTTCCGCCCCCTCAGCAGAGGCACGATGCGAGCGGCATAGTCGCCGGGCATCGGTGACTGGCCGTCGTGGTAGCTGGCCCCGAAGCCGCCGCCGAGGTCGAGTGTGTCGATGGTGAAACCGGCCGCCCGCAGTTCGGCGATCAAATCGAGGGCCTTGGTGACCGCTTCGACGTAGGGCTCGACGGTGAAGACCGGGGAGCCGATGTGCAGATGGATGCCGCAGAGACGGACGTGCTCGCTGCGGCCGAACTCGTCGAACACGCGGCGGGCGCGTTCGAGGTCGACGCCGAACTTGGATTCGCGTTTGCCGGTGCTGGTATGGCGATGCGTCTTGGGATCGACATCCGGGTTGACCCGCAGCGCAGCACGGACGACCTGTCGGCGTTGTCGGGCGATCTCGACGAGGTTGGCCAGCTCGGCCTCGGACTCGATGTTGAACCAGCCGATGCCCGCGTCGATGGCCTGGTTGATCTCGGCGTCGCTCTTGCCCACGCCGGCATAGACGATGCGTGCGGGGTCGGCGCCGGCCTTGAGGGCCCGATACAGCTCGCCGCCGCTGACCACGTCCATGCCCGCCCCCAGGCCGGCCAGCAGCTTGAGGATGTGCAAGTTCTGGCAGCTCTTGATCGAGTAGCAGATGATCGGCCGCAGGTCGCGGAATCCCTCGGTCACGGCTCGGTAGTGGCCGCGGAAGGTCGCCGCGGAGTAGACGTACGTCGGGGTGCCCACCGCGTCGGCAATGCGGGCGACCGGCACATTCTCGCAGTACAATTCGCCGTCACGATAAACAAACTGGTCCATGGCTCAGCATCTCGCTCCGTGCCGCCGCACCGAACGGCGGAAACGCAGACATTCCACCCCCCAGGGCAGCGGGAACACATCACTGTCCGCGACTACAGCGGAGAAGTCAACATGAACGACCCGCTTGATTCGCGTGTGGGTCGGTAGCCAATTGGCAACCCGCCGATGTCGTCACGGACTCGCGTCCCCGGGACAAAGCCGCCGGTTGACCTGCCTTGACGTTCTGCTATGGTCAGGGCAGGCGCAGGCAGGAGGCTTGCTGGGAGCCATGCGGTGCGGAACATGATCCACGTCAAGGTGAGGCTATTCGGCCCGGCCGCGGACGCAGTCGGCGGCAACGAGATGGAGTACGTCCTCGCCCCGCCGGCCACCTTAGGGGATCTTGTGGAGCTGCTTTTTCTGAGGCATCCGGCCCTGGGCGAGCGGGCGGCGGGGTTGCGATTTGCGGTCAACGAGGCGTATGCCGACCCGTGCACCCCGCTCGCCGACGGCGGTGAGGTGGCGGTCATTCCTCCGGTATCGGGTGGCGACTGGGATCCGGTGGTTCTGACGCTCGAGCCGATCGATACGCGGGCTTTGGCCCGGCTGGTCGCGGACCGCTCGTGCGGAGCGGTGGTCACGTTTGAGGGCGTAGTGCGTGCCGACGGGTCGTCCGCCAATCCGCTGTCGGCCCTGGAATACAGCGCTCACGAATCGATGGGCCTTCGGCAGATGATCGCCATCCGCGAGCAAGCCATCGAGCGGTTCGACATCTGGGAGGCGGTGCTGGCCCACCGGCTGGGCCGGCTGGCGGTGGGTGAGGTTTCGGTGGCGATTGTCGTGTCAGCCCCACACCGCGGTGCCGCCTTTGCCGCTTGCCAATGGATCATCGACGCAGTCAAGCGCGATGTGCCTATCTGGAAGAAGGAAATCTGGACGCAAGGGGAAGCGACATGGGCCGATCCGGCTCTCGGCAAAACCAGCCAGTGAAAAGCACCGCCTCGACCGCGAAGAGTGTGGCAGCCGCGTCTCGCCGGTGTTCGCCGAAGCCTCCACCGACGGAAGCGACGGATGAGTCCGTCGAGCAGCGACGTCGCCGCGCTCGCAGCATCCTCACACAGCTCCGCAAGCTGTACCCTATCGCCGACTGTGCCCTGCAGCATAGCAGTGCGCTGCACCTGCTCATCGCTACGATCCTGTCGGCCCAGTCGACCGACGAGATGGTCAACAAGGTCACGCCGGTGCTGTTCGCGAAGTATCCCACGGCGGCGGACCTCGCGGCGGCGGACCCGGCGGACGTCGAGCGCATCGTGCACTCCACGGGTTTCTTTCGGCAGAAGACGCGGAGCCTCATCGGCGCCTGCCGGGCGATTGCTGAGCGGTTTGGCGGCGAGGTGCCGGCGACCATGGAGGAGTTGACGCAACTGCCGGGCGTGGCCCGCAAGACCGCCAACGTTGTGCTGGGCACCTGGTTCGGGCTCAACGAGGGAGTGGTCGTGGATACGCACGTCGGTCGGCTTGCCCATCGTCTCGGGCTCACCTGGACCAGCCGCGACGAGAAGGACGCGGTCAAGATCGAGCAGGATCTGATGCGGATCCTGCCGCGGGATGCGTGGACCTATACCAGCCATGCGTTGATCTGGCACGGGCGGAAAGTCTGCCCCGCGCGCAAGCCGGACTGCGAAGGTTGCACGCTGAGCAAGCTGTGTCCTTCGGCGTTTTCGCTTGCCTCACCGCAAGGGAAAGCCGCGAGGCGGAAGGAGCAGAACGGTGCCGATTGATCTCCCGTTGCCCCGGCGAGGCGGATGGTCGCTATGGCTGGCGATCCGCGCGACCTTCACCGGGGCAATGGCCTTGGTGGCTCTGATGGTGGTGCGTTCGACGGCGTGGCCCAGGTTGACTCGCGAGTATGCCGCGGATTCCGGGCCGCCCGCGCCCGTCGCGTGGCTCCTGGCCAACCCGCAATGGCTGATCGTCCTGCCCATGCCGGCGATCGCGTTGGGCCTCGCGGCGCTGATCATGCCGGCGGTTCGTGGGCCGTTGGCGATCCTGGCGTCGGCAGCCGCCCTGTTGACGGTGATTGGGGTCATCGCGATCCTCGTCGCGGCCCTGCTGCCGATGTACCAAGCCGCGATGTGACCCGCCGTACGGATAGCTGACGGCGGTGCCTCCCGTAGCGGTCGCCCCCCGTGGCGACCGGCGCGTGGCCCCGCGGGCCCTGCTCGATGGCCGTTCGCGGGGTCCCCCCCTGTGGCGACCGGCGCGTGGATGTCGGTAGACGTGTAAGAATATAGAAGTTCTCGGAGGGGCGATACCCGAGGAATGCGCTGGTACGCCGGTCGCCACGGGGCGCGACCGCTACGGGGGGCGAGGCGGCCTAATCGCCCAGCAATGTTCGCAGGCGTTCGAGGAGCGGATCGATACGCTGACGCAACGGGGCGACGTCCAGGGTCAGGTGGGCATTACCCATGAGCGGCATGTCGCGTCCCCAGAGCCGCACGGTCACGAGGGCTGGACCGGCCGGGCCTTTGCCCGCCAGTACGCGGATCTGCTCTCGATCGGCGAGGATCCTCGCCCCGGCATGCACGTACTCGACCTGCTCGGGCAGCAAACTTGCGGGCAAAGCCACGTTCAGCCGGTCGAGCGCCTCCATGAGCAGGCTGCGCGGGATCACGCCCGGCCCGGACCCCGGGGGCATGGCGGTCAACTCCAGGTCCGCGCTGGTCAACTCGTTGTCCTGCACAGCCAGCGAGTGGATACGCAGATCGAACCGGCCCGGCAAAGACGGTTCGCCCAGCAGCGCCTGACTCACGACCGGCAACGAGGCCCCAAGCCACTCACCGCTGGCGGTGAGCACCTCGATGCCCTGTGCACTGACTCGCCCCCCATGCAGGTGCAGCTTGGCCCGCCCCCCGACCTGCGGCATGCCCTGCTGGGCCAGCAAGGCGTCCACGTCGAGGTCGTACACGTCGCCGCGGAAATCGAACAACGCCAGCTTTCGCCCGCGGACCAACGCCTCATGCACGTCGAGGTCCACCCGGGCCGAGACCGCCCCGCCCGGCAGCCGAGCGGTCAACTCCTCGAGCCGAATGTCCGCCAGCCGACCCGCCAGTTGTAGTTCATCCTCGCCCGCCAACTGGCGAAAGGTGATCCGGCCGGCAAACGAGCCCTGGGTCACTCGTGAGGTCAAGAGTCCGTCCAGTCCCAGCGTGGGCAACGGCAGCGGCGGGACCGTCAGGCGGACCTCGGGGAGAAACTCCTCCGCGGCCGGGTCCAGCCGAGCGTCGATCCGGATCGGCTCGTTTGCCGGGCGACCGTTGAGCACGGTACAGGTCAAGGTCGCCTGACCGGTGCCGTCGTCATGGAAACGCACGGCCCCGGCCACGTCGTCGATGGTGAGCCGAAAGTCCGTCCGCGGCCAGATGATCCGCGAATCCGCCAGATGGACTTCTCGCACGTTGTATTGCCGAAAGTCGTGTTGCAGGCTGGCCCGCAGCACTCGCGTGTAATCGTCGGGGTACCACGCCTCCGACCCGATGGTCCACTCGGCACCGCGAACCTCGATGCGGCTGCCTTCCCCTTCGGGGTGTCGCCCCCAGAGGACGGATGGGGCGTAGAAAACGCGGTCGCGGCGATCCGGGAGCCAGACGGCCAACCCGGACAATGAGCGGGTCGTGAAACTGTGCGGCCGAACGGCCCCTACATCGACCGGCAACCCGAAGAACGCGGTCAGTTCCTGCTCGAGCTGCAGCCGGTAAAGGTCGCTGCGGTGATACGTGCCGTAGCCGATCGTGCCCCCAACGCAGGCCACAACCGCCAGGAAGACCGTCCATGTCCAGATGATCCGGCGTGCCGTCATGGCCCGCAGTGTACCCGAGGCCCGTAAGGCAACGCGAGGACAGGGCTGAAAAATCGGGGCGGGGGGATCGGGGGGCGGAATTGGCGATCAAGGATTGGAGGTCGCAGATTCGAGATTCGAGATTCGAGATTTGAGATTGCAGATTGGAGATTGGAGATTGGAGATTGGGCGCATCCCACGAGCCGGCGACGCGAGTGCGAGCCGGGGACGCACGTCCCCGGGTTCACGCGGGATCGACGATCAGCCATGAGCCTCAAGGGTTCCACGTGAAGAAGCAGCGACCTGAAGTCGGCACCGCCCACGCGCAATGAGTCAGCACCGCCCACGCGCAATGAGTCGGCACCGCCCACGTGCAACGAGTCAGCACCGCCCACACGCAATGAGCCGGCACCGCCTACGTGCAGTCGGCCATCGAGTACATAGTTCACGAAAGGCTCAACTCGCCCGTGCGACGAACGCCGGACACTGGCGGACGACCGCGGAATCAGCGACAATCTCCGTCTCGGGGCGATTCGCGGCGGGCACTCGCCCCGGTCCGATCACACCCGCCGAGGAGACCCTTCATGCCCAAGCAGAACCCTGTTACCCGACGCAGCTTCCTGAAAACCGGGTCCGCCGCCCTGGCCGCGGCGGGCATGCTGGCCGCTTGGCCGCGACGGCCCGGTACGACCGCACAAGCCGCGCGCCGCACGTTGGGGGCCAATGATCGCATCGTCTTTGGCTTCATCGGCGTCGGCAGCATGGGAGGGGGCCACGTCAGCCAACTCCTCAAAATGCGCGAATCGCACAACCTTGCCCTCGCCGCCGTGTGCGACGTCTATCGCCGACGAGCTAACGCCCAAGCCCAGCGCTGCGGCGGGCAGGCTTATGCTGATTACCGCAAGCTGCTCGAGGACCAGGCCATCGACGCGGTCGTCGTCGCCACGCCCGACCACTGGCACTTCAAGAACGCGATGGACGCCATCGAGGCCGGCAAGCACGTCTACCTGCAGAAGCCAATGACGCACACGGTGGAGGAAGCCATCCGCCTCCGACAGAAAATCCGCGGCACAAAGGACATCGTCCTCCAGGTCGGCGTTCAGAGTACCGGCGACGTTCGCTGCCACCACGCCAACGAGATGATCCGTGCCGGGCAGATCGGCCACGTGCTGTGGTCGCAAAGCAGCTATTGCCGCAATAACCCGCGCGGCGAATGGAATTACACCATCGACAAGCCAGCCGGCCCGCAAGCCGGCGGCGACGACTACATCGACTGGGACATGTGGCTCGGGCACGAGTTCGGGCTGGCTCCCCGCGTGGACTGGAACCCCGAGCACTTCTTCCGTTTCCGCAAGTACTGGGCGTATTCGGGCGGGATCGCCACCGACCTGTTCTACCACCGGCTGGCCAAACTGCTGAGGACGATCGAGGGGCCGCAGGGTGCCTGCCCGTTGCGGGTCAGCAGCGGCGGCGGCGTCTACATACAGAAAGACGGCCGCGACGTGCCGGATACCCTGGCTGCGACCATCGACTACCCCGGCGAACACACCATCGTGCTCACCTCCTCGATGGCCAACAACGATCAACCGCCGGACCGCATCTACGGGCAGTACGGCACCATCGACCTGGAGAGCGGCGCAACCGCCCAGAAACCCTTCTTAAAGGAGTTCCAGGCGAAGTCCGGCGGGGCCGGCCAAGTGCCTCTGCCCAAGCCCGGCCCAGGCCAGCAAGGCAACCACGATGATCACCTGGCCAACTTCATCGACGTCATCCGCGGCAAGCAGAAGGAGCTGTACTGCGGCGTGGAGCTGGGCACCGCCGCTCAGATCGCCATCACCATGAGCGTGCTCGCCTACCGCCAGAAGCAGACACTCACCTGGGACAACTACAACGACAAGGTACAACCCGCGGGATAGCCGCGGCGCGAAAAGACTGTTTACGAAGTGGGCGGCGTCGCGTGAGGAGTGCCCGATCGCTCTCAGTTGCATCCGGTGGCCCCTGCCCTTACGATCCGACTCGCCGGCAGGGAGGAGTTGCGGGCGGTGATGCCCCACTGCCGAAGGCTAACTTGAACCAAACATGACCGACCCCCAACAGGTACAAGACCGTAAGATCAAGCTGGATAAGCTGCGGGCGATGAACGTCGCCCCGTATGGACACCGATTCCCCAACGTGCAGCCGCTTGCCACCGTCCGGGCAAGCAGCGAGAGCCTCAACCTCGAGCCCGGCCAGCATGCCGAGAACACCACCGTGCGCGTCGCCGGCCGGGTGATGCTCCACCGCCCCTGCGGCAAGCTCGTCTTCATGACCATCCGCGACGGCACGGACGACCTGCAGATCGGTCTCAGCAAGGCCGCCGTCAGCCCCGAAGCCTTCACCATCGCCAACAAGTTGCTCAACCTCGGCGACATCATCGGTGTCGAGGGCACCCTCGGCCGCACCCGCACCGGCGAGCTGACCGTCTGGGCCACGTCGCTGACCGTGCTGTGCAAGGCCGTCCAACCGCCGCCGGAGAAGTGGCACGGCCTCAAGGATGTCGATCTCCGCTACCGCCGCCGCTACGTCGACCTGTTCACCAACCCGCAGGTCCGCGAGGTCTTCAAGCAGCGGAGCATGATCATCGACGCCATCCGCCGGTGCCTCGTCGAACGGAGCTTCTTCGAGGTGGATACACCGGTCCTGCAGCCGATCTACGGTGGAGCGGCGGCCCGGCCGTTCACCACGCATCATAACGCCCTGGACCTGAACCTGTTCCTGCGCATCAGCCCGGAGCTGTATCTCAAGCGGCTGCTGGTCGGCGGGATCGAGCGGGTCTTTGAGTTTGCCCGCGTCTTCCGCAACGAGGGCATCGACACCCAGCACAACCCCGAGTTCACGTTGCTAGAAATATACCAGGCCTACGGCGACTACCATGATATGATGGACATCACCGAGGCCATGGTCGCCGCGGCCATTGAGCGGATCGGCGGCGGGTTCAAGCGGCAATTCGGCGAGCTGGAGCTCGATTTCACACCGCCCTGGCGCCGGGCGACCTATGCCGAACTCCTCAAGGAATACGCCGGCGTGGACATGAACGACGAGCCGGCCGTGGCTCGCAAGGCGGAGGAACTCGGCGTGCTCGCCAAGATGAAGGCCGCGGCGACCGAATTCGTTGTTCCGGACCATGCGATTCTGGTCAACGAGGTCTTCGATGCGATGGTCCAGCCGCGGCTGATCCAGCCGACCTTCGTGCGCGACTACCCGGCCCCGCTTTGCCCGCTGACGCGACGCAAGCCGGACGACCCGAACATCGCCCTGCGGTTTGAGGCCTTCGTGGCCGGCTGCGAGATCGCCAACGCGTATACCGAGTTGAACGACCCGCGGGTGCAGGAGGAGAACCTGCGGCGGACTCTGGCCGGCGAGCGGCGCGACGAGACCATGGCCGTGCTGGACGAGGATTTTGTGCTGGCCCTCGAGTATGGCATGCCGCCGGCCGGCGGACTGGGTGTGGGGATCGATCGACTGGTCATGATGCTGACCAACTCGGCCAGCATCCGCGACGTGATCCTGTTTCCGCTGCAGCGGCCGAAAGCCGCGATCGACGAAGACGTTGACTCCGTTTAGCGGTGTCGCAGTCTAGCGGTGTCGCTTGCCGATCGGTGTCGCAAGCGACACCGCTATACAGCGACACCGCTACACGGGTGAGGAGGATCCCACGGGGCCCCATGTACAAGCTGTTCCTCTGCCTTCGCTACCTTCGCCGGCGACGCATCGCGTTCTTCGCGGTCGCCGCCGTCTGCCTGTGCGTGGCCATGGTCCTGATCGTGGTCAGCGTCATGGGCGGCTTCCTGCAGATGGTCAAAGACCGTTCGCGCGGCATGTTAGGCGACTTGGTGGTCGAGAACGGGACGTTGCAGGGCTTTCCCTACTACCAAGAGTTCATCGACGAGCTCAAACTGGCGATGCCCGACCAGATTGAAGAGGCCACCCCGGTGATCATCACCTACGGGGTGTTGCGCTTCCCGATCGACCAGATCACCAAGCCGGCCCAGATTGTCGGTATCCGGCTGCACGAAACCTACCGGGTCAACGATTTCAAGAACGGGCTGTATTACGAGAAGTACTACCCCGAGACAACCACGCTGGGGCCATGGAAGGAGCCCGCCTACGGAGCGGTCGAGGGTGGCAAGATCGCCCTGCCGCCCGAGCTCGAGGGAGCTTGGCAGAGATGGTGGGCACAAGCCACGCCCGCCCAGCGCAAGAAAGCCGACGCCGAACGACGCATGGATTATGACCGCCCGGGCTATTACCGGCCCATTCCCCACGAGAATTACCTCGTGGACGTCTCGCCCACGTGGCTGGAGCCCGAGTTGCCGGGCATCATCCTGGGCACGGACCTGTGCGCCCGCCGGCTCGACACCGGCGACTACCGGCGGTTCTACTGGCGCGGCACCCGCGTCTCCCTGACCTTCGTGCCGTTCTCGCCCACCGGGCAACCGCGAACCGCCACAGGCATGCCCAACAAGCTGTTCCGCTATGTCGACGACGCCCGAACCGGCATCTACGACATCGACTCGATGAGCGTCTATGTCGACTTCGACATGCTGCAAGAGGTCGTCGAGATGAACACGGTGGTCGACGAGGACACCGGTCAGCGGATCCCCGGCCGGGCCACGCAGATACAAATCAAGGTCACGCATGGGACCGATCCCATCAAAGCCCTGGACCAAGCTCAGAAGATCTGGAACAGGATCGCCTCCCACAACCGCGCCGAAGCCCTCCGCATCTTCTCGCCCGAGGTTCTGGACATGGTCGAGATCCGCACCTGGGAGCAGAAGCAGGAGCGCTTCATCGCCGCCGTCAAAAAGGAGAAGCACCTGGTGACCATCCTCTTCGGGGTCATCAGCGTGGTGGCTGTTTTCTTGGTGGGCTGCATCTTCTACATGATCGTGCAGCAGAAGACCCGCGACATCGGAGTCATCAAGAGCGTGGGGGCCACATCGCGCGGCGTGGCCGGTATCTTCCTGACCTACGGGGCGGCCGTCGGCGTGGTCGGCGGGGCTCTGGGCACGCTCCTCGGCACGCTCTTCGTCTGGTATATCAACGACATACAGGATCTGCTGGCCTGGATCTCTCCGCAGGCCAGGGTCTGGAACCCGGAGGTCTACTCTTTCGATGTGATTCCCAACCAAGTGCGACCCGTCGACGTCCTGGTGATCTACGGCATCGCCATCGCGGCGTCGATGATCGGCTCGGTGATCGCGGCGATCCGGGCGGCCGAGGTCTGGCCGGTGGAGGCCATCCGCTATGAGTGACGTCATCCTCCAGGCAAGCGGTCTGCACAAGACCTACCACCTCGGCAACGCGAAAGTCCAGGTACTCAAAGGCGTCTCTTTGACGGTGCAGCGTGGCGAGTTCGTGACGGTCATGGGGGCCTCCGGCAGCGGCAAAAGCACACTTCTGCACCTTCTGGGTGCCCTGGACATTCCCGACCGCGGAACGGTCGCCTTCCACAACACGGACCTGTTCGCCGGATGCAAGCCGCCGACGACGACGACCGGCAGCACCTCCCTCTACGTCGCCGCCTACCCCGCGATCATCGTCTATAAGCTGCTGCGCCTGCTGATCGATCGGTCGTCGGACCAGCGTGACTATCACCGCAACGTGCATTTCGGGTTCGTCTTCCAGTTCTACCACCTGCTCCCGGAGTGCAACACGCTGGAGAACGTCCTCCTGCCCGCCATGGTCTGCCACTCCGTGCCCGGCTGGCTGGCGAATCGCTCTCGGGTCGTCGCTCGGGCCCATGACCTGCTCAAGTGGGTCGGGCTCGAACACCGGCTGCGCCACCGCCCGAACGAGCTCTCTGGCGGGGAAAGGCAACGCGTGGCCATCGCCCGGGCCCTGATCAACGGCCCCCAAGTCTTGCTTGCCGACGAACCTACCGGTAACCTGGATGCCAAGACCGGTGCGGGAATCCTCGAACTGCTCCACAAGCTCAACAGCCAGGGGCAGACCATCGTCATGGTGACCCACGATCCGAAGGTGGCGTCAGCCGCCGACCGCGTCGTCACCTTGGAGGACGGCAGGATCCACGCACGCGGTGCGTAACCTCGGAAGCACCGGCGCGGGCCGGCCCGCAGGAAACGCATGGGGAACCTTGACCGGGACCGCAGGCCATCGGCGACTGCCCGAAGAGAATCCGCGGTGCCCGGAAGGGTTGTAGGCAGATGGAACCGCGCATGGACTTCAAACCACCTCAGAAGTACGCACCGAACCCCGACCTCAAGATCTTCGTGAACGGGCGCATCGTGCCCGCGGCCGAGGCCATGGTCAGCGTTTTCGATCACGGACTGCTCTACGGCGACGGCGTCTTCGAGGGCCTCCGCAGCTACAGCGGCCGGGTCTTCCGCCTCGACCGCCACCTCCAGCGGCTCGAAGAATCCGCCCGGGCCATCCGCCTCGAACTGCCCATGACCCGGCAGGAACTCGTCACCGCCACCTACGAAACGCTGGAAGCCAACAAAATCATCGACGGCTATGTTCGGCTGGTGGTCACTCGTGGCGTGGGCACGCTGGGCTTGAGCCCCAGACGCACCGAATGCCCCTCCGTGTTCATCATCACCAGCCAGATCGAACTCTACCCCCGCGAGCTCTACGAGCAGGGCATGGCGATCATCAGTTGCAGCGTGGTCCGCAACCACCCCAACGCCATCGCTCCGCGCATCAAGAGCCTCAACTACCTCAACAACATCCTCGCCAAGATCGAGGCCCTCGACGCAGGCGTGCACGAGGCGGTCATGTACAACCACTTGGGCTATGTCGCCGAATGCACCGGTGACAACATCTTCCTCGTGCGTGAGGGCACCGTGCTGACCTCTCCGGTCGCGGCCGGTATCCTCGAAGGCATCACTCGCGACGCGGTCATCGAGCTCGTGCAGCGACGCAAGCTCCCCTTCCGGGAGACGGACTTGAACCGCCACGATCTCTACGTCGCCAACGAGTGCTTCCTCACCGGCACCGCCGCCGAGGTCATCCCCGTCACGCAGATCGACGGCCGGCCAATCGGTAATGGGCAGCCCGGGCCGATCACCCGACAGCTCATTGCCGACTTCAAGGCTCTCGTCAACGGCGGCGAATGAGCCTCAAAACAGGATGTATGGTTGGGCAGTGCAGACACACGCGGAGGCTTGGTTGCGTCCGCCCTCATGGCCTCTATTCGACAGGTGCCTCATGGAGTTTCTGAAGAAGCTGATCGCCACCCCTGGTGTCGCGGGCCGCGAAGAACGCATCCGCGAGCTGATCCTCGCCGAGGCCGCTGGCCTGTTCGATGAGACCACGGTCGACCCGATGGGCAACTTGATCTGCCACAAGAAGCCCGGCAAGCGGTCGGGCAAGACCGCCCACAAGGTCATGATTGCCGCCCATATGGACGAGATCGGGTTCTATGTCCGGGCCATCGACGAGGAGGGCCGACTGCGTCTGCAGAAGGTCGGTGGATTCGAGCCCCGCAACCTCTTCGCCCGCCGCGTACTCGTTCAGGGGCAGCGCGACCTCGTGGGGGTGATGAACCCCGGCATTCGGCCCATCCACGTCGCCTCGGAGGAGGACCGCAAGAAGGTTGTGGAAGTCAAGGATTTCTTCGTCGACCTCTTCCTGCCAGCCAAGGAGGTGCAGAAGCTTGTCCGCGTCGGCGACCCGGTCACCTGGATTCAGGATCTGGAGGTCATCGGCGACGTCTGGACGGGCAAGGCCATGGACGACCGCATCGCCATCTGGGTCGCGATCAACGCCCTTCGTAAAGCCGCGGAGAGAAGCCCGCACGATATCTACTTCGTCGGCACCGTGCAGGAGGAGGTGGGCTGCCGCGGGGCCGGGCCTGGCGCCTATGGTATCGACGCCGACATCGCCATTGCCGTGGACATCACACTAAGCTGCGACACGCCCGGCATCGAGAAGACCGACGCCATCAGCGAACTGGGCAAAGGTTGCGCCCTCAAAGTCATGGACTCGTACTCGATCAGCGACCGCGGTCTGCTCGATGAGTTCATCGCCACGGCCCGCCAACGCAAGATCCCGCACCAACTCGAAATCCTGCCCCTGGGCGGCACGGACGCGGGTTCCATGCAGCGAGCCGGTGCCGGCTGCAAAGCCTTCACCTTGTCCATCCCGACGCGTTACGTGCACACCCCCACCGAGAGCGTGCACCGCAAGGACGTCCAGGCCGGCGTCGACCTCCTCGCCGCTTGGCTGACCAAGTGAAGGCGCCTGCAATCCCGATCACTCCACGCCTACGAGCCCGGAGCACGAGCGACGCACGCCCCCTACGAGCCCGGAACGCGAGCGACACGGACCCCCTACGAGCCCGGAGCGCGAGCGACGGGATGTGGAGCGTCAGCGACGTACACGCCCTTGCCCAGCGCCACCCACTCGCTCGCGCTCGGGGCTCGTTGTCCCACTCGCTGGGGCTCGGAACTCGTTGTCTCGCTCACTGGCGATGAAGGCTCGTTGCCTCCCTCGCTCGCGCTCGGGGCCCCTATCTCACTCGCCCAGTAACGAGCCCGGAGCGCAAGCGACGCGCGCCCCCTACGAGCCCGGAGCGCGAGCGACGCACGCCCCCTACGAGCCCGGAACGCAAGCGACGCGAACCTCCTACGAGACCGGAACGCGAGCGACGCGAACCCCCTACGAGCCCGGAGCGCGAGCGACGGGATGTGGAGCGTCAGCGACGTACACGCCCTTACCCAGCGCCACCCACTCGCTCGCGCTCGGGGCTCGTTGTCCCACTCGCTCGCGCTTGGGACTCGTTGTCTCGCTCACTGGCGATGAAGGCTCGTTGCCTCACTCGCTCGCGCTC
>Ga0123328_1000510_pt1 | contig 41452 bp, 28 predicted proteins | sample BioC12SIPDNA_2_FD_89702 | JGI IMG/M metagenome (GOLD analysis project Ga0123328, IMG submission 89702) | Anaerobic biogas reactor microbial communites from Washington, USA - Biogas_R1_A C12 SIP DNA | ecosystem: Engineered > Bioreactor > Anaerobic > Unclassified | place: Washington, USA...
ATTATCAACGCTACCCGTACGCGCTATCGAAGCCCCGAATCGTCGATCAGCTCTCCTCTGACCCCGCCACCCCCTCAACTAGCCCGTTGCAGAACCACTCGATTTATGCAACAGTTGGGTACACTTGACACCTATCGCCTCACAAGTTGTTTTCATCGCGCTTGACCCCCCAGGGCTCGTATGCGCGACAGTCCTGTTCCAATTGGCCGGCGGACCTGCCGCCCTGCAATATGGGAATTAAACATTATGGTGAAGTGAGGATCAACTGCAACTACCGATCGTCGGCCGATTATCTGGAATTTCTTCGGCTGGTTCTTCGGACTACATGATGTGAAATAGATCTGCCGGGGGGGTGGCTGGCGTATTCTTAGGGATGAGGGCTCCCACTCGTGGGCGTTGTGGTTGAAGGTCGAATCTGAAGAAGTCGGGTGTCTGAACGGATTGGCAGCGTATGATCGTCGCGAGTGTTCGGGGCATACGGAAGCATTACGGCGAGGACCCCGTCCTTTCGGGGGTCACTTTTGACCTGCGCCCCGGCGATCGGATCGGATTGGTCGGACCGAACGGCACGGGCAAGACGACCCTCTTGCGCATTCTCGCAGGGGACGAGGAAGCGGACGCCGGAAGTTGTGATTGGCACGAGTCGGTTCGAGTCGGCTACATGCAGCAGCACTCGATTACCGAGGGCGATACTTCTCTCTGGGAGGAGGCGCGAGCGGCCCTCCAGCCCCTCCTGACCCTGCAACGCGACGCTGAGGAAACGGCCAAACAACTGGCCGCCCGCGACGATCCGGCGGAAGGGCGGCGGCTCGCTGCACGCTACGACCACCTCCAGCAGGAACTGCACCGCCAGGATGCCTACAATCTCGATCATAAGGTCGAACGGGTCCTGAACGGGCTCGGTTTCGCCAAGAGCGCATTCGCCTCGGCCGTCACCTCCCTGAGCGGCGGCGAGCAGAACCGCCTCATGCTCGCCAAGCTCCTGCTCGCCGAGCCCGACGCCATGTTGCTCGACGAGCCTTCAAACCACCTGGATATTGAAGGCACGGAGTGGCTCGAAGAGTTCCTGGCCGGCAGCACCGCCGCTATGATCGTCGTCAGTCATGATCGGTACTTTCTCGACAAAGTAACCAATCATACCCTCGAACTCTTTCACGGAACCGTCGACCGCTACACGGGGAATTTTTCCGCCTATTGGCGGCAGAAGGCGGAACGGTTGCTCGTCGAGCGGCGAACCTACGAGAAGCAACAGACCGAAATCGAAAAAATGAAGGAGTTCATTCGCCGCAATTCCTACGGTCAGAAACATGCCCAGGCAGAAGACCGCCGCAAGAAGCTGGAACGCATCGAAGAGGTCGCTCCCCCCCGTGAAATTGCCGCCCCGGTGATGGGTTTCCCCGACGGAGAGCGGACCGGTGACATCGTGTTCCGGGCGGAGGGCCTGGCGAAATCCTTCGACCGGCCCCTCTTCTCCAACGTGACGTTCGATATCCAGCGGGCGCAGCGATGGGCGATTCTCGGGCCGAACGGCTGCGGCAAGAGCACGCTCCTGCGCTGCCTTCTGGGAGAAATCCAGCCGGATGCGGGACGCGTCGTCGTGGGACAAGGCGTCGAACTGGGATACTTCGACCAGAAACTGGAAACCCTCGGCGGCGACCAGATGGTGGTCGACGCCGTTCGCCCCAAACGCCGCGAACTCGACCTGCCCAACCGGCGCCACCTGCTGGCAAGATTCGGCTTGACGGGCGACACCCACTTGCAGACGGTCGACAGCCTGAGCGGCGGAGAACAATGTCGCGCCGCCTTGGCCCGCCTGGCGGCCGAACACGCCAACGTCCTCGTTCTGGACGAACCCACCAACCATCTGGATCTTTGGGCCCGTGACAGCCTGGAGCGATCCCTGCGGACGTTCTCGGGAACCGTGGTCTTCGTCAGTCACGATCGCTATTTCGTCGACCAGGTGGCCGACCGCGTGCTGGTCATCGAACCCGATCGGGTCCGCGTGATCGACGGCAACTTCTCCACCTATCAGCATCTGATGCAGCGAGCGACGGTGGACGCTACGGAACCGGCAGCCGAGCGGGCGAAACCGGCGACAGCCGAAACGCCCCGCCAGACCCCGCGGCGAAAACGGCGTTTTCCCTTCCGAAAGGTGGGGGAAATCGAGGCGGAAATCTTCGAGCGTGAATCGGCCCTCGAAGCCTTGCACGCAGCCCTTGCCGATTCCGCCACTCATCGCGACGCCGACCGCGTCCGCCAGGTCAAATCCGACATCGCCGACCACCAGGAGAAACTGGCGGTCCTCTACGAACATTGGGAAGAAGCCGCCGAGCTGAATTGGTGACCGGCGCACTCCCCGCCGCATATCCCGTCGTGTGCGTATTGGGTGGCACGCTCAGAGCGTAGCGATGGGCGTGGTAACCTGACCATCCACGCCCATCGCTGCGCTCTGAGCCTGCCACCCATGATAATACGGGCTGGCCGCAACCCGTCCGGCACAATCCCTTCAACTCTCTCGACCGGACCGCGGCTGCATCTGGCACGGCTCACAAATGGGGGATCGCCGCGCCCGTCTTCGGCATAACCTACGATTCAGAGGAACCGGCCGAGCGCCTGGTATCTCCCGGGGGGACGCTCAATCGTGCGCACGCGAATAGGAATTGGGAGCTCGAAACGTGTTGTGGTTCATTGTCTGTGTTGCCGTCTTGAATATGGCAGCGGGTTTCGCGATCGCCGTCTACCTGGCGGGACACGGCGCCCACGCCCCGGCGTTCCCTCCGGACGATTCAGATAGCGGCGCTTCGACCCACCGCGAGATGTCTGGACAGACGCCCGCCGGAATTGCCGAGGTGGCCTCCCCTTCCGACTCGCCGGAACATGGAGAACCCGCCGCGGAGAATGAGAACGAACCAGATCCTCGCCAGGGTCGGGAGGAACCCGCCGATTCGGGCGACAATTCGATTATGGCCGACCTGGACGCCGCCGTGTCGCTGGCATTGGGAGATGTGACGCTGCCGGAAAACGCAGAGGTGCTCCCCGCGCGCCCCCAGGTAGAATCCGAAAAGGACCAAGGGGAGGCGGCCCTCCGCAGATTCCAGTCGCAACTCGACGGCTTCTGTGCCGAGTTGATCGATCTCGATGACCGCCTCCGGGCCAAAACTCCCCAAACGGCGGCCGAACTGAAGTCCCACGTCGATTCGGTGACGGATTCGACCGGCAAGCAAGACGAGGCATGCCAGGAAGCTGAGCGGTCGTTGCGACAGATGATGGCAGCGGAGGCTATGGACGAGAAACGCGGCGAGGCCATGATTACCGCGATTCGTGAAGAACGCAAGGGAGCGTCGGAAACGGTCGTGGCGCTGGAAAAGATCGATTGCGAGAACGACCCGGCTGCCCAACAAGCGTACGTGCTGGAGCGAACGGAAAAGCTGCTGCAGGCGAACCACGGTCTTCGCGACAGCGTGTCGGATGTGATCTCGGCGACGCAATCCCCCGACGTCGAAGAGAAAACTCGCGCGGCAGTGGACCCGCTCACCGAGCTGATGAGCCGTGCGGCACTCGATGCCGCACTGGCCGAACATTGGAAGAAGGACCCTCATCATGTGAGGGCTGTCTCGCTGACGATCGTCGACCTGGATCAGTTTGCGAAATTCAACCGCGCGCACGGGCCCGGGGTGGGCGACCGCGTGCTGCGGGCGATTGCGAAACTGCTGGCAGGCGAGTTGCCGGCCGACAGCTACGCGGCCCGGTTCGCCGGACAACGCTTTGCCCTGCTCTCGATCGATCGCAATCTCAAACAGGCCGTGGGGGACGCAGAACGTCTGCGTCAGACCATCGAAACCGCGAGGCTCGAGTACGGCGAGCGCGATCTCGAAATCAAGGTCAGTTGCGGCGTGGTCGCGGCAACCGCCGACGATACGCGAGAGACACTGTATGCCAGGGCCGTCGCATCGGTGCAGGAGGCGAAGCGATACGGACGGAATCGGACCTTTGTTCACGAAGGCGAGTTCCCTACTCCTGTCGTCCCTCCCAACTTCGCCGTCAATGAGAAACATGTCACCATCTGAACTCCGCGCAACGACGGACCGCTTGCCTTCCGGTGCAACCTCGCTGCCCCCGGCAATCGCGGCGGCGAATTGGGGACGCAAAGTCCGGGACGAGCGAGCGACCCCGTCGCGCGCTCAAGACGCCGTTCTGGCGCTGGGCCGCAGGGCGGTTGCCGAACCGGAACCGGACATCCTCGTCAACGACGCCGTCCGCCTGATCGCGGAAATCGCGGGAACGGAGCTCGCTCTGATCGCGGACTGCGGCAAGGAACCCAGACAGCGACTCGTAAGCCTGGTCTCCGGAGCCGCAGACCCTGCCGCGGATACGTCCGCCGAAGGGACCAGCCTCGCACAAGTCGCTTCGGACCAGGCGCATCCGATTGTCGTACCTGATCTCCAGAACAGTCGTGTCTACTCCGACAGCTACCTTGCTCGCCAGGGAGTTCGCGGTGCGCTGGTAGTGCCCCTGCGGCTGCAGAACGCGAGTTTTGGAGCGCTGGGAGCATGCTCCCGTGAACGGATCGATTTTGAAGTCGATGCGATCTATGTGGCGGAGACGATCGCTCATCTGGTGGCCACGACCATGGCTCACCGTCGCTCGGAGGCGTTGCTTCAACAGAGCCGACGTCTGAACGAAACGCTGTACGATACAATCGACGCCATCGTCCTGGTGATTGACGGCTCGGGATGCGTCCAGATGATGAACCGGGCCTGTACGGAGATCACCGGATTCGGCCCCGAAGACTTCAAACATCGCCCGGTGTGGACCGTCCTGGCGCCGCCCGGCGAGATTCTCGCCTACCGCGATGCGATCGTTCACCTGACGGCGAGCGGCCCACCGATTGCCATGGAAGCAGGTCTGTTGACGAAACACTCCGAGCAGCGAATCATCGCCTGGCGATTTGCCGCCGCGCCGGTCTCGGACGACAAGTCAAGGTCGTTCATGCTCACGGGCATTGACGTCACCAAGCAGCGTCTTGCGGAAGAACGAGCCGAACGAGCCAAGAAGGCCCTTGCTCACCTGCGGTCGGTAGAAGCTGGCACGAGTGACGATGGTCGCGATCCTCCGAAAAGCGTGTCAGGCCGCTCCGGCGAGTTGGCCTCGGGACGATGGCTGACCGAAAACGAACGCCGCCTCAAGCCTCGCCGGCCATTCCCCTACCGGCAGAGCATCGCCTACATGACCGGCAGTGCCTATCCCGTGGAAAACGACTTCTTCAAAGTCCGTTGCCGAGACATTGCTGCCGGGGGGTTCTCGTTCGTCTGCCCGAACCCGCCCCAAAACGAGAAACTGGTGGTTGCCCTGGGAAGCCCTCGCCACCTCACCTACCTCACCGCTCGCGTCGTCCATGTTACCGAAGTGGCAGAGGACGGAAAGCCCCTTCAGCTCGTCGGTTGCCAATACACCGGACGAGCTCCAACCTAGGCGTACAGCGGAAGGCTGCCAAACACCGAAATGGCCTTCTACCCCCAAAGCGGGGCAAGCCCGCAACCCAACCTTCACAAACATGCGCGCACCATGCGCACAAGTCCAGCACAAGGACACTAAAGAGGTAGATTTGGCGTGCGGTTTGGCTTGCCGAACCAAGATGGGGGAGCCGCGAACACTCACGTCGCCCGTCGTGGCTGCGGTATTTTTCGTGGCAAATGGAAGGGCCGGAAACTATACTGGAGGGGTCACTATGCACACTGCAGGGAGGCAGCAAGTCTGTAGCCAATTCTGGGAGAGTCAACCGTGTCCAGTGCCAACGGCAACCAACCTGATCCCGATGAGCTGGATTTCTCCGGCGACGAAGCACAGTTCGAAGACCTGGATCTGCCCGGGACCGACGCCCCGAATTCGTTGGGGGACTTTGGTGCTGCTGACGGAGGCGATCCGCTGGCCTCGTTTGGTGAGATTGCCGAAGAAGCCCAACCGATGCAGGCCGAAGAGGCCGGCGACGAAGTGGCTGCCGCCCTGGAAGCGGAGTCTTTCGGCGAAGAAGAGCCGGTGGAGCCCACTCCCTCGAAAAAGCCGAAAAAGGCTCCGCGAGAGGGTATTGGCATGGCGGGACTGGGCGTGTTCGGTTTCTGCGGGCTTTCTGTCCTGCTATTGCTCGCACTCGACGCCATGGTGTTCAAGAATTGGGGCTTCCTGTTCATGTTGCTGATGAACGTCTTCTGGCTGATGGCAACGGCCATCCCGTTCGTCATGTGGATGGGTCGCAAGACTCTGAACTTCTATGAAGTGGCCCTGGGGATTGCCCTGGCGGGCATCATCGTCGCCGTCTCGCTGCTGCTGGTCGAACTGGTCCGCTACGGCGGAGAGGTGACGCCGAAAGGCGCGGCCTCGGCGTCCGCCGCTCAGTTGGGTTCGGAGAGGACCAACGCGGTTGCCTGACCGGCGCCGGTCGCATTGAGAACGAGTGCCGTCCGGGGCCGGCCCTCGAGCGGTTCCCTGGCCACGACGTTCACGGGGCATGCGGGATCCGGCTGCTCGTAGTTCAGCGTGATCGGCACGGTGCCCTCACGTATGGCCAACAGCGTGGCCAGAATCTCCGTCGTGCCGGTTGCCGCTCCCAGGTTTCCGAAGTAGCTCTTGGGGGCGATCGTGGGGACGTTCCCGAGAACGTCGCGGATCGCCCCGGCCTCGACCGGATCGTCGTTGATCGTGCTCAGACCGTTTGCGTTGACATGTCCCACGTCGAACGGACGCACCCCTGCATCGTCGAGGGCGCCGGTCATCGCCCGCACTAGCGACTCGCGGCTCAATCTGCACGGCACGTCGCCGGCGAACGCCGTAGCCTGGCCGGTGATCTTCGCGATCGGAACGGCTCCGCGCGACAGAGCGTGTTCCAGTCGTTCGAGCACCAGCACCGTAGCCCCCTCGGAGTGCACCTGTCCGCTGCGCCGAAGATCGAAAGGCTTCAGCACCAGGTGCGGCGGCTCCCTACTCGGCGAGAGCTTGCTGATCAAGCAGTGCCTGACCCAATCAAAGGGATTCATCTGGGAACTGGCGCCGCCCGCTAGCATGACGTCTGCTGCTCCACGCTGAATCACGCGCGTGGCCTCGGACAGGGCTTGCAGCGACGAGAGTTCCCCGTGATGCATCGTGTTGTTGGGACCGCGCGCATCGTGCGCGATGGAGATGTGCGACGCGATCATGTTCGGCAGCACTTTGAGGAAATTGAGCGGGAACGCCGCTGCCGCTCCCTCGTTGGCCCAACGCTCGAATCGAAAACCCCCGTCGACAAGGCACTCCCGGTACGATGGTTCGCTCGTAGCGAGCGTGCTACCGATCGAATCGGCCCCCAGCACAACGCCAAACCGTTCCGGGGTCACAACGCCTGCCGCAATGCCGGCGTCCCGGCAGGCCAGAACCGACGCCGCGACACCGAGTTGCGAATCTCGCGCCATGACCTTGAGGTTCTTTCGCGGCTTGACGAACTCGACCGGATCGAAACCCTTGACCTCCCCGGCGATCCCGACCGGAAGGCCGGCCGGGTCGAAGGAAGTGATCGGACCGATCGCACTGCGCCCAAGACGCAGGGATTCCTCGGCGGCCTCACGGCCCAGACCGAGAGGGCACACCGTGCCGATTCCTGTGATGACGACTTCCGGGCGCGACACGTGGCTCTGATCCGAGGCGGCCAACTTGGTTTGGGGAACCCCTCGAATATCCACGTCGCCAGGCCGCCGGGCCTGCCGCAAACCGGGTCGTGGGAGTCGAGGCTAACTGCAAGTATCGACGGACCCGTTTACGCGGCCTAAGGCGCGCTCGGTTCCAGGAAGATTCGCAACCCCGCGGACGTGGGGGTGCCGCTTCCTGCCAGGCGTCGACAGCATTCACTTTAGGCTAGCGAACCGAAAAAAACCACCGGTCACACCCAGGGGAACTGCAAAACACATCTCCGCGTCCGCCGGCCAAGAAAAGCTGCAGGCCTGAACCCAGGCGAGTTCAGGCCTGCCTTATTGGATCGGCGATTCCAGACTTGTCAGAACGTCACGATCAAGTCGAATCCGCCGGAGAACTGGTCGTCTTCAGCGCCGCCGTCGAACGGCGCGACCCCGACTCCGTTGCTCCAATCGTACCGCAATTCGGGACGGAACATGACGTTGGCCAGCGGCTGCCAATTGACGCCGCACGTCAGTTCCCAATACTCGCCGGGCACTCCCGCGGCGGGTGGTACCCGGATGCCGTCGGCATCGCGGAACCACTCGAGTCGCGTGCCGAGCTTCCAGCAATCATTGATGGTATAGAACAGGTAGTTGTTCACGCTATACCATTCGGAACTGCCGACGTTCTTCACTTGTCCCCAATCCGATTGCAGCACGTAGTTGAGTCTCTGGGTAACGTCCACGTCCACGACGATGCTCTGCAGGAAGCGGTCGTCGCCGGTCAGATCATCGTGACCGAAATCGAGGGCCCAGGTCAACGTGGCCGCGTCCAGAAGCGGGGCTCTGATCCCGCCCAGGAAGTCGTTCGAACCGCGAGGGTTGTCGAACGCCGTGTCCCAGCCTTGGACCCAGCCGCCCCACACGGTGAGGTTCTCAAACAGGGCGTACTCGGCCAATACTCCGGTATGAGTGAAGGGCTCGCCGAAGTACATGCTGTAGGAATGCGAGGTGAAGAAGTTGCCGGTCGCCGGCACGACTTCGTAGCCCAGGATGGTGTAGAAGTGACCCATCTTGACTTTCAAGTCGTTGACCGCGACCTCGGCATACAACTGCGGTAAAGCACTGCCGTAATCGGCGGAAGTGTCCCACGCATTGTCCCAGGCGTTCGGTGAAAGCGCTGTCCAACTGCCGAAGGCCTGCGTGTCCTGGCCGTCCGTGCCGAACAACATGTCGGCGCGGAAACCCCAGTCCCAGCCGCAACCGCCGGTATGGGTGGCCTTCTCCATGTAGCCCCAAACCTGGTTCACGGTGAATTCGTTGCCCACGTCGCGCATGCCGATCACGCCGTTGTTGGGTGCTCCGTAGGCGTTAGCGTAGGCCCCGGCCGACACCCATCCGCCGTAGGTGATATTGCAGCAACCGGGATCGCCCGTGAGCAGGCTCTGCAACGTCCAGGCCTCGCCCTTGCAGCGGCATGGAAACAGGGGAAAGCAGAGGGAACAGCTTGAACAAGAGTTGCAGCCGCCGCATGCCGGTTCGCAAGCTGCCGGTTCGCAGCAGTCGGATGTCAGGTAGCTGCATGCAGCCACGTCGGGTTCGGGAGCGGCAAACACAGACGGCTGATAAAGCCGATCTGCACCGATCGCCCCCGAGCAGCAGAACGCAAGGATCGCTGCTGGACTAAGAAAACGTTTGAGTAATCGCATCGTGACCCCCTGGGAAAGGTGAGTGATTCCGAAAGGACTCGTGGTTGCGAAGTGGAGTTCCTCCTCGAGCCAGTTACTTGGTCTGCGAACGTGTCACGGCAAACCGCTTCCAATTCGTTGATTGCCGACTGTGGGCACCTGTTGTTTCAGGGCCTGCGATCTCCCCCAATTAGCTCGTTCAGTCTGCTCGTTGCGCCTGCCGGTGATCGTGGCGGCGCCGTGACAGTAGCACGCGGACACGGTTTGAAATCGGCCAGAATTGCTCCACGGTCGTGCGAATCCCCAAAGCGTCGCAATGCAACGAACAACGAAAGTCTGCCGGTCTGTGAAGATCTGCCGGTTGGCGAACGCGACACCGCCGAATCGGGCGGTTTCTGACCCGGTTGCAGCAAATGGATGAAGAATACCCCTGGTCGGCGGAATGAGAGGATGGGGCCTCTCTGCATCCTGCACGTCGGCTGCGCGGAAACCGCCAATAAGGCAGGCGGGAATCCACAAAGAACTTCACGTGCGATTCACGATCTGGATTCCCGCCCGCGCGGGAATGACGTGATGATTTGCGCAAGATATGCGCAGCACCTTGCGCCCGTGCCTCAGAAGTCATACCAGACGCCGAACCCCAGCTTGTCTTCGAACTGGTCGAAGAACTCCCACTGGTCGCTCATGCCCTGGAAGTAGTGCATGCCGATTCGGAAGAGGTGTCCCGAGTACCCTCGCCATTGCCAGCCCGTCTGAACGACAAGGCTGCCGCCGAAGTCGAATTCCTGTCGCAGGTACCCGTTGACGGCGACGAACGGCGCCCCCAGGTGTCCGGTCAATCTGGCCGGGCTGTAGTCGACGCCCACCTGGAACTCCCACGGTTCCGCTCCCCCATCGTACTGGAAAGCCCAACCGGCCTCTCCGTAGAGACGTATGTCTTCCGTCAAGAAATAGGAGTGACCCCAAACGATCACGTCTCGCGAGTAATTGCGGCGCTGCAATGTGTTGTGCCGCACCATGTACTCGTCGCCGAGATGCGAACTCAGATGGTAGTAGGCAAGCTTCGTCTGGTAGTTGCCTCGCCCGTAGGTCAGCGGAATGCCGAACCGGAAGTCGGAGGAGATCAGATCCCTTTCGGCACGCTCCAAATCCAGACGGGGCATGCCGGCACCCTCGATGTCGATTTGCCACCCCTCCGGATGGTCGACACTCGTCGTCCCATAACGAAGTATCCCCACCCGTCCACCAAGGGTAATATCCCACATCCAGCCCCGTTGGGTGTCGTGCACCCATTGCCCGGCAAAACGGGACTCCTTGATCCCCGCCAGATAGGAACGGTAGATCAGGCCGTCGGGCAGCACCTGATGCGACCACCGCTCTCCCTGGGATGCGCTGGGCGCACCTGAGTCAAACCAGTCGCCGTCGACGAATCCCGCCTGTCTGACCGCGAAGACGCCCTCTTGATCCCGAGTTGCCAAACCTGCGCAGTCGGCCTCAAGGGAGGGCCGCCCAAAGACGGTTTCAGCGAGGTTCACCCCCCTTGCCGGCCGTTCTCCCGGGTACGGGGCCCAAATCTCCCGGCTAACCTGCCCGGAACTGTAGGCCAACCACAGGGGTTGCTCCCCTGTCTCCCCACAGGCGGTCGAAACAACACCGGCGAGGATTACAAGGCTGAAGAGAACGGATGCAGGGCTGGTCGCGTGGGGTGCGGGCCCCGCGACCGCAAGGCGTGTCGCCAGATGTCTCATTTCGCCCCTCCCGGGCGTGTCGGTCAAGAAGCTGCCGTCCCTCCTCGTCAGTCGGCCGGGATCTTGCTTGGGTCGGGCAAGAGGCTTGGGTCGGGCCGAATCTGAGCGGCTGAGGCGGCAACTGCCTTGTGCTGGGTCCATTCAATCGCGCAGATCCGAGCGGCTGCGCTTATCGAAAACATCGGCACATTCCGCAGATTTGATGAGTCGGGAAATCTCAGCCTGAACCCCATCTCCCTCAACAGAGGGAGTGGCCTGTTGTCCTGAATCGCGGTGGGCGATCTCCTGCATTCCTGCCTAACGTATGCCGTGCTCTTCCTCACCGGTTGTCGAGTGCATGTTGCTGGGAACGGATTCCAATGGGAGAAGAAATGATAGGTGCTGACTCTCGAACCGGCGCGACAGCACCATGCCAGGCACGTCTGCAAAAAAACACTCCAACAAACGTGCTGTTAGTGTGTTCTTGTTGACTTCTCCCTCGAATTTGGGGAGACTACCGATGTGAATTACGGTCACGTCGAGCACCAGGGGACGCTCATGCGATATCTCATACGCGTTTTGCTTGTGGGGACTCTTCTGATGGCGGTTGACTCCGCCGCTGCCAGGCAGTGGGTCTCGCGGGATGGGCGATTTGCCGTCGAGGCGGAGCTGCTCACGGTCGACGGCGACGAAGTCGTCCTCCGGCGCGAAGAGGGGGCGGTAATCCGAGTTCCGCTGGAACGGTTGAGTCTGGGCGACGTGAAGTACGTCCAGGAGGCCCTTCAAGCAGCGGGACTCGCGCCTCCGGCAGAAGGTCCAACGCCCGCCCTGAAACAGCCTCCTCAGATGCCACGCCCCCAGGCGGTCCTGCCGGACGAGAAAACCGCACCTGACGGCCCCCCCCTTGCCCAACCCGGCGGTGTGCAATGGCAGGTTGCCCCGGATCCTGCACCGCAAGGGTTCGAACTGGAACCTGGCGTGGTTGTGGAGATCCCTGTCGAAGTACGCTATTCGCGACCGTTCGTGCTGTATCCGGCCACGCCAAGCCCGTTCGTCTTGTTGGGTCGCGACCGCAGCAACGGGCCGCGACAACTCTGGGACATGCGGAAGGGGCAGATGATTGGTGAGACCGATCTCGACCTCGACGACGACAACAAGCTGGCCTTGAGTTGCGACGGGCGATACCTCGCCTATCACAATCATCAAACGGGTGAGGAAGTCCGAATCTGGTCGTTTGCATCAGGCGCGGTGGCGCAGACAATCAAGCTCCCTCGGTACGCGTACGTCAAGTTCCTTCGCTTCGCGGGGGCCTGTCGCCTCGTCGTGGGAGAGTCCAAGACAGACGCCTTCCAGGTCTACGACGTTGAGACGGGCCGGCAATGCGCCGCCATCGACGTTGAGCCGCAGCACGACGAGGCTTCCCAGGCCTTGACTCCGGGCGGCAATTTCCTCGCCGTCTACTCGTCGCGCGCTCAGCAGTTGGTGATCTACGATACGCGCAACGGCGTTCGTGCCGGACGTCTGACCACCGACGTCGAATCGAGCACGCGACCGGAGTGCCTGGCTTTTTCCGACGACGGCACAGAATTGGCCGGGTATTTCCGCGACGGTTCCAGCGCGCTCCTCCAGGTGTGGAACTTGAGCGACGGGAAGTGCGTGTTGACGAAGCAATTTGCCGAAGATCCAAGCCGCAAGTTGGGTAGCGTGCAGTACTACGGTGCTCTGCTGCAATGGCTTGCCGACCGTGGCGGCTGGTTGCTGTCGGGCGTTGCCGTGGTCGATCGCGAGTCGGCCCACGTTGTTTGGCAGGATCAGTCGGCGATCGGCAACCGCGAGGTGTTGCCCCGAAGGATCGTCGACACCGACCGGATGCTCGCGTTTGAAACACAGAAGAACGAGCAGGTGCTCCGTTTGATCTCGATTCCGAAGGACGAGATCGCAAAATCCCGGGCGATTGTGGAGGCGGGCGGAACGGCGGCAGACGCCGGCTTGCCTCCGTCTACCCGAATCGACATGGAGGGGGCAAAGGCGGTTACGTTGGCGCCGGCCTCCTGGACGTATCGCGCAGCTCCTTCCTCGCTGCCGCCCAAGGCGGCCGTGCGCGATCGCTGGCGTCTTGCGGGCGGAAATCCCGATGTCCGCCGGGCGTTCTTTTCCAAGCCGGAAGTCGCCAGGATGGCAATCGGAGAAAGCGTCGCAGACGGCCGAGCGGCCTGGAAGACGGCGAGCCTGTTGCCGCAGGCGTGCCAGCTCTACGATCTCCAGTCAGGCGAGCAACTGAACCGTTTTGAGATTCCCTTTCCGACGGAGTTTCTGGACTTGAGCCCGGACGGGAAGTTGGGCCTGTTCTGTATCGACGACAAGAAGGACCGCCTCGACCTGTGGAACCTCGAAGACGGTCAGCACGTTCTGGCTTTTCGCCCTTACGAGGGAGAAACCAGCTACAATTGCCGGATCAGGTGGGCCGGGTTTGCCGACGAAAACCACTTGGTCACGCTCTCCGACCACTGCAAACTGGTCGGTTGGAAGCTCCCGGAATGCCGCGCCGTCTATGCCTCCGACCCCAGTCTGGGGTGGGTTGCCGGGATGGCACGCGATCGGCGAACGCTGGTCGTTATGTGTGGGCGCACTCCCCATCTTATCGATGCGCTGAGTGGCGAGTTGCTCGGGACTCTGCCGGAAATCGAATCCGATGGCATGTTGCTCCTGCCTCGCGCCGGTTTCTCTGGGGACGAAAATCGGCTTGCCGTTCTCTCTGCCCGCGAAGAAGGATGCCTGGTGGCTGCGTGGGATATGACCGATCGCTCCAGACTGCTGAATCTGGAGTTGCCCTTCAGAGCCTACGGAATGGTCTGGTGCGGCCCTGATCACATTCTCGTCAACCGTAGTACGGGAGCGGACGAACCGGACGTCTTGATTGACGTGCAGCAAGGGCTGGTCGTCTGGAACTACGCAGCAACGCGAGGTACAAGTCTTGCCTCGACTCCTGACGGCCGCTGCTGGTTCGAATGCTGCCCCGGCATCACGGGTCCCAGTGAATTGGCGGCATTTGAACTGCCCGAAGCCGAGGTCATGTCGATCCTGTCGCGGGTCGTGTCGCCCGAACCGCTCATCGGCCCAAACGCCGCCGTAACCGTGCAGACTCAAATCGAAGATCCGCCCCAAGTGATCCCGCCGGGCTGGGCCGGCTTGGAAAAGCTCGACGAAGGCCTGTACCAACACTTCGCGAAGCAACTCCAGGAGAGGCATGTCGCGGTCGTGGCTCGGGGCAACGTTCGCCTCGTCGTGGGAATCGAGCAGGAGAAGAAGGAGCAGACCATGTCGGTCGGCGGCCTCTTCGGCCCTTCGAGAAGGTTCCTCCTCTCCGCAACACTCCTGATGCCCTATGTCGCCGTGGTCGATTCGAGCGGGAACCGTATCTGGTCGAGGCTTCCCAAGAAGAACGATATGAAGCCCGCCAACCTGGAAGACTGTCCGGAAGGCGTCGACAAAGAGGCCTACATGAAGCTCCACCAGTGGGAGCAGGCTGTCGCCTGGCTTCGCACCGTGAAGATCCCCTATCCGCTGTTTCATCCAAGCGTCCATCGCGGTTTCGGCGAGTCGGTGTTGACGCCGGGAAAGACGGAGATTCGCCGATCGCCGAGCCCGGCGCAAATGAAGCCGGAGAGCAAGACGGCGAAACTGGTCAACGCAGGTGTGGGGCACCCCGGATAGACTGCGAAGCCGAGACGATCTTGAACGCGAGCACGCGATCTCTTACAATCCCCCCTTTCGTCCGTCCGGCTTTTCCTCGTCCGCTGTCGATCGCAAGTCGCCGGAAGCCAATCCCGGCGGGAGAAAACACAATGCTCGAGAGATCGTTAGTGCTGCTGAAGCCCGATTGCGTTCAACGTCGACTGGTAGGACGCGTGATCTCGCGGTTTGAGGAGAAGGGGCTCAATATCATTGCCGTCAAGCTCATCGCGGTTACCCCTGAACTGGCAAGACGGCACTACGCCGAGCATGTCGAAAAACCCTTCTATCCGGGGCTGGAGACCTACATCACGGGCGGCCCCACGATCGCCATGGTCGTCGAAGGCCCGCAGGCCGTCGCGGTGGTCCGGAAGATGGTTGGGGCAACCAATGGACTCGAAGCGGCCTCGGGTACCGTCCGCGGCGATTTCAGCACCAGCAACCAGATGAACCTCGTGCATGCATCCGACGGTCCCGAGTCGGCTGCCCGCGAGATTGGCGTCTTCTTCCGCGAAGACGAACTCTGCCCTTACGTTCCGACGATCCGCCCGTGGCTGCGTGCACCGGATGCTGACGCTTAGCATCGTTCGAGGATTGAGTGTCGCACTGTAGGACAGGTTTGCAGTTCCTGCAACCTGTCCAAGGCATGTTGCCAGTCCATCCTGCGACAGTTAATTCTCGAACGATGCTCAGCGTCTGCGATCGAATCGAAGCCGTTACCGATCCAGACTGCGGATGCTGCTGATCTCGTAGATCGGAGCGAAGTCCTTCCCCTCTTCCGCATCCTCGACAATCCGGCCACGAACCTCGACGAAGTCGCCCCGTTCGTATCCCGACAGGCGGCCCGCGTCTGCGATCACCACGCTTCCGCCAAACTCGTCGACCTTCTTGTCCACCGGAATGTACCGCAGCTTCCAGCGGCCGTCGCTTTCGAGGTACTCCAGTTGGCCCCTAAGTCGGCCGTAATCGTCGGCCCAACCGAATCGCCCCGACGACGCCGTGCCGTCCACCCGGGTTGGAATCCTGACGGTCATGCTGTCGTCGCGCTCGCTCGCCGAGGCCCGCTGTATTCGATCGTCGCGGATGGTCAAGGCGCCGCGATCGGCCGGCGGAAGGTCGTTGATGTCGATCGGGCCTTGGCGAACCGTGACGGGTGCCGATGCCGATCGGGAGCGAGTCTGTGTCGACGACTGCGGGGAAATGGCCTGCTGCCGTGGAGGAAGCGTCTGCACGAATCGCTGCGGTTCCGCCCGCAAGCCGTCCGACGCCGCGGCGCTGGAAGCGGCGCCGGGCGGCTGCTGCGGTTCGCTCGAGGTTCGGGAAGAACGAGCTGCCAGCAATTCGGCCGTCGTCAGCTCGCGGCGGGCAGAAACCGGGATGGCGATCCGATCGCCGCTTGCGACGCGCGCAGGCTCGTTGTTTTCGGACGACGTGTTCGACGCCAGGCGAGTGGGAGATCCTGCCGGCACGGATGCTGCGGCAGCGGCCAGGGGTGGCGAATTCGCGCCGGTGTTCGCGGGCGCGACGGCCGCCGAACGCGGATAGGCCGGATCGGCCGCGGATCGTCGGGCAATCTCTCCTGTCCCCGGCGGGGCGATCTTCGTCTGCCCGTAGAACGGATCCATGGGAACATGGGCATCCTGTCCCTGGCAGCCGAGGGCGGCAACCGCAAACAAAGCCGGAATTATCAGCCGGATCATCAGGGGGACTCCTTTCCACCACGATGATGAAGGCACTTGGTACAGACCGACGTACGCGGCGGATGGGGTCGACTTGGCGACCCCGTCTGTCGCTCGCAAATTCAGGGCCGGATGATGCCCGATTTTTGGCCGTAGGTCCAGGCCAATTTTCGGGTTAGGAGCGATCGCGATGGCCGGTCCAGCCGGCCAAAGAGCCGTTCTCGTCCGAACCGGACTACTTGGCCGCAAGGGCCGAATCCGTTTCTCCCTCAGACGCGACGACGTACGGATTTCGGATGATTCGCGGCGCGGATGCCGCCATCTTGGCTTTCTCGTCGACCTGCTTGGCTGGTTGGGGAACGTATTTGTTCTGGATAATCTCCGGAATCGGCTCACAAATCTCCGGCGTCATGACATACGGAGGGTAGGCCCAAGGGCTATACCCATAGGTCCGGGGTATCGGCATCTCGTAGTAAACCGGCGGATGAAGGGCAAAATAGGGGGGCAACGGTATTGCGCCGACCGCGTGAAGAGGTGCCAGGCTCGTTGGATACGGGCTGCTCCAGAGATAGGAACCGCATCCGTAATCACCCGCTTGGGTGGGGGAGGTCGCCAGTGAGGCGACGGCCAAAGCGGTCAGAACGAGGATCGAGAAGCCTAGACGTCGTACCATGGGTGCTGCTCCGGAAATGGCTTGTCAGGACGGGATTGGTCGAAATGAGCGAACCATCTCCCATGCTTTCCAGACTAATCGAAGCAGCCTCAACGGCAACAAAAAAACGTAGAAACTATCTCCCTCGAAAGATGGGGCATCAGTGATCTCAATGGCCTAAGGGTGGTCCGCATCCGACTCGGAGTCAGCCGGGAACTGACCTTCCGGCATGTCGTAAGGCTCCCCTGCCGCCGGCAACTGCGACGCCTCGGTCTGGACCTCTCCCAGGTCCTCCTCCGTCAGCTCTGGACCGCAGCCCACAAGAGCAGGCCCCCCGATTGAGCAGACCGCAAGCACCAAAGCCAGCATTCGACGCATGAGAAACTCCGGATCACTTGTTCTTTTTCACATCCTGAGGGGGACTGTCCCGATTTTTGTGGCAGGATGCCGCAAAAATGGGACTGTCCCCTTCCGGCCAAAATTCCGTACACGCTCTCCTGAGGCAGCATCGGCTATCGAAGGCCTGGAACTGCGCTATCCGAAAAGCGACGATTCATTGTAGTCTATGGGCCGTCGTCCGAACAACAAACCCGGCTCCCCCCAGGGGAACTGCAAAGTAGCAGGCACGCTCCGCCGTGCCGTCCGCAGAGTAGCAGGCACGCTCCGCCGTGCCGTCCGCAAAGTAGCAGGCACGCTCCGCCGTCCCGTCCGTAAAGTAGCAGGCACGCTCCGCCGTGCCGTCCGCAGAGTAGCAGGCACGCTCCGCCGTGCCGTCCGTAAAGTAGCAGGCACGCTCCGCCGTGCCGTCCGCAAAGTAGCAGGCACGCTCCGCCGTGCCGTCCGTAAAGTAGCAGGCACGCTCCGCCGTGCCGTCCGCAAAGTAGCAGGCACGCTCCGTCGTGCCGTCCGCAAAGTAGCAGGCACGCTCCGCCGTGCCGTCCGCAGAGTAGCAGGCACGCTCCGCCGTGCCGTCCGCAAAGTAGCAGGCACGCTCCGCCGTGCCGTCCGTAAAGTAGCAGGCACGCTCCGCCGTGCCGTCCGCAAAGTAGCAGGCACGCTCCGCCGTGCCGTCCGCAAAGTAGCAGGCACGCTCCGCCGTGCCGTCCGCAAAGTAGCAGGCACGCTCCGCCGTGCCGTCCGTAAAGTAGCAGGCACGCTCCGTCGTGCCGTCCGTAAAGTAGCAGGCACGCTCCGTCGTGCCGTCCGTAAAGTAGCAGGCACGCTCCGCCGTGCCGTCCGTAAAGTAGCAGGCACGCTCCGCCGTGCCGTCCGCAAAGTAGCAGGCACGCTCCGCCGTGCCGTCCGCAAAGTAGCAGGCACGCTCCGTCGTGCCGTCCGCAGAACCGCCCGAAATCCCGATCTCCCGCCAGCGGCGCTCGGCGAGTGCCTGCTACTTTTGTTGCCACAAGAGGACTTTGCAGTTCTCCTGGCGCCCCCTCCCCACGCCAGAGCGTTCCAAGCGACATGATCTCCCCTCACCAACTCACCGAAGCACTGCGGAACGAGGCCCGGCGCCTCGGATTCTGCCATGTCGGCGCGTGCGAGGCCGTCGACTCGCCCGGATTCAATCGCCTTCAGCAGTGGCTTCAGGCGGGCTACGCGGGCCAGATGGATTACCTGGCCAATCGCCTGGACGCCTACCGCCATCCAGGCCGCGTGCTTGACGGGGCCAAGAGCTTGCTGGTTCTCGCAACCGACTACCGCAACGTAGAACGGGACGCGGACGACGACGGGCGGGGACTCGTCTCACGCTATGCGTGGGGATTCGACTACCACGATGTGCTCCGCCGCCGACTGAATCTCCTGGCGGATTTCCATGCCATGCTCGCGCCCGGCGCCCGGGCTCGCGGTGTCGTCGACACGGCGCCGCTCATGGAACGCGAGTTCGCCGTTCTCGCTGGTCTCGGCTGGATCGGTAAGAACACGCTGCTTCTCACCCGCGATCGGGGAAGTTGGCTGTTCTTGTCGGTACTTCTGACGACCGCGGAACTTGAGTACGATGCACCCTTCAAAACCGACCATTGCGGCACCTGCCGGGCCTGCATCGACGCCTGCCCCACCGGCGCCCTGGTCCGGCCCTATGTCCTGGATGCCCGCCGCTGTATCAGCTACCTGACCATCGAACTGCGGGACATGCCGCCGCCCGAACTTCGCCAGGCTTCGGGGAAGTGGCTGTTTGGGTGCGATGTCTGCCAGGAAGTCTGCCCGTGGAATCGCCGTGCAAATCGGCGGCCGGTCGATGTCGAGGCCGGTCGCGAGTTTCTGCCGATCGGCGGAGAAACCGCCCTCGGGCTGGCACAGCTATTCTCGCTGGACGACGAGGCGTTCCGCTTGCGATTCCGCAAGACGCCCCTCTGGCGAACAAAACGTCGCGGACTGCTTCGCAACGCGGCCCTGATTCTTGCCGGCCTCCCTTCTGCAGAAGCGGTAGGCGCTTTATCCCACGGCCTCAGCGACAGAGAATCCCTCGTGCGGGTCGCCAGTGCCTGGGCCCTTGGGCAGATAGGCAGTCGCGACGCCCGAACTCACTTGTGGCAGCGGCTCGCAGCCGAAGACGACTCCCGTGTGAGGGAAGCCATCTGCGAAGCACTCGGAGTGGGATAGAAGCCGCGTATGCCCGCTGGCTTTCGGAAGAACGCTCGTCACGAAGATAGTTCCGCGCGCTTGCCCCGCGCTCCGTTCGACACCCGGTACTCCCGTACCAGCCCGCTCAACGTCATATTCTCCGCGATCGCATCGTGCGGAATCAGCACGTAGTGCCACGCCTTGCCGCCGCTGGCCAGTGCGTGTTTCGTGGCGTGCCCACACCATTCGATGGCCGCGTCGCTTTTTGCCGACACTTCCTGATCGGTTATTTCCCGACGCGCCTTGGGTTCGAGCAAATAAACCGCATCATCCGTCTCCGCGACAAAGTCCGGCTGGTATTCCCTCTGGTCCGGCCCCCACTTGTAGTAAATCTGAAACTGACCCAATGCCGGCTTGAACCACTTCGCCGAATCCCGCTCAAGAATGATCGCCAACTTCCGCTCGGGGTCCGACTGGAACTTCTGGGCCGTGTAGAGACAGCGCTGGAAGCCGCCGAACACATACTGCCCGATCCGCGACTTGTCGGTCACCGTTTCGCGAAAGTCGCGAATCGGGTTTTCCGCCGTTGCCGTGTAAGCGCATGGCTTCAACTGGCTGAAGCCTCTGCGCACTTCCACGTCGTAGCCCGCAGACTTCTCCCAATGGTGGTCGAGCATCTGGGCGTGAATGAACTCTCCCAACGGACGGTGATAATACTGGAGCACGTTCCGCACCTGGTCGTCGTCCTCCAGATAGCTTAGCAGATGACCGACCATCTGGCCCGCCAGATCGTAGAGCAGATCGGCGTGGTCGTCGTAGCAGATATCGTCATAGTCGATCAGCGTCCGCACCAGATAGTCCTCCAGTCGCTTCTCGTCCAGCCCTCCCCCGCTCACGCTCAGTACTTCCTGCGATTGCGTCCGCAGATACTGGATCAGGATGTCCCGTTCGACCGGTTGGTAGTGAATCGTCTCCGCCTCCAGCGCGAAGGGGTCGAACCCCGTCGTAACCTCTCCCCTGGGCACAACCAGGATCCGCGGAATATCGATCGTCTGCTCAACCACCAGCGAAGTCGTCTGCTCCACGATGCTGGCAATATCCACCGTCTCGGCCATGCCCGGCAGTTCCATTTGTTTCGGGGCGAGTGCGGCTTCCACCTCTCGCACAATCTCCGCCTTCACATCGTCCCGCAGCAGATGCAATGAACTCGGCAGGTCTTCGTGTTTCTTGATGACGTCGTACGTCACCTGCGCCACCTTCTGTTCCAACGGCGTACTGAAAAGCGGTGCCGCCGCCGGGGCCGTCACGTTTGACGCGCCCGCCCCCATAATCAGCGACTTGCCCCCAAGTTTGTCGAGAATCGACGCCCCAGCCACCACGCCCACCGTCTTCTGCAGATCGGTCGCTGGATCCAACAAAATTTGCTGCAATCGGATCGTCGACGAAGGCTTGTTGGCTTCGTCGATGATCTCCTGGAAGCGATCGTGGGCAATGATGTTGAGCCGGTCCACCGACGACACGCCCGTCCGCTTTCCATAGGGCAGCCGCAACCCCCGCCCGATCGACTGCTCGATGAGAATGCGTGCGTTGGCCGCGCGTAATGGAACGATGGTGTAGAGATTGGTGACGTCCCAGCCTTCCTTGAGCATGTTCACGTGAATCACGATTTCTGTCGGCTCATCCTCGGATTCGACTGCGAGGAGACGCCGAATCATTTCATCCTCTTCCGACCCCGTCTTGCTCGAGTCGACCTGGATTACCTTTTCCTTGTAACGACCCTCGAAAAACTGATCGGACTGGATCAGTTGCAGGAGCTGTGACGCATGAGTCGTGTCGCGTGCGATCACCAGCAAGAAAGGCTTCACAATCCGCTCGCCGGTCTGCCGCCCGTACGTCTCAAGCTCCACTTTGACATTCTCGTGCAACCGCACCCCGTCTTCCAGCTTGATCTTCTCCAACTCCTCCGGCTTAAACTGGCTCGGATCGAAGTCCTTCTGCGTCACCACCGCCGGTTCCTTCACGAATCCGTCCGCCATCGCCCTGGCCAGCGGATAATCGTAGATCACGTTCTTGAACGCGATCGCCCCTTTGCTCGTTTCGATAAAAGGCGTCGCAGTCAGTTCCAGCCCCAGCACCGGCTTCAGCTCGTTGATCGCCCGAATCCCGGCCGACGCTCGGTAGCGGTGCGACTCGTCCATGATCAGCACCAGGTCGTCGAGCTTCGAAAGGTACTCAAAATAGCTCTCGCCGATGTACTCGGAAAGCCGCTTGATTCGCGGCGACTTGCCCCCCCGCACTTCCGAGTTGATCTTCGATATGTTGAAGATATTGATGTGGATGGCCACGTCGAAAAGTCGGCCCGTACGCACCCCTCGCCCCGACTCGTAGTTGTCCCCCGTGATGATCGCCGGCGGATCGATCGCCAGTTCCGAAATCCCCTGAAACACGTATTTCGGGTTGCTCCGCTCGCTGAAGTCGGCTTGCAGCTTGTTGTAGATCGTCAGATTGGGCGCCAGCACGAAGAAATCGCTGAACCCGTGCGCCAGGTGCAGATAGCTGATAAACGCACCCATCAGCCGCGTCTTCCCCACGCCGGTCGCCAGGGCGAAGCACAACGAGGGAAACTCCCGCTCGAAGTCCGTCACCGAAGGATACTCGCTGCCAATCGCGCCCAGCGCCTCCGCCGCGTCGAGGTCCTTCCGCGGACGCGCGATTCCCATGATCCTGTCCAGGATTTCCAGCGACTGGCGCTGCGGTCGGCGCAGGCTCAAACGCCCGGCGATCGAATTGACGTGGGGATTCATAGCTTCCTTTCCACTTTTCGGGCTCGTGTGCGCCGGCCTGGTCGCCACGACTCGGCACACACCGTGTAGCCAATTGGCAGTCCAGCACCAGATTTCCGACCGGCCGTCTCGGATTGTGCCTTGGGCAATTCTTTACGCAGTGCGTAAAGTATCTCCGAGTCAACCAGTTGGGGGAACTCCACGTAGAATCGCTTGAATAGCCAAAGATTCAACGGTGAGTAGCCGCGGCCAAAGTCCGCCGTCAATCGCCCAGACAATTCTTTGACCAACTCCTCCCCATACCCGGCCCGCTTGAGCCCTCGTTGTTCCTCCTCCACAATCTCCCGCCCAATCAGCCAGTTGGCTACCACCTGCGTCGTGTTCACCGATCTGGCCACGCCCGCCCGCGCCGATTCCAGAATGTCCCGAATCCGCTCGTAGATCGCTGCGGGCTTGCCAACCCTCGCCTTGCGAGCCTTCTTCATCACGCCGTCTCCTCCATCTCCTCAAACAAAAAGCTCCTGGGCTTCTTCGGCGGCTTCGGCAGATTTTCGATCTGCAGGCTGTAGTCGTCGTGCCCCCACTCGCAGCGGGCCAGCACCGCCTTCGGGATCTTCTTGATCGTCAAGTTCGCATACCGGTCGGCCTTGCCCCGGAAGGCCGAGCACATCACCAGCAGCGTCCGGCTTTCGCCCACCTCTTCGCTCAGTTTCTGCAACAGTTCATGGTTCAGGTTCTGGGTGGTCACGAAAATGAAATCCCGCTCGGTCGACTGCCCATGCTGCCAATAGTGCGTCTCGCTCGGCGCATAACGAAACCCGGCCAGCTTGCAGACCGCCTCGGCCAGCATGGCCGCGTTGTACTGCTTGTTGATGATCCAGTTCCCCCACTTGTCCTTTTCCAGCAGCGATGGCGCCAGCCGGTAGTAGCGAAATCCGCCACCGCCTTTCCACTCCACCGCCTTGCTGATACCCCCCTGGTCCTCTCCGTCGATCACCTTCTTCAGCCGCGGAATAATGTGCGTGTGGCAATGCTCGCCAAGCTCGACCATAATCCAACGGCGGCCCATTTTCTGGGCGACGGCGCCGGTGGTGCCGGAACCGGCAAACGAGTCAAGTACCAACTCGCCTTCGTTAGTCGAAATATGCAAGATGCGTTCAAGCAGTTTCTCTGGCTTCGGAGTCGCAAAGGCATCTGAAGGATTGAATGCCCGCGCTTCACGCTTTGCGTCTTGATTATCGCCGACATCGGAACGAAGCCAGAGTGTGTCCGGCACGATGTCAGTACCTACATCCTTAAGATAAGTCTTTAGCCGTGGCTTGTCCTTCTTGCCATCGTGTCCCCACCAAATCCTCCCCTCTGCTTCGTGCTTTCGATAGCGTTCTTGATCGTACCCCCACACACGACTTTCCGACGGGTAAATCTCAATTCCCGTATTTGGCTGAGTAATTGGGTAATACAGATTTGGACGCTCTTGTCGGCTCTTGGCACATGTATACACAACAGACTGCCAAGGACCGTTAGGATCGCTATCTGGATTCAAGTATCCCTTCATCTGCTCCGGCGTTTTTGGAACATGATTTGGTCGCCAGACCGACTTGTTCTTCGCATAAATGAAGACGTGGTCGTGACTCGTGCTAAGCCATGATGCATCATTTTGCTTGGCGTATTTCTTTTGCCATATCACGTTGGCCACGAAATTGACGCGCCCAAATACCTCATCGCAGACAATCTTCAAATAATGCGCCTCGGTGTCATCGAGAGTGATCCACAATGAGCCGTCGCCGGAAAGTAACCGATAGATGATCTCAAGCCGATCTCGCATGAGTGACAGCCAAATCGAATGCTCGACACCATCATCGTAATGCGTGAACGCGGCGCCGGTGTTATACGGCGGATCGATGAATACGCACTTGATCCTCTCGGCGAATTCCTGCTCCAAGGCCTTGAGCGCAAGCAGGTTGTCCCCGAAGATGAGACGGTTGTCGAACGAGTCCTTTTCCGTCACGCGGTGCGCCGCATGATACGACTTCTCGGAATCCTCCAGAAGAATCCGCGGTTCCAGCTTCGGCCGGTTCTCCTTGCCGATCCACGTCAGTTCGAGCTTCTGTTTCCTGTTGTTACTCACGACGTACTTCCTTCACGCGTTGGCGGCGACGCGTCCTGCACCCCGACTCGATCACGTTCGGCCAGTCTCGCCAGGACACGATCGGCGAGCGGTTGCGAATCCGTCAGATTCCGGAACACTGCAAGATACCCCTTCAGTCCGTGAAAAGCAGCCGATTCGACGTAAATCAGTTCGCCCAGCTCATTGACCCGTCGCGAAAGCCGCAGTTTTTCGTCCTCGTTCAGTTGCTGGCGCGGCTGATTGAGGATGTCGGTAGATTGTTGCGCGACGAAGGCCATGATGAAGTATCGACCATGCCGGAAGAACATCCGGCGCGCATACTCCGTCTCCGAGGCCTCGGTGGCGGCAAGGATGGAGTCGATGAACCGAAACATCCGTACGAGACGGCACATGCGCACTCCCGACAAATCCGGTCTGAAAAGGCGATGATATGCCTCCGCCTTCTGATCCCAGAGTCGACTGACTTCCTTCTTGGCGAATACGACGAAGTCAACTGCATTCCAGATATACTGCCCGCGGTGTTCGGCGCCATGTACCTCAGCACTCGAAAGAACTCGTTCCGACAGGCAGGCGATGGCAATGGCAGCCTCTTCCAAGGTGAACGCATCCTCTCGCCGCATCCTGGCTTCAGCCGACGGGCGATAGTGGTAGGTGATCCCAATGACCGCCAACTCTTGCCGCAGCCGCTCCTGGGTCGCATCGAGAGCCGCAAAGTCGACGTTGCGGACAACGTTCTGATGGTTTCTCGCTTTTGTGATCCGCATGCCGATATCGTCCGATCCCGCGCCGATTTCGATAATCGTGGCCAGCACCTTGGCATCGGGTGAGATATCGCCCGCGATGGCTGCGTTGGCGATCGCTCCGGCGGTCTGGGCCCCGTTAACGATCGAGACATTTGTCAGCGAGAAAACACATCGCTCGGGTGTGCCTGCGGCCGACGTAATTCTCTCGGCAACTGCCGTGAGGCCGTTGTTGAGATAGAAGAAGTCTCCGGGCCTGCGCCGCACGGTTTCCTCGATAGCATTGTTCACTCCTACGGAGCCAAGATAGTGGCGGATGTTTCGCTGGAACAGATCCTTTCCTTTCTCCTGCACGAGTTGCGCGAGCGACGCCGCGCTGATCTGGCCATACACGGCCTTTCTCGGGCTGGTAATCAGCGACCAGTTCTCCAGCGTGAACAATGCGGAAACCGCAGAAGGCGTCTGTTCGGCAACCAGCCATGCGTAAACGGCTGAAAGGCCGTGTGCAGACCACGTCATCACCTCACTGAGACGGTTCATCTCGCCCTGTAAAGCGTTCAGGTCATTGGAGACATGTGGCCCGAGGTTGTTTCCCAGGTAGACCCAAGTCACTTCGATGGCGACGCCAGGTGTGTCCAACGCTTCTTCGATCTCGTCCAGACGGCTATGGAAATGAGTATTGAACTCATTGAAGCGACGGTTCAACAGCGACTTGACCCCGTTGATGGTCTTGAGGATCTCGTCTTGAGCCGGCGCTGTACCGGAGCGCCTGAATTTCGATTGCGCGAGGATCAGTCGGTGCTGTTCGCGGTCGTAATAGACTGCGTCAATTCCTCCGTCGTTCTTGCCGTCTGTTACTGCCCTCGCTGCTGTTACGTCGTCAATCTCGGCAAGTCCTACCAGTGCGTATGCGGCAAGCGACCGCGATAGCCGATCGGTGTCGTGTTGCTCCTCCGTCCAGCCCTTTCGCTCCGCACAGTCGACCCGCGCGACCAACGGGAAGAACCGCTGCCGAAGAGCAGCCTCTACTTGCGCAACTTCTTCTTGGGTCGTCGGCATATTCCTATTTCCAAACCGGATGGGTGATCCAAGTGGAATCCATACCCATCTTTGCCAGTGCCTGCGGTGCGCTCGGATGCTTCGTCAGCAGTTGCAGCACACCGTACCGCCATTGGACCGCGAACCCGCCAACGGCCTCGCATCGGTTCAAGGGATGCTCCACCGCCAAGGCCGCTGAAGCGCAACGAAAAAACCCGGCCTTGATGCACGTCACCCCAGTGAAGGGGGAGCGGTGCGCCGGGTGTGATGCTTGTAGTATATGGTCGGGGTGATGGTTCAGCAAGGAAGAGGTCATTTGCGGAGCCCCTTGGGGTTGCGGCCGCTCGGCTTCGCAGAATCATCACGTGGTAGCGCCGCGTTTTGCTCGGCGAGTTCATAGAATTCGTGAAGTTTCGCTTGCAGGAGTTTCTTGTCCGGCAGTCGCGTCTGGTATTCAGCGACAAGAGCCGGAGAAACCGTACGGCTCAATGCGTATTCAACGACTTTATGATCTTTGGTGGCACAGAGCAACACGCCGATCGATGGTTGTTCGTGCTGCTTCTTCACATCCCGGTCGAGCGCCTCAAGATAGAATTCCAGCTTGCCCAGATGTTCCGGCTGAAACTCTTCAATCTTCAGTTCGATGGCAACCAGGCAGTTCAACGCCCGGTTGAAGAACAACAAGTCGATCGAAAAGTCGCGCTTACCGACCTGGACCGGGTACTCATTGCCCACAAAGCAGAAATCCCTGCCCAATTCAATCAGGAACTGCTTCAACTTGGCGACCAGCGCGCGTTGCAGGTCGGCTTCCGAGTGTTCGGAAGGAAGTTCCAGGAACTCAACGAGATAGCTGTCTTTGAAGATCGCACCGGCCTCAGGGTGAGTATCTAGCATCGCCCTGGCGAGTTTTGGCGGTGACAGCACGACGCGTTCAAAAAGTGCACCGTTGAGCTGGCGTTGGAGTTCACGGAACGACCATCGCTCTTGGATGGCTGTTCGGAGATAGAACTCTCGCTCGTCGTCCCGCCTGCAACGGCTCAGAATCGCCAAGTTGTGGCTCCACGACAATTCTCGCAACAGTGTTGCGAGTTTTGGCTGATCGCGGTACGCCCCGAAAAACTGCATCATCCGCCAGAGATTGCTGGCTGAAAAACCCGTGGCGCCGGGCTGCTTTCGCTGAATGTGCGCCGCCAGGGTCTCGACCGTTGCTTTTCCCCAGCCTTCGTCGGCAATCTTTCGAGTGATGATCGCACCGACGCTCCAATACAGGTCGATGAGCGCAGTGTTGGCCGCCGCTACAGCCCGCGAGCGCGCCGCCGTGATCAGCTTGACGACTTCATCAAAGTCGGCTCGCACGCGCTTCGGTGAAGACGGCGCCTTGGCCAGCCTTCGAGCCTTGCTCTTCTTCGGTGCCTTGCTCATACAAGCCTCCAGCGAACCGCAAACAGCACCTTCTCCGTCACCCGCTGCTGCAGCTTGCCCTCGATCTCCTCGATCAATGCCGTCCGCCGCCGGTCGATCTCGTCCTGGGCATCGAACAGCGATCGCCGTTTGTTGTTGCGGTGCTGCTCCAAATTCTTGATCTGCTTCTGGCCCGCCAGTTTCTCCTCCAGCGTCAACGCCGCCGTCGCCGAACGCCGCGCCTCCTTGATCTGGCGGTCGATCTCCTTGATTTCCCGCTCCAGGCCAACTTTCAGGTCGTCGGCCCAACCGTCGAGCTTTTCCGCCTCGGCCTCGAAAAATCTCGCGTTCCGCTGCGAAATGGCCTGCTGGATCGCTTCCTTGCGTTTCCCCGCCAACTCGACCGACCGCATGTCCTCATTGCCTTCGCCAAGCTCGACCACCTCTCGCGCCGGCAGCGAGAGCAGACGCCGGGCAACCTCCTCCTCCAGCCCCTCGCCGGCGTCGGTCACTGCAGCAACGATCAGATACTCCTCGGCCACGTCGAGCGCTTCGACGGTCAATTGAACCGCCCTCAGCATCCCGCCTTCCCCGACATACGGCTCCAGGCTGCTCACCCGCCCCTGGTGTCCTGTCAGGTCAAACACGATCTCGGCGAACGGCAGTTCCCGCCCCTTGGCCCGTTCCACAATCCGCTGCGCCAGCGGATGGCCCAGCCGGTACAGATGGGCTTCACCCGAGCGCCGAGGCAGCTCGTAGCGTCCCAACGGGACTTCGCCGTTGAAGGGACTGCTGCGCAGCGTGAACGCCGAATCGCCGTCGAACTCGGCATAATCCGCCAGTTCGTACCGAGTCAGCCTCATCAGCAACTGCTCGTAGCGATTCAAACACGACCGCGAGCGTTCGTCGTGGATCCGCAGCTTCTCGCGCACTTCGTCGTCGAAATGCTCAAGCAACTGCTGCCGCGTCCGCATCATAGCCGCGTTGATCTGCACGCTCAGTTCAACCTGCAATTGATCGAAGGCCTCGTTGATCTCCTCCGCTCGCCTGCACCGCTGGTAAATGCCCGCAATCCGCTTCTCCAGGTCGACGCCCGACTCGATGGCGCCGAGCACCTCGTCGCTCGCGCCGAACACGCCCTCAAACAACTGAAACTTCTCCGACAGCAACTGAAACACCCGCCGGTCCGCCTCGTTCTTCTGATTCAGGAAGTTCACCACCACCACGTCGTGCTGCTGCCCGTACCGATGGCAACGGCCGATCCGCTGCTCGATCCGTTGCGGGTTCCAGGGCAGGTCGTAGTTCACCACCAGCGAGCAGAATTGTAGATTGATGCCCTCCGCCCCCGCCTCCGTGGCAATCAGGATCTCCCCCTCCTCGCGAAAGTAATCCACCAGGGCCGATCGCATGTCGGCCGAGCGCGACCCGCTCACCCGATCGGTGCCGGCGTGCCGTTCCATCCACGCGGCATAGATCTCGCGCGACTTCACATCGCTGTTCGAGCCGTTGAACAGCACGATCTTGTCCCTGTGCGGTCCGTCGGCCAACACTCGCACCAAATAGTCCTGAGTCCGCCGCGATTCGGTGAAAATGACCGCCTTTCGACGCGCCCCCAGTCGTTCCGCTTCCGAAAACGCCCGTTCGAGCGCAACCGAGAGCGCCTTGCCCTTGGCATTGTGGGTGATCGAAACCGCCAACTCGCGAAACCGCTCCAGATCGGCGATTTCCGCCGCCACGGCCGCGCGGTCCTCCTCCGTCAGCCCCTCTTCCGCTTCATCCCCCGGCCACTCCTCGGCCGTTTCGTCGAGCCCTTCATAATCGCTGTCCAACTCCTCTTCCAGCGCCCGCCCCGGTTCGCCTTCTCCGAGTCGTTCCACGAGTCTCGCCCGCAGCGAGTCCAGAGCGCCCGCAATGGCAAACGTCGAGGAGGCCAGCAGCTTGCGCAGCACCAGCGTCATCAGCGAACGCTGGCTTGGCGGAAGCGCCTGCAAATTCTCGCGCCGCAGATATTCCGACACCAAATGGTACAGCCGATCTTCGCTCTCTTCCGGCGAGAACGGCTGAACGATCGGCAGCCGGTTCGTGTAACGAACGTAGCCGACCACCTGCCGCCGGAGCGTGCGGTGGCACACCGGCTCCAGCCGTGCCTTGAGCGTTGCGAAGACCCCCTCGTCGTTAAGATAGGCAAACTGCTCCCTGAAGCTCTTCAAATCCCCAAATGCATGCTCGTCGACAAAGCTCACCAGTCCAAACAGTTCGAGCAGCGAGTTCTGAAGCGGAGTGGCCGTTAGTAACAGCTTGGGACTGGGCTGTAGCGCCTGTTTGAGCGTGTTGGCGATCACATTCGACGGCTTGTAGACGTTTCGCAGCCGATGGGCCTCGTCGATCACCACCAGATCCCAGGGCGTCGCATGCACGTCCGCCGCCTTGTTCCTGGCGAACTGATACGAGCAGATCACGATCGAATCCGACACGAACGGCCGGGAATCACCCCCTTTGATCGCCGCGTTATACGACTTCGATTCAAGAATTCGGCACGGAAGCGAGAACTTATCCCTCAATTCCTGGTGCCACTGTTTCCGCAGATTCGACGGGGTAATCACCAGCATCCGCCGCCGCCGCTCCGCCCAGTTCTGCGCCACCACCAGGCCGGCCTCGATCGTCTTGCCCAAACCGACCTCGTCGGCCAGAATCACCCCCTTCGAGAAGGGAGAGCGAAACGCAAACAGCGCCGCCTCGATCTGATGCGGATTCAAATCCACCTGCGCATCGACCAACGCCCCCGCCAGCCTCTCAACGCTGTCCGACGGACAGCGCCGCGTAAGCTCGTGGGCGAAGTACTTCGCATGGTAGGCAGTCAGCGTCATCTCTGACCAAACGCGTGCTCTGACCGGGAATCAACGTCGAGATCATACCCCCCCGCCCCAATTCACACAACCCTTTACATCCTACGCGCTCCGCGTCCCAATCCCGCAACTGCTCGAACCAATTCGCTTGAACACCTCACCACCCCCCATCAGTCGGTGTTCAAAAAACTGCTTGAACTCCCGGCCGAAATCTGCATAATAGCATAATGTACGAATGTCCACACGCACTATGCCCTAGCCACAGCACCCCCCAAGAAAACCCGACGCGTAAGCGAGCCTCCGCCAGAAACCCGACGCGTAAGCGAGGCTCCCCCAGAAACCCGACGCGTAAGCGAGCCTCCCGGCAGAACCCCGACGCGTAAGCGAGCCTCCCGGCAGAACCCCGACGCGTAAGCGAGCCTCCCGGCAGAACCCCGACGCGTAAGCGAGGCTCCCCCAGAAACCCGACGCGTAAGCGAGGCCCCCCAGAACCCCGACGCGTAAGCGAGGCTCCCCCAGAACCCCGACGCGTAAGCGAGGCAAGATCATCCCCATGAAGAAAAAAACCATACCCAAAACCGCAACTACCACCGGAGAGGGGCCTCGCCATGCACGCCTGGCGAACGATCCAAAGTTCTTATACAACAAATATTTACAATCCGACGTTCGCGGGCCCTTCCGATCGACGACGAACGGTAAAAATTCGAAGCCCCGAATCCTCCGCCGCCCCCAGACCAGCCTCGCCCCTCGCCACACCCGCCAGCCGCAGGCGCTGCCGATCGCGTCCCAAAACCCTTAACCAGCCAATGAAACCGTCACAAGCACCCCAGTTTTCAACCGTTTCCCCATCGAGCTACATCCTTGGCCCAATACGTCAGGATGATCTGCGCCCCCGCCCGCCGCATGGCAATAAGGCTTTCCATCGCCACGGTCTGCTCGTCGATCCAGCCCCGCTCGGCGGCCGCCTTGACCATGCTGTACTCGCCCGAGACGTTGTAGGTGGCCAGCGGCACACCGGGGTATTTTTCGGCCACGGCGCGGACGACGTCGAGGTACGCCAGTGCCGGCTTGACCATCACCAGATCGGCACCTTCGGCCAGATCGAGTTCCACCTCGCGCAACGCCTGGCCGATCGCCGTTGCCGGATCCATCTGGTAGGTCCGCCGATCGCCGAACTTGGGAGCGCTCTCGGCCGCCTCGCGGAAGGGCCCGTAGAATCCGCTCGCGTACTTGGCCGCGTAGCTCATGATCGGAATGTGCTCATAGCCGGCGAAATCCAGGCCGCCGCGAATCGCACCGACCATCCCGTCCATCATCCCGCTGGGCGCCACCATGTCGGCCCCGGCCTTGGCGTGAACCACGGCCTGCCGGGCAAGCAGGTCCAGCGTCGCGTCGTTGTCCACGTCCATCTGTCCGCAGCGCTCCGCCAGGACGCCGCAGTGGCCGTGATCGGTGAACTCGCAGAAACAGACGTCGGTGATCACCAGCAACTCCGGCACCGCATCCTTGAGCCGCGCAACCGCTTCCGCAACGATCCCCGACTCGCTGGTGGCGTCGCTTCCTTGCGCATCTTTCGCGGCCGGAATGCCAAAAAGAATCACGCCGCCAATCCCCAGCCCGGCAATCTCTTTGCCTTCGGCAGGCAGTTGGTCCGGCGACATCTGGCAGTGGCCCGGCATGGCCCCGATCGGTTGACGCAACTTCTCGCCGGGGCGGACGAACAGGGGAAGAACCAGATTGGCCGGGCTGACGGCCACTTCGCGGACCAGCTTCCGCACGCCCGGATGATATCGCAACCTCCGCATCCGCGTGGTCGGAAAGCCGCCTTGCCTGCCCTGTCCGCCATTTTCCATGTTCATCGTCGCCTACTGGCGCTCCCGGTTGTTCAATGGGTCCGTTTCTTCAGACGCCTCATGCTCCCCGAGCTTCTCCCGGGCGCGTTTGACGGCGGGGGCCGCCCAGGGCTTGTGGCTGTAGAGTGTCAGTACCGCCTGGCGGATTGCCCTGGCGGCGTCCGGGTCGTCCGGCTCCAAAGCATCGGCTCGATCGAGCTGCACGCCGATCAGGTGCAAATCGTCTACCGTCGACAACTCCATGGTTCTGGTCATCTGTTTGAGTCGCCGCCGGGCCAACTCCAGGCATTTCCCTGTTGGACCGGTTGTGTCGAAGGGTTTGTTGGGATCCTTTCGCGTGTCGTAGAGCATGATCATGGCCTGGAGTTTGGCCATTCCCAGTTCCGGGTCGACCTTCATGTAGTTAAGGGCTTCAAGATAAGCTCGTTCGATCGGCACCAACCGATTGAGATCGCCTTTGCCGCCTGTCTGACGCTCGAAGCTCGTCTCGAGCCGGTCCAATTCCAACGAAGTCTCGATCTCGCGCAGATTGTCGCTCCGAGAATCGTCGGAATAATGTTCGAGGAACTGGTCGATCTTCGGCTTGGCCTCGCGATAGGATTCGATGGATTTGTCGGCCGTCATGGCCTGAATCTGCTCGTAGAGCTTGTCCGCAGATGCCGGCTGAAGCATGTACCACACCGAGAACCCCACGGCGGCAATGGCAGCCACGAGGACCCAGGTCTGCAGGGAGATCCACGGCGGGGTCTCCGGCTCCTCTTCGAGTCGATCCAACTCGTGGTCGTCGACCGCGGTGAAGTGCCCGCCAATGCTTCCAGGCGAGGTTCCTCCCAAGTGCGGCTGTCGTTCTTCGGCGCTGACCACGGTCGGAGCCGTCGCCGGGTGAGATTCCCGGGGGGCGGCGACTCGCGTCGGATTGGTGGGATCGGGCGATTCGTCGAGTTCATCGCCCGCCGCCGGAGTACCGCCGGAAGGTTTCGGCGTGTTTCCCACCGTCGCGGCAAAAGCGAGCTGGCGATCCTCGTCGGTAAGCTGGATCTTCGTCTGCGGCGACAAGCCCACGCCCTGCTGGGTCGCCATGCCGTAAACCATGGCGGCAAGCCGCCGCGCAAGAAGCGTGGCGTTGCGAATTCGCCGGGCAGGCTCCTTGGCCAGCAACTCCTGCAGGATCGCCTCGAACTCTTCGGGAACGTCCGGCGCATAGCGGCGAATCGGAAGCGGAATCTCCGTTCGCTGTTTCCGAAGCATCTCGACAAAGGACTCGGCCATCAGCGGCGGACGTCCCGCCAGAACCGTATAGAGGACACACCCCAGGCTGTAAAGGTCGGCTCGTGGGCCGACCGGCCTGGCGTCGGCTTGCTCGGGAGCCATGTAGTCGGCCGTCCCAAGCACGTTTCCGGCGGCGGTCAGACGCGTCTGGCCGAACAGCTTCGCAATCCCGAAGTCGGACAGCTTGACCGTCCCGTTGGCGTCGAGAAGCAGATTCGCCGGTTTGATGTCGCGATGGACGATACCCCGATCGTGGGCGTGCTTGAGCGCCGTGCACATCGAAATGCCGATGTCCGCGGCGTCCGTCCAGGTGAAGCGGCGCCCGGCAATCAGTTCCTGCTCCAGGCTTCGCCCCTCAACATACTCCATCGAGTAGAACAGACGGCCGTCCTGCTCCCCGTATCCTATCAGGCGGACAATATGGGGATGCTTGAGCTTGCGAAGCGTCTCGATCTCACCCTCGAAGCGCTGCCGCAGCCCCTCGTGACTGGTGAACGCGGCCGCCAGGACCTTGACCGCCGCAGACTCCCCGGTCTCGACGTGCACCCCCTCGTACACCACCCCCATGCCGCCGCGACCGAGCGTCCGCAGAATGCGGTACGGTCCCATCTGCTCCGGCTGAGGTTCCTGGTTAGGTTTTGCCATGGTCAGATCCAAATACTGTCCGCACGCTCAATCGCTACCCTCGCGGCGGAATCGCATAGTTTTATGGTAACGCCCTACAACGCCGCCTGCCAGTCACCCGTCAGAGCTAGCGTTCACGCTGCCGACGCAAGAGCCCAAGGCTTCTGCTACATTGGAGTCTATGGCGTCGTCGTCTGTTCCGCGCCTCGTCATCCGGAATTCCCCGCAGGTTCTCTCGACTCGCTGTTTGTGCAGGTGCCTTCAACGTGAGCGTTAGCGGAATCCTCAATCTGAACAAGCCCGCGGGAGTAACCTCGCGGGATGTCGTCAACGTGGTGCAACGACTCGCCGGCCGGCAAACCAGAGCAGGTCATGCCGGTACGCTCGACCCCTTGGCCCGCGGAGTCCTCGTCGTGCCGGTCGGCCCCGCCACGCGCTTGATCGAATATGTGCAGCAGATGCCCAAGACTTATCGGGCTCAGTTCCTTCTGGGACATCGGAGCGACACCGAAGACACCGATGGCGAAGTGACGCCGCTGGGATCGCCTCCGATTCCAACGGAAGAGGAGATTCGCGGGGTGCTTCCCCGTTTCGTCGGTAGGATACTCCAGCGTCCGCCGGCCTATTCGGCCCTCCGGGTCGCCGGGCAGCGGGCCTACGATCTGGCACGCCGGGGCAAACAGGTGGAACTCGCGCCGCGGGAGATTGTCGTCTATCAAATCACCCTCGACGCCTACGACTATCCCTACCTCGATCTCACCATCCAGTGTGGCAGCGGCACCTACGTCCGCTCCCTCGGTCGCGATCTGGCCGAGTCGCTCGGCACGGCCGCTGTTATGTCGTCGCTCGAGCGAACCGCCGTCGGACCCTTTCGCGTGGAAGAGGCGATCTCGCCGGATTCGCTCACGCAGGAGAACTGGATCGCGGCTCTACTGCCGCCTGCCATGGCGGTATCACACCTGACCAGACTCACTCTGGATGATGAGGCAGCCCGCCGAATCCGCAACGGCCTGACCATCTCGCGACCCCAGGGGATCGATCCGGCTGCCGATACCGTGGCGGTGGACCAGTCGGAACGGTTGATCGGCATCCTTACCGGCGGAGAACAAAACTGTCTGCGAGTGAAACGGAATTTTCCCACGCAGTAAGCCAAACCGGAAATTACCAAGGCCTATCGAGACCCCGCTCAATCCTCCAGCACTCGCCCTTCTTCAAGAACCTTGCCGAAGTTCTCCACTTCGAAGAACTTTCCCGAGGCGCCGAGCAGGACTCGATAGTCCTGCTCGAACTGGGGACGGGAGAAGACCTCCAGATGGACCCGTTCCTCCTCCAGCCGGGCCGCTAGGTCTGCCGCGCTGGCCCCGCTCGCCGCGGGCGCGTGAAAGGTCGCGTCGGTGACCAGGTAGAAACGTCGCATGGCGGAGTCGTCGAACGGGAGTTTCAGAGCCGCCTCGATCGCGTCCAAGGCCGACTCGGGAAGATCGCCGCCGTCGTAGCGGGAGACCGCCGAAACCTGGGTGCGGAATTCGCCGACGTCGCGAGTGAACTCGTGCGCATCGATCCACTCGCCGTCGCCGGTGTCGCCGAACCCGATCAAGGCGAACCGGTGCGGCAACGCCTGGCGAGTCAACTGCTCCGAGAACTGGCCGCATTTGGCCTGAAGTTGTTTCAGGCTCGGACTCATCGAGCCCGTCGTGTCGATGAGCACCACGATGTCGGCGCTCGTGGCCGTCGGAAAGGGAGTCATCGCCGTCTTCCGCCACAATCCTCGACGATACGTGAGCGATACCTCGATGTCCTCCCCCGGCTCGTAGCTCCAAGCCCACGACCGTTCCACCGGACCGGACTGCGAGAAATAGTCGATCAATTCCGTGCGATGGCTCCCCGAGGTGCGCAGATAGCGGACCCGGCCGGGCGAACGAACGTCGAAGGCGATTTCGATCCGACCTTGGCTGGCCGGATGCCGTTCGATCCGTACCTTGTCCAGTGCGGCGTAGCTCCCCACCGTCCAGCGATACACCGAGACGACAACCGCCAGAAACACGATGAACCCGGCAACAAACACCGCCAAAAGGAGCCGGTTTCGCCGCTCGAGGGACTGGTCTTCGCGCTGGAGCGTTGCAATCCACGCCTGTACCTCGGCGCTGGTCGACATATCGACCTGGGGAGGACCTGGAGGCGACGGCAGGGATACCGATGGAGGCAGCGGCGGCGGAGGGGAAGACATGGCAAACCGTTACCGCTGCGCGACCGTCGGTGCAGCAACCAGCCGAAGCTGAGCCAGTATCTCTTCCTGAAGCGGTCCCGATGCACGGCGCGACGCCTGCTGGTAGTAAATCCGGGCAACGGTCAATTTGCCCGCCGCCTCTGCCGTCTTGCCCCGCTCAAACAGCCGCTCTGCCTCGTCGGTCCGGGCCTGCAACTCGCCGGCTCGCTCCGCTCGCAGTTCGGCGACGCTCTTGCTCATCGGACCGCTGGTCGGCACGGTCGACCTCGCCTGCCAAGTGGTGCCCGCCGTCCGAGATGAGCCGGGCACCTCTCTCGACCCCACCACCGTACGCGTCGCCGGTCCGGAGGAACGGTCCTGGGAGACGCCGTAAGCCGAACCTCGGGCCTGGCTGAGCAGTGCCTCGTCCATCGCCTCGAAGTCGTGAATATAAACCGAGGTCCACATGCTCGACGCGCTCCGCTCGCTCCCGATCGAACGGTTTCGTAACGGAAGCAGCGGGGTACCGAATTCATTTCGGCCGTCGGCCGCACGGTTGATCCCGCCAATGTACACGCTGCCCCGGTCCGGAACCGACACCGCAGTGCCCGCCCGGAAGGAAGAAAGCGTCGGCAACTGCACGCTCTGGGCTGCCGCCGATCGCGCCGTCAGCGCAACCAATGCCAGCGACAACACGATTCGAAAGGCATTCATTGCTCTACCTCGGTCCTCAGTACTTACTCTCGTAAGTTGAGGGATTGTGACCTTCCCAAATCATCCGCGGACCAACCACGAAGTCGAGCATTTGCTCGCGATCCCACTCGAACAGGCTCAGGATCTGTCCTTCCTTGCCTTCGGCAGTCTCGTAGGCCAGCAGCCAGACGTCTTTGTCGACTTCGTCGCTGGGGCGGGTGGCCACCACCACGGCTCCCGACGGGGCAAACGACAGCAGTCCCTGGCGGTAGATGCTTCTGCCGGGGTTCAGCTTGAACGTCCTGACCGGCATCTCGCCTTCATAGACGTGGATCAGGTTGGGGCTCTGCGTGGCCGCCCATTTCAACGATTTCGGATCCGCCGCCACGCCGCCGCTGTCCGGCAGAATCGGACCGCGCGAAGCGGAAGCGCTCTTGCCGCTATCCTTCTTGAACCGGTAGACGCCGCTCTGAGCATTGGTTCCGTACATGACGTGCATATCGCGAGTGACCGCCACCGACATGCTCTGATCGTCGTACCCGCCCGATTCAAAACGTTCGTAGATCATCGGGTCCGTTCCCACGATGCTCGTCGACACCAACGCATCGGCCATACTATCGGCTACCACGATCGTGTCGGAATCGCCGGCCACGCCCACGTCGACCGGGTGCGGCAGCTTCGAGTTGTCTTCCATGATGACCGACAGCATCCCCCTGTCGTCGACGCGATAGATCTTGCCGCGATCGCGCGGCGTCACGGCAATCAAACCGTCGTCGCGATGAAGGGCGAGCCCGGTGGCCTGGTAGGGGAGGTTGACGATGCCGAGCACTCGCCCCCTATCGTTGACCTGGTAAATCTTGCCCCCCTCTTCTCCGTCGTTGCCGGCAGAAATGTAGAGTACAATCTCGGGCAGCAACTCCGGAAGCTCGGGCATCTCGGGCAGACCCGTCCTGGCCAGTCCGTCGTATCGGCCGCCCGCTCCGTAACCCTCGCCTCCACCACCTCCTCCGCCTCCATAACCCGGCTGACCGATCCGCGGGTCGAAACGGAATCTCGGATCGAAACGGAACCTCGGATCGAAGTAAGCATAAGTCGGGCGATATCCGTAAACGTCGAGCACCGGACGCCTGAGTCGCGGCAGGTCGACCTCCGGGGCCAGGTTGTGGAACCGAACCAGCGGATCGGCCAGGTTCACCACTCGCGGACCGAACAGATTTCGCGGACCGATCGTGTTCCCACCTCCGCCGCCTCCGCCGCCCGGGCCGCCGTTCATCATGGGGTTCATCGGATTGTTCGGATCCATCGGGAACGGTTCGGTCGGCATCGGCTCCATGGGCATCGGCTCGCTGGGGGCGCCCTCGACCGGACCGGCCATCGCTCCCGGACCGGGACCGCCAGGCCCTTGGCCAGGACCGCCTTGACCGGGCGTTCCAAATCTCTCTTCAGGTCCGGGGCCGGAGCCGTCCTGAGGACCGGGGCCTTGCCCTTCACCCGGACCAGGACCTGCCCCTGCACCCGAACCGGGACCTTGTCCTGCACCCGAACCGGGACCTTGTCCTGCACCCGAACCGGGACCTTGTCCCGCTCCGCTGCCAGAACCTTGCCCTGGCCCTGAGCCGGCACCCATTCCCGGACCTGGCGCGCCCGAGCCTGGGCCCGAGCCCGGACCGCTACCTGATCCGCTGCCTGGCCCCGCGCCGGGACCACCCATGCCGGGCAGTCCAGGCCCGCGGCCCAAGCCGCTGCCGGTTCCCGATCCGGTCGAAGCCATGCCCGGCAGAGGACCGCCGCTCTGGCCTACTCCCAATCCGCTGCCTGAACCGGCACCGATACCGGCCCCCGGTCCAGCCGCACCGGCCGGACCGGCGCCACCGACTCCCAAACCGCCACTCCCGCCGCCGCGGCCGACTCCTGTGCCCGTGCCCGAGCCGCCCCCCGCACCGGCAGATCCAAGGTTCAGAGCCGCGCCGGAATTTTCGATGCGGGCCAACAGATCGTCATACCGTCCTTTGGCCGACTCGTCGAAGGCCCAAGGGTCAAGTGCATCGAGACTCTCCTTCGCATTTTTCCCGCAGATTGGGCAATCGTCGCCATAGGGACAACCGCCTCCGCCGCCCCCAGCGCCCATACCACCACCACCGCCGCCACCCCCGCCGTGACCGTGCCCGTGACCGCCGCCACCTCCAACTCCAACACCGCCACCACCTCCCGTGTGGTGTACAACCTCTCGATGCGTATCGACATGCCGCACGACCTCTTCATAGGCCATATCGGGAGATGGCAGCAGGTCGACGTCCTGGTCAACCGAGCGCACCACAACCCGCTCGCGAGGCTCTTCGACAATCACCGTCCGATTGGGATCAATCGGCCTGAACGGTAAAAGGACTTCGGGTGAAGGTGGAACGTAATCCGTTCGAGGTCGGTCGACAATGACAGGAGACGGTACCGGGGTCGGCTGAACCGGCGTTGTCGGAACCGGTTGGACGGGTTGGGTTGCAAACAACGGAACCCGGATTCCCTGTCCTTGTAGGTAGAGCCCGTCCAAACTCGACCACGGAGTCTCACGTTCGAAGACAAGTTGCGAAGTCTTCGGATCCGCTCCAAACAAGTCGCCCACCGGCTTCCCCTTGGTGTCGACGACCTGGAACTTGAGGAGTTGCCGGTCCGACGCGTTGGGGGCAAACCTCACCCCGAGATGGAGATATTTGAGCGGCCCCGGTGTGTCGCCCGTCTCCAGTTTCGCGTGGCGATGGGAGTCGCTCTTGGAGATATCCGACACGGTCCAAGGACCCGGATCCGCCGGTTCGGCGGCGCCTTGAGTCACCAAAACGCACGTCGTCGCCAAGAGAAGCAAAAGTCGACGCATCGGACGATCCTCCTGGTTCCAGGTTCCCATCGTTTCGAGAACCGATACCCCTCCATTATTAACCCGACCGATCCGCGGAAGAAGTACCCGGAATGCGTTCGAAACGGCCGGACAGGTCAATGGCGCTGTGCGAGGGCGTGGCCAAAGCAATTATTCGTGGCGAAATGGTTGCGGTCGGTGTTGCCGGTTGGTGCACTTGTCGATCGATTGCTCCATCGAACGGCGCTAGTTATCGTGTTGTGGGATCGTGGTTTACGGCGTCGTCGGATGCGCAGAATCATTTTGACTACCATGCAAAAGGGGGGATTTTTCGCTTGGCGGTTTGTTCGCTAAGTGCTTGTGGTTATGTGAGTTGGGGCGATTGTCTGGGCGGTCGTCGGTGAGGTGGTGAGCAATTACGGTGAAAACCTGGCTGGGTCGGAGGAAGCTACGGGGAAGAAGGGGAACGCTAATCAACGCTGATCGGCACTGATCCTGTGCTGGAGTTGATCAACGGAGAGCGAGTTTTGCCATTAGGTTCGCGGTCGCTTCTGGCGAAGCTGAGTGGTGTCAACTTTTCCTCGATTTCACGTTTTCTGATACTTCCGGCTCAGAAGAGGGGTTCGGGTTCTGTGGGTAACCACGCGATGACGGACACGAACCGGGTCCGCGGTGCGAGCTGAGGGTATTCATTCGACAAGGGAATGGACGACAAGGGAATTGCCATGGGCGGGCGAGAGGTATGGGTGTAGTTTCGTAAATGTACATAAGTATACATAGTTGGCGAGGGAAGTCAATACATAAATTGAACAGCCGCGGGGTTTTTTTGGGGGGGCGGGGTGTTTTGAACATGAGGTCGCAAAGGGAACGGAGAGGGGAATGCAGGCAGGGGAATTTGGTTGGGCAGGGGAATGGCGGCTGGCGCGAAGCAGTGGAAGGTCTGGGGGATCAAGTCGGGCGTGGGGTGGGAGAGGGTTGCGTCGGTGCTGGGCGGGTGGAAAGAAAGAGTGGAGACGGGTTTGTTGGGGTTGACGACGGATGCCGATGCGGAAAAGAGCGGCGTCCGGGGCGGGGCGAGTCTGGTTCGGTGTGTTGGAGCGGAGCGGCTCTCGGGTCGTCGATTGGGCGCTCATGACACACCTTCCGCAGTGTGCAAGGCCTGAGTATTGTCGGTGGTGCAGTCAAAACGACGACATCACCTCCTCACGTGGAGGGGGTGATCCGTATCGGAATCTTGGCGGCTTGGGTGACTGCCATGGGGATTTCAAGTAGGGCGGGGACATTTTTTTGTAACTGCGTACGTTTTTCGCTCCACCCTGAGGGTGGCCTTGCGAGTGTTCCGG
>Ga0123328_1000520_pt1 | contig 40888 bp, 38 predicted proteins | sample BioC12SIPDNA_2_FD_89702 | JGI IMG/M metagenome (GOLD analysis project Ga0123328, IMG submission 89702) | Anaerobic biogas reactor microbial communites from Washington, USA - Biogas_R1_A C12 SIP DNA | ecosystem: Engineered > Bioreactor > Anaerobic > Unclassified | place: Washington, USA...
ATAGTCCACGGGCCCCGCCCAACTGATCTCGGCGTCTTGCCAGCCCTGATCTCGCAGATCGCGCAAGCAGAGTCGCAGCAACAGGCGGCCCAGCCCCCGACGACGATGCTCCGGATGGGTGTAGGTGGGCCCGAAGCGGTTTTTGCCCGTGACGCCGTAGACGGCGAACGCGACCGGCCGCACGCCGGCAAGGGCTATAAAGGCCGAGACCGGATGGTTTTCGGCGGCTACGCGCACCTCTGTAGCAAAGGCTGTGGACTGCATCGCACCTAGCGCCGCGACCGCATCCACATCGACCGCAGCCATACGGCGGATGGTGATCCCCTGCAGGGCATAGGCTCTCTCGGCCTCGGTCGTTGCCAGATCAGTCGTGGCGAGGTCGACGTGCATATCGACTCTGGCGACGCGATCGGTCTCGTACCCGTGGCGCCAAAGGAACGATAGCGCCGGCGTCAGACGCAGGTCCACGCCCGGGTAAAAGTAGTTGGGGCCCACACCGCCGACGGTGGCTCTGCTCAGGCCCATGGAGCGCGCCTCATCCTCAAGCCTGTGCAACAGCGCCGAGCCTATGCCTCGACGCTGCCAGTGAGGATCGACCGCCAGGAATTTGACGACCAGGGCATCATCGCGAACACAGCCCACCGCAAAGCCGGTCATAGCAGTGCCCGAGATGGCGGCCAGCCGCAGAGATTGTAGTGAGGTGGTGTCTCCCGTCGTGAGCCGCGCAAAAGCGTCGGCATCGAGGGTGCTGTCATAGTCTAGCGCGGCGAACACGGCGAGGGCCTGGGGCGCGAGGCCCTCGCTCAAGAGGCAGATCTCGTGTTTCATGTGGCTTGAGCTCTGGCTCGTCGCCAACGGCCGATGAATTTGGCAGCTTCAACCACGACGAACAGCACCGAGCTCAAGGCAAAGCTCGCCAGCAGCTGCCCAGGCGTCAGCGCGGTGGTGTCGAAAATGCCCTGTAAGAACGGCGTATAGACGACCGCCAGTTGCAGCAGGATGGTCAGCAGCACCGCGAGCAGCAGAGGCCGGTTGGAGCCGATGCCCAGCGTAAAGAGCGACTGGTGATCAGAGCGTACAGCCAGCGCATTACCCATTTGTGCCAGGCTCAGGACAGTAAAGACCATCGTCTGCCAGATGCGATCATCTTCCCAGCCGAAATGGTTACCGACGTATTCCGTGGCGAGGCATATGGCGCCCAATAACAGGCCAACCCACAGAATGTAGCTGCCGGTCCCGCGCGCCAGCACGCTTTCTCCAGGTGGGTGGGGAGGTCGATCCATGGTGTCGGGTGCCGTTGGCTCGACGCCCAACGCCAGGCCTGGCAGGCCGTCCGTTACCAGGTTGATCCATAGCAGCTGCACTGCTGTGAGCGGCAGTGGCATGCCCAGCAACGGGGCCATCAACATCAAAAAGATCTCGCCGACGTTGCTCGACACGATGTACTTGACGAATTTGCGGATGTTCTCATAGATCGTGCGCCCCTCTTCGATGGCGTTCACGATGGTGGCAAAGTTGTCGTCGAGCAGCACCATATCAGCGGCCTCTTTGCTCACATCGGTGCCGGTGATGCCCATGGCCACGCCGATATCGGCGCGTTTGAGCGCAGGTGCATCGTTCACGCCGTCGCCGGTCATGGCCACAAAGTGTCCCTTGCGCTTGAGTGCCTCGACGATCTTGACTTTGTGCTCGGGGCTGACGCGTGCATAGACGGAGACATCCTCGACCACGCTCTCGAGCTCGTCTACCGACATCTCCTCGAGCCGTCGCCCTGTGATGACCCGCTCCATGGGGGCATCTGCGCTGACGATGCCCAACTCTCGCGCGACGTTCAGTGCCGTCAATGGGTGGTCGCCGGTGATCATCACGGGTCGGATCCCTGCCGTCCGGCACTCGTCCACTGCTTGCTTGACCTCTGGCCGCGGAGGGTCGATCATGCCCATCAACCCCACAAAGATCAGGTCGGACTCTACGACGCCGGCATTGCTGGTGTTGGGTACCTTATCCCACCCGCGGTAGGCGCCGGCCAACACGCGCATCCCCCCTTGAGCCAGCGACTCGTTGGCGCTTGCGATGCGCTCTCGCCAGTGGTCGTCAAGGGGCACCACCTCGCCTGCGTCGTAGACCCGCGTGCAGATGTCCAGTAGGCCATCAGGGGCGCCCTTGGTGAAGGCGATATAATCGTTCGCGGGCAGCACTCGCAGCACGCAGTCCACGGGATTACCATCATCGCAGTCTCGCGCCGAAGGGATGGCGTGGACCGTCGTCATGCGTTTGCGTTCCGATGAAAAGGGTACCTCAGCTACTCGCGGTAGCAGCGTCTCCATGTGTGACTTCCACATGCCCTTTTGTGCTGCGACCACAACCAGCGCCCCTTCGGTCGGATCACCCACGGCACGGTACTCCTCAGACCGGTCGGGGTTGGGCTCGAGTGCAGCATCGTTACAGAGCGCCCCCGTCGCTAATAGGAGAGCATGATGCTCGTCGGGCTTGCCGAGCGGAGCGCTACCCGGCGTGAGCAGGGCGCCTGCGGTGCTCAACTGCGCCACCAACTCCATGCGCGAGCCGGCGATGTCGAGCACCGTCACGGTCATGCGGTTCTCGGTGAGCGTACCGGTCTTGTCTGAGCAGATGGTAGTGACTGATCCCAGCGTCTCGACGGCCGGCAGCTTGCGAATGAGCGCCTGCCGCTTGATCATCCGCTGACTGCCCAGAGCCAGCGCAATGGTCACCACCGCCGGCAAGCCTTCGGGCACCGCGGCCACCGCCAGGCTCACAGCGGTGATGAACATTTCAGTGACCGAGCGGCCGGCGATGGCGATGCCCACGACAAATACGGCTGCGCAGATCGCCAAGGCCGCTGTAGCGAGCCATTTGCCCAGCTCGCCCATGCGGCGCTGCAGTGGCGTGGTTTCGTGGCCCGTATCTTGCAGCATGTGGGCGATGTGGCCGAGTTCGGTGCTCATCCCCGTCGCTGTGACCACGGCTGTCCCCCGCCCATACACGGCTGTGGTGCCCATAAAGACCATGTTCAGACGGTCGCCGACGGTGAGATCTCCGCCGAGCGGTGCAATCGATTTCTCCGCGGGAAGAGACTCTCCGGTGAGCGCGGCCTCTTCGATGCGCAGATTCGCCGATTCGATGAGCCGCGCATCGGCAGGAACACGCAGCCCGGCGTCCACGTAGATGACGTCGCCCGGTACTAACTGCGTAGCCTCTATCTCTTGGGTGACGCCGTCTCGTCTGACCCGAACATGCGACACGGCCAGCTGCCGTAGAGCGGCCATGGCACGCTCCGCGCGGTATTCCTGGGTAAAGCCCAGGATCGCGTTGAGCACCACGATTACCATGATCATGATGGCGTCGGTGAACGACTCATGGGGGTCAAACAGCGCGATGATGAAAGAGATGATGGCAGCCGCGAGCAGCACGATGACCATCACCTCGGTGAACTGGCCCAAAAAGATGAGCCAGGGGTTGCGCGTCTCTTGCTCCTCGAGCTGGTTGAGCCCGTACTGCTCTAGGCGCCTCGTGACCTCCTGACTGCTCAGCCCTTGATGAGAGGTTTCGAGGGCATCCAGCGTCGTCTCGATATCTCGCTCGTACCACTCTGTCATGATCACCTCCCAACGAGAGCCGGGCAGACTACTTTTCGTAACGAGTTGTGTCAGATTCACCAAGCACGCCTTGCTGCCATGCGACGTGCGTCGTCTCCAGGTCGACCCCCAGCAGTTGGCTGGCCGCGGCACGCACAGCCCCAGCAGGCCCTGTGCTCACTATTCGTGTGCGCCCAGCATTCGAGCCCTGAGCCAGGAGCCCGCGCTGGGCCAGCACTCTGCCGGTCTGGCGCGCGACGGCCTCGCTGGGCTCAAAGATGCGGAGGCGCGCGTCGCTGACAGTGTCGATGGCCTCGCGCAAGAAGGGATAGTGTGTGCAGCCGAGCACCAGGGCATCAGCGCCGCCTTCGAGCATGGGCGCGAGACAGGGACGCAGCGCGTCGACCGCCGCCTGCGCACGGGCCTCGCCACGTTCGACTAGCTCGACAAGTCCTGGGCAGACCACGCTAATCACCTGCACACCGTGGGCATGATCGCGCACGACGTCTTGATAGAGGTTGCCCTGTAGCGTCATCGGGGTGGCCAGCACGCCCACTACACCGCTCCGCGACCAGGTAGCTGCCGGCTTGACGGCAGGCACCATCCCTACGATGGGCGCCTCGGGCCATGTGTCGCGCAGCGGTTGGAGGGCCGCTGCCGAGGCCGTGTTGCAGGCTACGACGATGGCCTTGGCGCCATGATCGAATAGATAACGGGCAATGCCCAGAGAGAGCGACTGGATCTCTGCCGGTGCACGCGGGCCATAGGGACAGTTGGCCGTGTCGGCCACGTAGAGAACATCCTCTGAAGGCAACTGCTGCCACAGCGCCTGTACAACAGAGAGACCGCCGACGCCAGAGTCGAACACGCCGATGGGGCGTTCACAGCCTGCGTTCATGGTTGCGCCGCCCGCCGCACCAGTGCCCGAAAGAGGCTAGCCATGCAATCGTGCCGCGACGCCAGATCCTCCGGATGCCACTGCACGCCGAGTGCAAAGGCAGAGTTGCTGCTGGCCAACTCGAGCGCCTCGATGACGCCGTCAGGCGCCCTGGCCGCGGCACAAAAGTCGGGTGGTGGCGTGTCAACCGCCTGGTGGTGGCGGCTATTCACATGCACCTCGTCGCCAACGCCAAGGCCGAGCGCCCACGCGAGCTGCCCCGAGTGCTCGAGTGCCACAGTATGGCTGAGATGATCGCGCGGACGCCCTGGTTGATGTCGGTGGTCGAGAGCGCATGGCAGGTTTGTCTGGATATCCTGGTGAAGCGTGCCACCGGCCGCTATGCAGAGTAGCTGCGCACCGCGACAGATCGAGAGCAGCGGCATACCGTGTTCAAGGGCTGCCTGCACCAGAGCGATCTCGGTCAGGTCGCGAGCACGATCGACACCCTGCACGAGGGCTGTCGCGCTCTGCCCGTAGAACTCGGGCAGCACATCTCCGCCGCCCGCCAGCAGCAGCCCATCGAACGCGTCCAACCGTGCCACCAGGGCAGTCGGATCGTCGTCTGGGGGCAGCAACACTGGCACCCCGCCGGCTGCGTATATGGCAGCCACATAGGCCGCGCCCAGAGCATAGAGCGAGGTGGCCCCATCAGTCGGCGAGCCCAGCGGAATGGCGATCAGCGGCGGGCAGGCGCTCATGGGGCGGCCTCCGATCGCGCGCGCTGCTCGGCAGCCCAACGCCGCAACACTCGCCGATGCGTCTCAAAAGCGATCGATGCAGGCAGCTGCTCTGGCGCAAAAAAGCAGGCTTCTGAGGCATCGTCGCCTGGGCGGGTCACGACCGAATCCGCATGCGCCGCATACAAAAGCAGCACGCCAAACGGCTCTTGCTCGCCTCCAAAGGTATCGATAGTCAGCAGACCATCGAGCTGGGCCTGCACGCCGCTCTCTTCGAGCGTCTCGCGCAGGGCGGTCTCCTCAGGGTGTTCGCCTACCTCGGCGTAACCTGCAGGCAGTGCCCAGTAACCCTCGCGAGGAGCAACAGCCCGGCGTACGAGCAGCACCTGGCCGCGTACATTGACCAGCGTGCCTGCTGCCACGATCGGATTGACATAATGCGTCTTACCGCAAGAGACGCACACGGCACGAGTGCGACCGTCACGCAGAGCCGGCTCGAGACGGCCCCCACAGCTGCTGCAGAAATGCAACGCCTCTACCGCCATGGCGCCCACCTAGTCGTTGCGATCGTACACCTGATCTCGGCCCACCCAGCGGCCCGAGGCGATGGCAGGAATCGTGCTACGTTCCTCAGCGGTGAGCTGTAGATCGAGGCCGGTCAGTGTGTCGTTGAGTTGTTCGAGATTGCGCGCGCCCAGAATGGGGCAGGTGATCCTGGGCTCGGCCAGCACCCAGGCGAGCGCAAGCGCTGCGGGCGACACCCCTCTGTCGGCGGCTGCCGTCACAAAGCCGTCGACGATGACGAGCGCTTCATCGGTAAAGTAGCGCTCATAATACGCCTGGAACGCCTCGAGGCGTGCGCCGGCGGGCAAAAGGTTGCGCCCATACTTGCCGGTCAGCATACCGCCAGCAAGCGGGTTGTAGCTGATAACGCCGAGTTCCTCGGCCTGGCACAGCTCGAGCAACTCGAGCTCGATGCTGCGGTTGAGCGCATTGTACAGCGGTTGTAGGCTGATGAACTCGGTGAGGCCAGCCTGGCGGGCTTTGTAGAGAAACTCGGCCAGGTGCCACGCCTTGAGATTTGAGCAACCTATGTAGCGAACCTTGCCCTGGCGGACGAGATCATCGAGTGCGCGAAGAGTCTCATCGCTGGGCGTGTTGGGGTCCCAGCGATGGATCTGATAGAGATCGATGATGTCGGTCTGCAGGCGTCGCAGGCTGTCCTCGACAGCGCGTTGTATGTGGATGCGTGACAGCCCGCCGTCGTTGGGGCCCGAGCCCATGGTCGCATACACCTTGCTGGCCAGCACGATCTGCTGGCGATTCCCACGCTCCTGTAGCCAGCGACCAACAATCCGTTCGGATCCCCCGGTCGAGTACTGATCGGCGGTATCGACAAACGTGCCGCCGACCTCGACAAAGCGATCAAGGATGGCAAACGAGGTCTCTACGTCTGCCTCGCGGCCAAAGGTCATGGTGCCCATGCACAGGCGCGAGACACGCAGTCCCGACCGCCCCAGCCGTACATACTCCATATATCTCGCTCCTCTGCGACCTGCTGGCCGCTCAGCTATTACTCTACTGCATCGAGGGTTATCTCGGTTGCGGCCCGCCAGGTGTGCGCCGCAGTGAACGCATCGCCGCTGCCCAGCGCTACCAACACTGCATACGTTTCGCCCACTGTGAGTGCCTTGTCGTAGGCGTCGCCCGAATCCAGCGGGATCTGAAACTCGATCAACGTTAGACCATCTCGCTCAGCGCCCGCATAGGCGATCACGTCTGTCGTGCCGCCAAGTTCGGTGTCCTCGGGGTGGTTGGGGCCCACGGGGGCCATGCCAAAGGCATCCCAAATGACCGCCTCGCCGTCGATCACCGCGCCAACGACGTAGTTGGCCCCCTGCATGCGGTTCTCGGGGTCGAAGCCCACCGAGATCCAGCCGGTCGTGAGGCCCTGCATGGCCACGTACAGATGCTCCGAGTCGTTGGACCAACGCAGAACAAAGTCGTCGACCAGCTTCTCGTGGCGATACTCGACGGGGTCTATCGTGCCGTCGATACGCGGCATGGCTGCGCCCTGCTCGGGTTCTTGCGGCGGCTCAGGATAGTCTGACGTCGGCTGCGATGCCTGCTCGGGAGCGGGCAGCGGATACGCCTCATCCTCGTCAGCGGGCTCTGGTGTCGTCGTGGGCACGAGCGTCGGTGGCTGTTCAGCCGCCTCGGGCGTTGCTGTTGCAGCCGCTATGGCGGTGGCGGTGGGCTCGGGCGCCGGCTTTGTGCAACCCATCACCACCAGAATCAACGCCAGCAGGGCGCCAACGATGCGGAGCGTTCTCATAGAAACGACCTCCTCACTGTAATGTCACAAGCATGAGCCATCATCATTGCTGTTTATTCTAGCCAACGGCCTGCGGTTGGGCAAGGCAGCCTGGGCATCTAGCGCAGGTCATCCACTCGGGCGGCCAGCCAGGGCACCAGCATCTCTTGCGGGGTCAGCCCGCCATGGCGACCGCGCATCCAGCCGGCGCGCCCCAGACGATCGATATAGCGCTGACCACGCGCCAGCACAATATAGTGCCCCAGGCGTGCCTCAACCTCTGGATGAATCTGCCCAGTACCAAAGAGGCCCGCCGCTAGTGCGTCGCTGGTATCCACGACGACATAGCCTTCACCCAGCAAAGACGCGAGCCGCTCTTGCGTGGCAGCATCACGCCCTTTGACGGTGTGCAGGTAGGCGCATCGTGATTCGCCGCTATACGGCACCAGTAACTCGCGCTCGAGCAGGCTGCCCTCGACGGGGTAGGCCGCTTCGGCGGGTGTGCTGATAAAGCCATGGTCGGCGCAGATCACCAGTACGGTGTTCGGCGGCGACGCTGTGAGCAACGTCTCCTGCACCCACGTTCCCAGGCTCGCGGCCGCTTCGTGATAAGCTCGACGCCAATCGTCGGTATCGGCCCCATGCAGATGGATCTCGCGGTCGATACCACCCCAGTAGGCATAGTGATACGACGGTTGCGTCCTGGCTGCGGCGAGGTCGGCGCCTAATTGCTCCCATAGCGACGCAAGCCCATCATGGCCGATGAGATGGTCGAACCCACGATAACAGAGACGCGTGAGAGCGCCATCGATAAAGGTGTCTCGTAGATGGGCCGAAGTGCGCACGCCCGCGCTGCCCAGCAGAGACCCCACCCCTGGCATGCGCATAAAGTCATCGGGGCTCCAGCCCCAGTCGGTCAGCTGAGTGACTCCCTTCGAGTACACCGGCTTGAGCCCGAGCATATCAACCAGTACACCATACTCTCGCAACCAGAGCTCGTAGCCCAGCACACCGTGGACGACAGGCGTCTCGGCGGTGCCCAGCGTTGCCAGGGCTGCTGCCGTCGTTGACGGGCAGACTGAGGTCATTGGCAAGAGCACGCCGCGCTCGGCTACGCGGTTCATGATGGTCTGCGTGACGGCCAGTTCCTCTTGCAGCTGCAGCCAGCCTAGTGCGTCGAGCAGAATGAGCACCACGTGCTCAACCTTCCCAAGCTGTTGCCAGTAGGCTTGGTCTAGTGGCGGCAGGCTGCCCACGGGGTCCGCGCTCAGCATGGCGCCCACCGTGGCAGGCACGTTGGCCAGCGATCGTCCATCGTAGCGTGGCATCACGAACTCGTCGGCAATGGAAGGCGCAACCAACGGCCAAGGCGTCGCCATCAGCTCTTGCTCGATGAATGCGGCACCGCGTGGCTCTTCTGAGCTCATTCCGAACCTCCAGCCAAGATGCGATCAATCTAGCACGGCGCGCTGCGCCCCGCAATTTCCGGCTTGGCCGCAAGGTTGAGCTAGCCCTATAATGGCTCTAGCTTTCGTGCCTCAGGAGGTAGAGATGGCCAAGATACGCTATGGCATCGTGGGTGTAGGCGGCATGGGCTCGGGGCATGCCCGCACGATGGCGAATGTAGAAGAGTGCGTGCTGAGCGCTGTATGCGATATCGATCCGACGGTTGCTCAGAATGCTGGCGATAGCTTTGATGTGCCGCACTGCACTGACTATCACGACCTCATCGACCGTGAAGATGTCGATGCCGTCATCGTTGCCACGCCGCACTACTTTCACCCCGAGATCGCCATCTATGCCCTCGAGTGCGGCAAGCCCGTCATCTCCGAAAAGCCCCTGGCTGTGACGGTGTCTGCTGCCGACGCCATGGTCGAGGCTGCGCAGCGCACCGGCACGCCCTTTGGCGTGATGCATCAGTCGCGCACCGAGCCGATCTGGCAGGCCGCCTACAAGGTCGTGAGTGAGGGGCGCCTCGGCGAGATCTATCGCACCATGCTCGTCTATGCTGACTTTCGCAGCCAGGCCTACTACAACTCGGCTGGCTGGCGGGCCACCTGGGCCGGAGAGGGCGGTGGCGTGCTGATCAATCAGGCGCCTCATTCGCTCGACCGCTTCACATGGCTCGGCGGCTTGCCCAGCAAAGTACGCGCCATGACGGCCATCAAAGACCATGTCATCGAGGTTGAAGACGTGGCCTCGGCGATGCTCGAGTACCCCAACGGTGCTGTCGGCTATCTTTATTGCTGCACCAACGAGCTCCCGCCGACCAATATCATGGAGTTTGCTGGTGAGTATGGCAAGCTACAGGTGGTGGGCAACCAGATCCGTCTCTGGGAGATCCCCGCGGGCGTGCACGCCTATTCGCGCAGTTCAGATCAGATGTGGGGCCACCCAGAGATCAATGAGGTTCCCGTTGAGATCGAGCCGCGCGAACATGGCCATATCGCCATCATCCGCAACTTTGCACGGCACCTCTTGCACGGCGAGCCGCTCGTTGCCCCCGGAGTCGATGGTATCAAGACCGTCGAGATGATCAATGCCGTCATTCTGTCGGGCAAGACGGGCGACGAGGTCTCTGTACCTGTGGATCGTGAGCGCTATAACGCCTTTTTGCGCGAAATGGTCTCTACCTCTACCTTCCGTAAGCAAGATGGCCCCGATCAGCGCATCACCGACGATGTGCACCACTAAGCACGAGGCGATGTAGCCTCTCTGACACGGCCTGATGGCCCTGTTGAGGCAAGGCCAGGCGCGAGTCGCACGGTAGGCTCAGCTGTCTGCCCTGCGACTCGCGTCGCCAGGAGTCCTCCACGACGCGAGCCTACGCGCCACAGGGTATTGATGGGCGTGAACCTGCCGTCCAGGATTGCTCAGCTCTATCGCTGTGATGCGCCATAAAGCACCGGCATAGACACCACACGAAGCCCCGCCGCGCCCTTGCACACGGCCTCTATGCGGGCATGATTCGGCACCGCGTTCACTACACTAGATGGGAGTTGGTATGGAGAAAGCACTGGTGTACTTCTCAGACTTGAGAACAGTAGCTTTTGGAGATGGGCTTCCCACCAAACTCAAGAAGCTCATCAAAGCTGCTGGGCTCGGGCAGATCGATATGGCTGGTAGATTCGTTGCCATCAAGATGCACTTTGGTGAGATGGGCAACATCAGCTACCTTCGCCCCAACTATGCCAGGGCTGTCGTCGATGTCGTCAAGGAGTTGCAGGGCAATCCGTTCCTGACAGACTGCAACACCATGTATCCTGGCAGCCGAAAAAACGCTCTGGAGCATCTCGAGTGCGCTTGGCAGAATGGGTTCACACCACTGACTGTGGGCTGTCCTATTCTCATCGGCGATGGGCTGAGGGGAACCGACGATGTGAATGTGCCTGTGGCCGGCGGTGAGTACGTGCAAGAGGCCAAGATCGGCCGCGCCATCATGGACGCTGACGTGTTCATCAGTCTCACACATTTCAAGGGACACGAGCTGACGGGCTTTGGCGGCACCATCAAGAACATCGGCATGGGGTGTGGCTCTCGCGCTGGCAAGACCGAGCAGCACAGTGACGGTCAAGCATATATCGATCCAGCCCTCTGTCGCGGCTGTCGCCGCTGTCAGCGTGAATGCGCCAATGATGGCCTCGACTTTGATGAGGCCAGCAGAAAGATGTCTGTCAATCGACAGAACTGCGTTGGCTGCGGCCATTGCCTGGGAGCATGTAGCTTTGACGCTATCTCCTTTGAGAATGATGCCGCCATCGCCCAGCTCAATTGCCGCATGGCCGAGTACGCCAAGGCGGTTGTTCATGGCCGCCCCAGCTTTCACATCTCTCTCGTCATCGATGTCTCGCCCAATTGCGATTGCCACGGAGAGAACGACGCCCCTATCTTGCCCGACCTGGGCATGTACGCATCGTTCGATCCCCTAGCTCTAGATCAGGCCTGTGCCGATGCATGTCTCAGAGCAACACCACTCCCGGGCAGCCAGCTGGCAGACAACATGGCCAGGCCGGGGTTTACCGACCAGCACGACCATTTTGCCAACTCTACGCCCGAGTCTGAGTGGCGCACATGCCTGGAACATGCCGCCAAGATCGGTCTGGGCAGCCGTGACTACGAGTTGGTCACCATCGCTTGACCGGCAGCGCGCCTCACACGCTGCGCCGCCGCTATGTATGCGGCGTGCCTGCAGGCGGGCTTGGGGCGGCAGCTGTCGGTGGCGGGCTGCAGCGAGCGGCCTAGCTGCCTACTGATGCCAGACCCGCAGGCCGTAGCGGCTGAGGTAGATGGGGATGTTCTGAAAGAGCGGGTTGGCTTCCTCAATAGCGCGCAGCATGGCACGCTTGGCGCTCATCGAGGGGCCGGTGAGGATAGTGATGGAGCCGCCATCGCCGCCGGCCCCGTTGACTTTGCAGCCAAGCGCCCCGTGCTCTTGGGCGATGCGCATGACCTGATCTGCCTCGGGGCTGATGAGACCGGGGTGAAGGTCGCGCTGTGCCTCGGTGTTGGCGGTCATGGTCTGCCCCAACCCGGCGAAATCGCCGGCGTATACGGCGTCTCGTGAAGCCCTGGCCATGCCGCGCAGACGTTCGAGCTTGGGGTTGTCTGGGCCTGCATCTTCCAGCGTCCGGATGACCATCTCGTGCACCGCTGATGAGCTATGCGAGCGTCCCAAGAAGATCAGACATAGCCTGCGCTCTAGCTCCCACCAGATGTCGTTGGGCACGGTGATCTGCGACACAGCCGCGTAGGGATAGGCGAACATCTCGATATAGTTGATGCCGCCATAGGCCGCGCAGAGCTGATCCTGAATGCCTGATTGCTGATGTAGCATCTCGGTCTCGATACGGTGCGCGGCATAGGCCACCTCTAGAGGTGTGCGGCGCCCCGGCGTGAGCATATCGAGCGCGCCGATCAGCGCCACCGTTACTGCAGCAGACGTGCCTGTCGAACAGCCCGCCGGTGCCTGCGAATAGATCGAGATCTCGACGGCCAGCTCCGACGGCACGCCCATCAGGTCGATGGCGGCCTCTAGCAGGGGGTGACGAATCCATTCGTGCTGCTCGCGCTGCGGGTAGACGGCGTAGCGATCGCCATAGTTCTCGGCGTTGAGCACCACGCGCTGAGAGCGCTCGCTCCGTGGATACACCTCGATCTGCACCTCGACGTACGGGTACACGCCGATGTTAAAGATCGCGCCGCGCTCGGCAAACCACGTGTCGGTCCAACCGCCGTTATCGCACACGCGAATGGGAGCCACGCTGTTGATGATCTGCCCAGAGAGAGCATTGTGCGTCATGACGCTCCTCATGATCAGTTTGGCGCCATTCTAGGTGCAGCGAGCGCATCTGTCCAGCTTGATTGCCCATTGCCGCCCGTCAGACTAGAATCACATCGCAGAATCCAACCTAACTCGAGGGACAGAGCATGAACAAGATAAAGATCGATCCGCAGCGGACCGTCGCCGCGCTCGACCGCAACGTGTTTGGCGGGTTTGCCGAGCACCTGGGCCGCTGCATCTATGGTGGTATCTATGACGAGGGGTCGCCACTGACCGATGAGCAGGGCTTTCGCACTGATGTGATCGCAGCTCTGCGCGAGATGGGCATGCCCATCATGCGCTATCCCGGCGGCAACTTTGTGTCTGGCTACCGCTGGACAGACGGCATTGGCCCCCGAGCCGAGCGGCCGGCTCGACCAGAGCTTGCCTGGCACACCGTTGAGCCCAACACCTTTGGCACCGACGAGTTTGTGGCCTGGTGCCGCAAGGTGGGCACCGAGCCATACATCGCTGTGAACTGCGGCGACGGCGATATGCGCGAGGCTCGCGACTGGGTCGAATACTGCAATGGCACCCAGAACACCTACTGGGCCAACCGTCGGCGCGCCAACGGCGCCGAGCAGCCGCATCAGGTGCGCTATTGGGGTATCGGCAACGAGGTCGACGGCCCGTGGCAGATGGGCATGAAGACCCCTCAGGAGTACGCCCGCGCCTGCACCGAGTTCTCCAAGTTGATGAAGATGGTCGACCCAACCATCAAACTCGTTGCCTCGTGGACCAGCGGCTGGTTCGATGACTGGGTCGAGCGTGGCCAGCTCATCATGGAGCAGGCCGGCACGATGCTTGACTATATGTCCATCCACTGGTATGTGGGCAACCGTGACGACGACTTTGCGGCCTACATGGCGCTGTCTGAACTTTGCGAGGAGCGCCTGACGGCATCGGCTGGCCTCTTGCGGGCCATGAGTGCTTGTCTCAAGCTCAAGAACCCCGTCTATCTTTCAGTCGATGAGTGGAACGTCTGGTATCGCACTCGTGGAGACGATCAGCTGGCCGAGGTGTACAACCTTGAGGACGCCCTGGTGGTGGCCCTGCAGATGAATGCGTTCATCCGCCATGCCGACATGGTCAAGATGGCCAATATCGCGCAGATCGTCAATGTCATCGCGCCACTGGTTACACGACCAGACGGGCTGCTACGCCAGTCCATCTACTATCCGTTTGCGGCCATCTCGCAAGCAGCCGGCGATACGGCCCTCGACCTGTATTGGGAGGGCGACACCTTTGAGGGCGGCGGGCACAGCGGGCTACGTGTACTAGACGTGGCTGGCACGCTGGCAAACGGCCGAGAAGTGGCGTTGTTTGTCGTGAATCGCTCGCAGGCTCCCGCCGAGGCCGAGATCGTGCTGCAAGAGGGGGCCTTTGCGGGCCAGGGCAGCGCCACCATCATCAATGGCCCCGATGTCAAGGCCACCAACTCTTTTGACGACCCAGAGCAGGTGACCGCGCGTGAGGCGCCCCTCTCGCCCCAGGGTGTCAGTCTGGTGCAGGTGTTCGAGCCACACTCGTTGACAGTGCTGCGGCTCCCAATCTGCTAGCCGCTGGCCTTGCAGAGTCTCTATGGCCCCCAGGCCCCGCTCTCGCGCGGGTTTGGGGGCCCTGCCTTGTCGGCCTAGAATGGCCGACAGCTCATATCGGGAGATCGCCGTGATGCAGGGCCTTGCAGATGCGCTGCCCGTTCTGATACTCATCGGGATTGGCGTGCTCGTGAGGGTGAGCGGCCTGGTGAATGCCAGAGAGGGGCTCGTACTCACAAGGGTGGTCTATTACGTAACCATCCCTGCTGCCATCATTGTATCAATCGCCAGCGCGCAACTGACGCTGGCCAAGGCCTGGCTGCCGGTGATCTCGCTGGTGGTGCCCTGCGTTCTGGCGGGCATCATGTACCTCACCACGCGACGCCTGCTCAAGCAGCCCGAGCTGCGTGGGGTGCTACTGGTGGGCATGGTGGTGCTGGCCGTGTTTGCCTACCCCTTCTTTGAGCTGTTTTATGGCCCTGATGGGCTGGCCAATATGGCCATTTATGATGTGGGCAACGCCATCTACGCGGGCCCGGTGGCGTTGACTCTGGCGCAGCGTTTTGGCAGCCGCCGTACGGCACCTCTTGATCGCGGGGCGGCGTGGGGGCGTATCGCCAGGTCGCCGCTGCTCTGGGCCGCGATCATCGGTCTGGCGGCGTCGCTGCTTCGGATCGAGGTGAGGGGGGTGGTCGGCGGCACCCTGCGTCGCCTCGCCAACGCCAACACACCCCTCGCCATGGTGAGTGTGGGCATCTTCCTGCGGCCTCGCAAGGGGCATATGGGGCTTGTGGCGCAGTTTGTAGGGTTGCGTATGGTGCTGGGTGGCCTATTGGGCTGGGGTCTTGGAGCGTTGGTGGGGCTGGGTGGTCTCGATATGATCACCGCTATCGTCGGTTCGAGCCTACCCGCGGGCACCACGGCCCTGATCTATGCCGGGAATGAGGGGCTCGATGCCGAGTTTGCCGCCTCGATGATCTCGTTTACCGTTATCATCGGCGCGCTCGTGATCAACATCCTGCCGCATTTGCTGGCGAGGGTGTATCTCTAGCTCAGGGGATCGCGAGGCGCACCTGCTGGCTGTTGTGAAAGCCGGTCTCATCGTGAGTGTACATGAACAGCAGCACCTCAGCTGGCACAGCACCTGCGGGGACCGGTAATGAGTACACGTCATCCACACACTCACTGGCAGCCCACTGAGTGGTAGGGTACCAGCCGTAGACGGGATGCTGCGAGTCGGCCTGCGATAGGAGCGCGGGCGCCTCGCCGACGGATGGCGCACCGATGAGGTGCACGCCAACTGCATAGTCCTCTGTCGGTTGCTGGAGTGCCAGCCACGTTACCCTGACTTGCAGCCGGTCGGTGCTTTGGCGCTCTATCTGTGCCGCGGAAACCGCGAGGCCATTACCCAGCGGTTGCGCATCCGGCGGCAAAGAGACCAGCGTGGCCGTCGGCCTGAGGGTCACCAGACCGGCAGAAGGGGCTGACAGCGCTAGCCCGCCCATGCGAGCGCGGAACCAGTCTGGCGCAAAGACATAAAACGTTTCCTGAGGCGTCACGAGGCGTTCTCCCGTGGCCAACACCTCTTCGAGCGATACGTTGTGGTCGGCGATGCGCAGGCCGTCGAGCGATGCCTCATACGTCTGCACGTAGCGGAGCGCCCAATAGTCGTGCCCCCAGGGCACCCATACCGTGGTGGGCTCGTCTGGTGGGGCGATCGCACTGACGCGCTGCACCACATCTCTGTAGGTGTCATCGCGCGTGACAGCCCACACCTGTGGTGCATGGCGCACGCCCAGCCACACCGCCAACAACAGCGTCAACGCGGCCGTCACGGGGGCCGTCCAGCGAACTGTGCCGCGGGGCATGACAAACGCCAAGCCGAGTACGCAAGCCCACACAGCCGGCAGCTTGATGGCAAGCAGGGCATCAGAGACTCGCCCTTCCCAGATGATGATCGATACTCCAACGTGCACCGCGACAATCGTCAGCAGGGCGATCGCCGGCGCCCGTCTGCGGCGCAGAAGCAGCGCAAGCCCGACCAGGCCCGTCAACAGCAGCAACCAGGGCAGATCGCCCTGAAGCAGGCCAGCGATCGTACGACTACGCTGGAGCAGCTCGCCCGGACCCGACGGCGCCCGCACAATGCGTTCTGACTTGGTGTCGAACACCAATCCCCAGAAACCTTGCCAGGTGCCGGGCGCGTTAAAAGTCCAGTCGGCGCCCATCCAGGCCCTCACTGGCAGATACAGGTAGGTTGCCAGTGCGCCCACGCCATGCAGCAGGATGGGAACCGTAGCAGCCATGATGGCTCGCCAACGCCCTAGCACCAGGATGGCGATGGCCGGCCCCAGAAAGAACACGGCGCGCTGATGCACAATGCCGTGCGCCAGCAGCGCCACAAGCCACAACAGGTCGTGCTGTCTGCCTGACGCACGAAAACGCAGTGCTGCGAGCATGGCACCGATCGAAAGGGCCATCGTCATGGTGTGCACCTCGGCCAACGATGCATCCATCCACATCGAGAGGGTCAGCGCCGACACCACGGCGGCCAACGCCGCCCCGGCTTTGGGAGCGTCGAGCCTCCGCGCCACCAAGAAGGTCAGGCCGGTGCTGATGGCGGCCCACACTGCCGAAAAGAGCCCCGAGGCCAGCGCTGGTGAGATGCCGATGGCACGTAGCAGCGCTACAAACAGCGAACCGAGTAGGCTGTACTGTGGGTAGCCGGTAAAGTGCAGCGTGCCCCAGCGGGGCAACGCGTTCTGTATCTCGCCCACATCGGTGGCATAGGGCGAACGGCTGCCGTTGACATGGATCTGCACTGTGAGCCCATATACCACCAGGGCGCACAGAGCGAGCGCCATAAACCAGAGACGATCGCTTTGCGCCCAGCCTCTGGCGCGCTCTCGCCAGGCGCCGGCGCCCTCTGCCACGTCAGTCTCCATACAGCCCGGTGCTGAGGTAGCGTTCGCCGGTGTCGGGCGCGATGGCCACGATCAGCTTGCCCCTGCTCTCAGCCCGGGCAGCGATGCGCAGCGCCGCCACCACTGCAGCACCACTGGAATACCCACACAGGATGCCCTCGCAACGGGCGACCTGGCGTGCCATGGCGGCGGCGGCCTCATCCTTCACGCGTAAGATCTCGTCGACCAGGTCGAGCCTCAGCACGTCGGGCACAAAGCCTGCCCCGATGCCAGCGATCGCATGCTTGCCCGCCGGCAGCCCTGAAAGCACCGACGATCTGTAGGGCTCTACGGCCATCACCTGCAGCCCAGCCTTCTTTGGCTTGAGATATTGGGCCAGTCCGGTCACCGTACCGCCGGTGCCTACGCCTGCGACCACGATATCCACGGCGCCATCGGTGTCGTCCCAGATCTCGGGCGCGGTGGTGGCCACATGCACGGCGGGGTTGGCCGGATTGGCAAACTGCATCGGCATAAAGCCGCCCTCGATGGATGCCGCGATCTCACGGGCACGCTCGATCGCTGCCGGCATGCCTTTGGCGCCAGGTGTCAACACCACTTCGGCGCCGAGGGCCTGCATCGCTTTGCGTCGCTCAGCACTGGCCGAGTCTGGCATAGTGATGATGCAGCGGTAACCTCGCGCGGCACACACAAATGCCAGGCCAATGCCTGTGTTGCCGCTGGTGGGTTCGACGACCGTGCTACCCTCAACAAGTCGCCCCTCGGCCTCGGCCGACCGGATCATGTTCAGGGCTGTGCGGTCTTTGACGCTCGACAGTGGATTGAACGATTCGAGCTTGACGGCCACGTTGGCCGTCACTCCTTTGGCCACACGATTCAAACGCACCAGCGGCGTGTGGCCGACGGCAGCGGTGATATCGGGCAGAATCCTCAAGTTGACCCTCCTCTGGCGGGTATCGATCAGACCATATGATAGCCGCGCTAGCAGCTGACGGCAATTGCGCGGCGTTGTTCGTAAAGCGGGCGCAATTTGACGCTTGACAGCGGCTATGCTAGCGTCAAGCGGCGGCAGGTGTGTCGCTATGCCTTGGCTGGAGGACCTCGATGGCGACTCTGAACGATAGTCTGGGGATGGATCTGGAGCGGTTGGGGCCTGATACGTTTGTTAGCCTGGGTCGGCACGAGAGCGCCGTCAAAGAGGCACTGGCAGCTTTGGCGGAGATTGGGGCGTCGGCGCGCATCTGGGCGCGTGACGGCCGCCTGTGGGCGCCGCATGATGCTGATACGGCCCGCGATGTTGAGGAGCGCCTCGGCTGGCTCGATCTACCCCGTGACATGCTCGTTGATCTGACGCGTCTCAGGGCCCTCGCCCTTGAGATCAGGGCGGCAGGGCTCAGCCGTGTGGTGCTGTTGGGCATGGGAGGCAGCAGTCTGGCGCCTGAGGTGACGGCGGCGGCGCTGCCGCGCGAGGCCAACGATGTCGAGCTGGTTGTGCTCGACACGACCGATCCAGCGCAGATCCGCCGTGTCGAAAACGAGGCGCCACTGGCCAAGACGCTCTTCATCCTGGCCAGCAAGTCGGGCACCACTGCAGAGACCGATAGCCTCTATGCATACCTGGCGGCGCGCATGCGCGAGGCCGTTGGCGACGATGATTGGCACGACCATTTCGTGGCCATCACAGACCCTGGCACGCCGCTGGCTCGCCTGGCCACGCGTAACCAGTTCCGCGCTCTTTACCTTAACCGGCCAGACATCGGAGGGCGCTACTCGGCGCTGTCATTGTATGGGCTGGTGCCCGCAGCCCTGCTGGGAATCGATCTCGATCGTCTGCTGAGCACGGCGCATGAGATGTGGTGGGCCTGCCGCAGCACAGTGCCAGTAGCAGACAATCCAGGGGCGGTGCTAGGCGCCTGTATGGCGGCCTGTGCTGCAGCCCAACCCTTGCCGGCCGACAAACTCACGCTCATCACCTCGCCTGCGATGGCGGCATTCGGCCCCTGGGTTGAGCAGCTGATCGCCGAGAGCACCGGCAAGGACGGGGTAGGCATTTTGCCCGTCGAGGGCGAGCGGCTCACCGCGCTCGAGCGCTTTGGGGCTGACCGTCAGTTCGCCTATTTGCGGCTCGCCGGTGATGATAATGACGCCAATGATGCCTTGATGCGGCGGCTTGTCGACCAGGGGCATACGGTGGCGGTGGTGACCATGCCAGAGCCCTATAGCCTGGGCGCCGAGTTCTATCGCTGGGAATACGCCACAGCAGTGGCTGGTCATTTGCTCGGCATTAACCCCTTCGACCAGCCCAATGTCGAGTCTGCCAAACAGAGCGCGCGCCAGGCGATTGAGGCCTATGAAGCGACACACCAGCTACCCCAGCTCGATGTGGTGCTTTCTGAGGGCGCTTTGCGTGTTTCGGGGCCTGCGGGCCCTACGGCTAGTTTGGCTGAGTATCTGGCAGCAATGCTGAGTCCGGCACGTGAGGGCGAGTATGTGGCGCTGATGGCCTACATCGATCGTTGCGCGGCCAACGCCGAGCCTCTTGAGGAGATGCGCTATCACCTGGGCGCACGCCTGGGCGTGCCCGTAACACTGGGCTATGGTCCTCGCTTTCTCCACAGCACGGGGCAGCTTCACAAGGGCGGGCCCAATACCGGGTTGTTCGTACAGATCGTGCGCAACGAGGCTCAAGACATCGACATCCCCGCCAGGGGCTATTCGTTTGGCGTGCTCAAGGCGGCGCAGGCCCTGGGCGACTGGCAGGCGCTGACCAATGCCGGCCGCCGTGTGGTGTGCATCAACATCGGCGCAGACGTGTCTGCCGGGCTGGCTGAGCTTTCGTGGGTGCTACGCAGCGCGCTCGATGGAGATGCGATGTCAGCATGACCAAGACACTGCTGCTGATGCGTCATGCCAAATCAAGCTGGAACAACGATCTCCCAGACCACGAACGACCGCTGAATAATCGTGGCAAGCGTGAGGCTGAGCAGATGGGGCAGGAGCTTGTGCGCCTCGGCAGGCAGCCTGACCTGATCATTACGTCGACGGCCAAACGGGCAAGGTCTACCGCCAAGCGGGTGGCGCGAGAGCTGGATGATGCCTCTGTCGTTTCCGACAGCCGTCTCTATGAGACGACACCGCGCGCCTGCCTGCGCGTGTTGGCAGAGCGTGGTCAGGGCAATACGGTGTTGCTCATCGCTCACAATCCCACGCTGGAGGATCTGGTGCGCGACCTGGTGGCGCGCTACATTGGGCTGACGCCTGCGACGATCGCGGTCATCCATCTCGCCATTGCAGAATGGTCCGATCTCGATTTTGCGAGCCCAGCCAGGCTGGAGCAGGTGTTGACACCGCGCGAGGCCGGCGTCGAGGCGCTGGGCATCATCTAGCGGGGCGTTCGGCCCATAGGAGGGGCTTGGTTGGCTAAGGTACTGCTCGTTGAAGACGAGCCCGCCTTGCTCGAGGCGCTCGAGTACAGCCTCGCCAAGCAGGGCTATGAGGTGCTGTCTGCCAGTGATGGCGCCGAGGGACTGAACCTGGCTCTCTCCGAATGGCCAGATCTGCTGGTGCTGGACATCATGCTGCCGGGTATCGATGGGCTCGAGGTTTGCCGAAGGCTCAGGCAGCACAGCAGCGTTCCGATCATCATGCTGACGGCGCTGGCCGATGAGGTCGACAAGGTCGTGGGGCTCGAGTTGGGAGCCGATGACTATGTGACCAAACCCTTTGCTATGCGTGAGCTGCTGGCGCGGGTCAAGGCGCAACTACGGCGCGTGCAGATGACGCAACAAGAGGCAACGACCGAGAGTGACAGCCCCAGGCCACAACGGATGCTCTTTGGCGATCTGTGCATCGATGAGGCGCGTCACGAGGCGACGCTACGCGGGCGCGCCCTTGCCCTCAAGCCCAGGGAGTATGATCTGCTCGCGTTTATGGCCCGTAACCGTGGCATGGTGCTCTCGCGCGAGTTGATCCTCGAGCGTGTCTGGGGCTGGAGCTATGACGGCGGAAGCCGAACCGTGGATGTGCACATCCGCTGGCTTCGCGAAAAGATCGAGCCATCGCCGTCACAGCCTGTACGCATTGTCACCGTGCGGGGTGTTGGCTACCGCTTTGAGGGCTAAGCCTGTGCATAGACACCGTACCATCGGCTGGCGCATTGCCATTCCTCATGTAGCGCTCATCGTCGTGGTAACGTGGGGGCTGTCGCTCGTCTTTGGGCAGACACTGCGGCGGGCGACGGTCGATCAAACCAAGGCCGATCTGATGTTGCAGGCGCGAGTGGTGCGTCACGTCCTGGCCGATCCGTTGGCGGCTGGCGATGCGGCGGGCCTTGCCAAGCGCGCCGCCGAGTATGCAGAGGTGCTGGGGGCGCGCATCACCGTCATTGCACCCGATGGCCAGGTGCTGGCAGAGACGGATCAGGACCCCGCCGAGATGCGTAATCACCTGTACCGCCCTGAAATCCAGCAAGCATCGGTGGCGGGCGAGGGCGCCGCGGTGCGCCCCAGCGACACCCTGGGTGTCGAGATGGTGTATGCTGCCGTGAGCGTGGTCGAGCACGGGCGCGATCTCGGGTTTGTGCGCGTGGCCATGCGCGGCCGCGACCTCAGTGCGCAGCTTGGCGTTCTGCGGCGGGCGCTGGTTCTCTTGGCCCTGGGCGCGTCGGCGTTTGCGGTGACGCTGGCCATCGTCATCGCCGAGGTTACAGCGCGCCCCATCCGGCGACTATCCCTGTTCGTGCGTCGCCTCGCAGCCGGCGACCTCGAACAGCGTATGCTCTCATCCTCTGATGATGAGGTTGGGCAGCTCACGAGAGACACCATGGAGATGGCCGGGCGTCTGCACGAGACCATCACCAGCCTGAATGCTCAGACGGCACGTTTGGCCGGTGTTCTCAATAGCATGGCCGACGCGGTGCTGATGACCGACCAACAGGGCAGCGTGACGCTGATCAATCCTGCGGCGCAGACGCTACTGCACACCACCGAAGACGATGCGCTTGGCCGCTCCTTCACCCAGGTGGTGAGGCAGCATGAGCTCGCAGCCGTGTGGAGAGAGGCCTCTGATGTGTCTGGTCCTTGCGTCGAGCTGGTAGACTCGGGAGATCGTTTTCTACAGATCACAGTCAGTGCCCTCGACGATGTGGAGCCTGGCACGCGGCTGGCGGTGCTCCAAGATCTGACGCACGTTCGGCGGCTCGAGGGCATGCGACGCGAGTTTGTCAGCAACATCTCGCACGAGTTGCGTACACCGCTGGCAAGCATGCGTGCCATTGTCGACACGTTGGCAGCCGGAGCGCTGGATGATCCCCCCGCAGCGGCACGCTTTGTGCAGCGCATGGATGCCGAGATCGATGCGCTCTCACAGATGGTGGAAGAGCTGCTCGAGCTTTCGCGTATCGAGTCGGGGCGGGTGCCCATTCGGCAGGAGCGCATCGACCTGGTGCCGGTGTTGCGCGCTGCCACCGAGCGGCTTCTGCCCCAGGCCGAGCGTGGGCGCCTGACCGTGACGATGCATCTGCCGCCCAAACTGCCACTGGTGCTGGGCGATGGCCCCAGGTTGCAGCAGGTGGTGACCAACCTGTTGCACAACGCCATCAAGTTCACGCCCGAAGGCGGCGCTATCGATATCGAGGCGCGCGCCATGGGCGATAGAGTGATGGTTATCGTCAGCGACAGCGGCATTGGCATCCGCCCAGAGTTGCACGACCGCATCTTTGAGCGGTTCTTCAAGGCCGACCCCTCCCGTTCGACACCGGGCACAGGCCTGGGGTTGGCCATTGTCAAGCATATCGTCCTCGCCCACGGCGGAAGCGTCTGGGTCGACAGCGAGCTTGGGCATGGCAGCCGCTTTTCGTTTACCCTGCTGCAGGCGCCCAGCGACGGCCTATCGGTCGAGGCCGGGGCTGCGGCAGAATGACGGTTTCTTGACCGGCCCTTAACATGCTGCCCATCTGCTGTTAGGTTGAGTCAGCTAAGATGGGGGCAGAGAACACCTTTCGCGTGGTCGATATTCGGTAACGGAGCGGCCTAGTGAGATGAGGAGGCAGCCTCTTGAACGTCACCAGGCGACGTGTGCTGGTGCTCTGCACAGGCAACTCGGCTCGCAGCCAGATGGCGCAGGGCCTGATTGCGCACCATCTTGGTGCCCAGTGGGATGCCTATTCGGCCGGGACGCGGCCGTCGGGCTATGTGCATGAGCTGGCCATTCTCGTCATGGGCGAGATCGGCATAGACATCTCGTTGGCGACCAGCAAGTCCGTCGAGCAGTATCGTGGCGAGCCCTTTGATGTGGTGGTCACCGTCTGTGGCGACGCTGCCGAGAGCTGCCCTTTGTGGCTTGGCCAGGGCAGGGTGGTGCACATCGGCGTGGTCGACCCGGCCCTGGCCACCGGTACGCGTGAGGAGCGCATCGCCGCTTTTCGTTGCGTGCGCGACGAGCTTGCCGAACGGGTGTTGGGTTTTCTGCGCTCCATGGATGGAGAGCCGCAATGCTAAGGATGCCTAGCCGCCATAACACAAGGCTTCAGGCGCTGCTCGACGCCATCAATGGCGATCCAGAGCTGCAACAGTTCTACCGGTCGGCGAACATCAATGCCGTGGACCGCGGGGGCATGAACGATCATGGCGAGGTCCATATCCAGATTGTGGCCAATGCCGCTCTGCGCCTGTTGCGGATGCTAGTAGAGTCTGGTGCAACGCCTGGCGTGGTCAGCAACTATGGGCTGGAAAGTACTGACGCTGAGGTTGTGGTGGTTCTGGCTGCCTGCCTCCACGACATCGGCATCGCTATACACCGTCATGACCACGAGCAACACAGCCTGGTGCTGGCCTATCCCAAAGCCCGCCAACTGCTCGCCACCCAGTACCAGGAGCCGACGCTCACCATCATGGTGTCGGAGATACTGCACTGCATTTCGGCGCATCGGTCAGACGTGGGCTGCCTGACGCTGGAGGCCGGCGTGGTCAAGGTGGCCGATGCCTTGGACATGACCGAGGGCCGTTCGCGGATCCCCTTTGAGGCGGGGCAGGTGAACATACACTCGGTGTCGGCCATGGCCGTCAAAGCTGTGTCCATCGAAAAGGGAGACGATCGGCCGATCCGCATCGCCGTCTTGCTCGATAGTACGGCTGGCGTCTTTCAGGTCGACGAGCTGCTGCGCCGCAAGCTGCAGAATTCGACACTCGCCAAACTCGTGGAAGTGGTTGCACAGCTCGAGACCGCTGAGGGCCCCAAGGTGTTACAGGTGTTCAAGCTCTAGCAGTGAGGCATCCCATGCATAGCAGAACGCTCGACCGTGAGATTCAGCGGCTACAAGACGATATCGTTACCCTGGCCAGCATGGTGATGCGGGCCATCAGAGAGGCGGTGCAGGCCCTGCAGCTTGGCGACGCTGCGGTGGCTCGAGGGCTGGTAGCCGGTGACCTGGAGATCAACCGGCGACGCTTTACCACTGAAGAAGACGTCTTGGTGTTGATCGCCACGCAGCAACCCATGGCCGATGATCTGCGCGTGTTGGCCGCTGTGCTCGAGATTGTGACCGAACTGGAGCGGATCGGCGACTATGCCAAGGGCATCGCCAAGATCACCCTTTTGTTGGGCACAGAGCCGGGCCTTGCCCCGCCAGTGCAGATCGGACGAATGGCCGATCTGGCGCTGGGCATGCTCAGTCGGGCCATCGACGCTTTTGTGCGGCGCGACGACGAGCAGGCGCGGGCGATCCCGCGAGAAGACGATCTGGTTGACGATCTCTATAATGCGGCCAACCGTGCCCTGCTGAATACGATCATCGCGAATCCTCGTCTCTCAGAGCAGGCCAACTATTACGTGTGGGCGGCGCACAACCTCGAGCGCGCCGCTGACCGCGTGACCAACATTTGCGAGCGGGTGGTGTTTACCGTTACGGGTGAGATGGACGAGCTGGATCAAGACCCAGCAGCCGCTGCACTCGGCTAGAGAAGCCTTGTTTGGGCAACCCTCACTGCGTAACGGCGTATAGCCATCAGTGTGCTAGACGCCATAGGAGGGCGACATGGGCGATAAAGACCGAGTCAACACCAGCGCGCAAGAGTGGCGCGAGCTGTTCAGGCAGATGGGCGATCAAGTGAGGCGTGAGGCCGCTCGCACTGTTGGAGCGAGTGAGAGTGCAGACTGGAAGACCATCGGCAGAGCCACCGACGATGCCGCGCGGCGCACCGCCGCCAAGACGGTGGGAACCAACGAAGAGGCTGAGTGGGACGAGATCGGCCAGGCAGTTGAGCGTTCCACGCGTAGCGGTATTGCCCGTGTAGTGGGAGCCACGCCCGACGCCGACTGGTCGACCATCGGCCAAGAGTTTGAGGGCAAGCTCAATGCGTTCCTCAAGCGAGTGTTCGGGCCCAAACCAGAGGGCGAGAGCGCCGACGAGGATATCATCGATCCCTGGTCCTGAGGGTGGCGGATGACAGCAAAGCGGCCCCTGAGCATGCTCAGGGGCCGCTGATGTGTTGATGGGCAGCGCGACTATTCGGCGAGCAGGCCGTCAAGATAGCCGGCGGCGTACAGCGCCTCGCTGGCCAGGTCGTCTCCCCAGCGACACTCGATCGAAACTGCTCCCTGATAGTCGACGTCACCCAATACGTCAAAGAGCGCCCTGAGTGGGTACTCGCCATAGCCAGGGTAGCGGCGCTCATCGCCCGACAGATGTACGTGTGCCAGCAGATCGGCGCCCTGGCGCAACACGCCAAAGGGCTCTTGTTCTTCGACCATATGATAGATGTCTGCCAGCACCTTGACGCTGGCGCGATTGACTCTGCGCGCCAGTGCCAGCGCCTCAGCAAAGCTATTGATCATGTTTGACTCGGGGCGACGTAACCCCTCCACCACAAAGTTGATGTCACGCCGATCGGCGATGTCTGCGCCGATCGTCAGGACGCGCACCAACTGCTCAAAGGCGGCCTGGCTCGTAAAGCCCTCGGGGGCGTTGCGAGCGCCACCGCTGCCAAACACCAGCACGCGGGCGCCCAGATCTGCAGCGCGGTTGACCACGCGGTGAAGGTACATCTCGACCTGCGCCCAGTCGACCTGATCTCCCACGAGCTTGACGGCCGGGGGAAAGAGCACATTGAACGCCCTCACAGGCAGCGGACTGGCCGCCAGGGCGCGCCGCTGCGGCTCGTACGCCTCGTCATCTGCCAGGCCCATCAATAGGGCCGACCCAGGCGGCTCGATGAAATCATAAAAGCCTACCAACGGCGCCACGCGATCAGGCGAAGCGCTGACCCCCAACGGAAACCGTCGATCCATTGCCGATATCCTCCCTCGTTGCTCGACGCTTGCGCTATAGCGACACCCATTGGCGCTCTTGCTTGGCACGCAACGTATCTTGTAGGGTCATCATCTGCAGCAGATGGAGCACATTCAGGCGCGCCACGGGTTTGGCCTCGAGCACCGATGTGCCAAAGTGTCCCAACGAGCCAAGGTAACCCGTAGCGGCAAGAGCGCCGGCACCGCCCTGTGTGGGCAGGGCGGTCTGTGAGGCTGAACCTGCATCAGGCATATGCTGGCCGTGTGGCTGCGTCAACGTCAGCCCTTGGCTTACGCGCCACACATCATCGCCTACCTGCACCATCAACTCCTCTTGCGGGGCTGTGCTCGCGGCGGTGCACGTGAGTTGCAGCGTTCCCACCAGCCCCGATGGGTAACCAAGCATCACGGTGATGCCCCGCCGATCGGCATGCCAGCTCCACTCGGCCGACTTGGCCTCACCAAAGGTGTCTACCAACACAGCAAGGGGGTGCATCAGCAGCGTCGGCAGGTCGCCGGCCTGGTCGATGACTCCGGGCAGGGTGGGGGGGACAGGGAGTGCCGCCCACAGGCTGTAGGCGCTTGGCTTGATAGCACTCTGGGCAAGGGCAGTCCGCAGTGCCTCATACCCTGGCATGAACGAGCGGCGATAGCCGCCCATCAAATACGAGCGCCCACGAATAGCGCCGTCAGTATATTGCTTGGTGATGTCGCTCGCGGTGCTGGCCGTTGGCGCGTCAACCCAGGCGTGTACGCCTGCAGCCAGCGCCGCAGAGGCGATTTCGGGATAAGGCAGACTGCCGTCAGCCAGAGCAGGCAATGATAGGATGACGGCTCGCATCTCTTCGCGCCCCAGCAGCGTCTCAGCATCGGGGTAGAAACGCTGGGCCCCAAACATCCTGGCCACCTGCATTCCTCGCCGACGGTCTGCGTCGGCCAGTGCCACCAGGTCTAGCGGCAAATAGCGCAAGCAGGGCAGAAGCAGGTCGACATAATGATCGCCGCCACCGATGACGGCCACCGGCACGCGCTGTGCGTATTCATAGTTCGGTCTGTAGTCAACGGTGACCATTACTTTCCTCCCTCAGGCCTGGCTGGGCTCGCCTTTGCTTCCCAAATAGGCCAGCGCCATGCCCAGCGCGAGTAATAGCAGCACAACCCACCAGGGCGCTACAGGCGCCTGCCTCGGAAGGAGCGCGTAGACCGAGCCCAGAATGAGGCCCAGCACGGCATAGTAGGCTGTGCCCGGTGACCGCTTGATCAGCGCGTCGATGCTCTTGGAAAAGAGCACGATGCCCAAGAGAACGCCCACCGCTGTAGTCAGCAGCGGAAGCCAGCGAATCACGAAATGCGTGAGGTCGCCCACCGATTGCAGCACGGGCTCGTAGGTGCCGCCCAGGATGAGTACCATGGAGCCATCTAGCCCTGGCGTCACACTGGCGCCGCCGCCGAGGAAGCTGATCAGCAGATTATAGGCCGCCCCGGGAATGCGGCTGAGGTCATCGATCGACATCTTGGCACCGCCGGCGATGCGCCCCTCGAGCAGGTTAATTGCCACCACCGCCGCAATGGCCACCAGCGTCGCTACGATTCGGCCTGGTCTGGGCCGCATGTCGCCGTGTAGCCTAAAGACCGAGGGGATGGTGCCCAACAAGAGGCCCATCAGAAAGATGTTGGTCTCGGCCGGATAACGCTCTAAAAAGTCTGCTAGCACCTTGGCAGAGAGCAGAATGCCGAACACCATGCCGACGCCCAGGGGGATCAGAAAGGCCAGCCGCCTTCCGAGCCCTTGTCTGTCGAGGAAAAAGTTGCCCACCGCCTCGACAAACTGCTCATAGATGCCCATGACGATAAGCACCAGGCCGCCGCCTAGGCCGGGGACGACATGCGTAACGCCGTAGGCGATGCCTTTGAGGGCCAGTATGAGATAGTGCATGCAGGGGGATCCCTCCAGTATTTCGCGTGTCAGTGGCCGACTCTCGCGCTATCAGCGCCGCCAGAAGGGCCGCCAAAACGTCCAGATCATAATAGCAGAGGCCTTGTGCCCCAGCAAAGCGCGTGTCGCGGCCCCTGGCATGCTTCCTTGTGGTATAATGACTCAATGACACCTCAAGTTCACACCGAGATCATCGAGATGGATCTCGATGCCAGCGATCGACAATTGCTTGCACGGGTCACTGCCGATCTGAGCATCCTGAGCGATGTCTCGCGAGCGGACCTGTTGTTGGTGTCTCGCCATGCTGACGGTGCAAGCCATGTCTTTGCCCAGGCAAGGCCGCATTCAGCCACGCCGCTCTATGCCGAAGACATGGTGGGCCAGCGCCTGCCGGCCGAACAGGCAGAGCCCAACGCCTGGCGCCGACTCCTGTCGCCCTTTCTGGTGCGTACTGTCCTGGTACGAGAGGCTACTGTTGCGCGCCAGGAGTTCCCCATCTGGGGAAGTAGGGGACAACCGATCGCCTATCTGATCAAAGACGCCTACTGGTTGCAGCACGAGCGACACCGCCGCCGCAGTCGTGTCTTTCAGTATGCTTTACTTGCCTTTACGCTAATGGTCGCTCGCGGCGAACTGATCGGTGCAGGAGCGCTGTCGCCCTTTGGTGAGCATGATGGCGTGATCTATGTCAGCACCGATCGACGCATACTCTACATGAGCGGCATCGCGGCTGAGCAGTACCGCAATCTCGGATATCGCGACAGCCTGCTGGGCCGGCGTCTCAGCGAGTTGGATACGGTGGATCACCAGATCGCGCTGGAGGCCATCAACGAGCGTAGGGCGATCCAACTGCAGAAAGAGGAGCATGGTCGCGTATTGATCCACAAGGCCCTGCCGGTGCGTTCGCTGCCATGGCACCTGTTGTTGCTCAAGCCCTCATCATCATCTCGCCGCCATACCTCGAGGTCGAGAGGGGCACTGCTGCTGGTGCATGACGCTACCGAACGACTGCGGACAGAGGCCGAGTTGGCCAGTCGCGTGTCGCTGTTGCACGAGGTGCATCATCGTGTCAAGAATAACCTGCAAGTGATTGCCTCAATCACTCGCATGCAGGCGCGTCGTGCCAAGCATCCCGAGACGCGCTTGCTGCTTGACGAGACCGTTAACCGCATCATGAGCATGGCCGTAGTGCACGAGTTTCTGTCGCAGAACGATCGCGGCACCATCAATCTGCTCGATGTAGCTCATCGCATCATCCAGCAAGTGCAGCAGGGCCTGATCGCGCCCGAGCAGCAGATCCGCCTCGGAGTGCACGGCCCCAGCATCTGGCTGCCAGCAGACAAGACGACGCGCTGCGCGCTGGTTATTAACGAGCTGGTGCAAAACGCCATCGAGCACGGCATGGCAGGGCGCACGCGTGGGGCGATTTCGGTCGAGCTAGTTGACCATGGCGACAAAGCCAGTATCATTGTGAGTGATGATGGTCAGGGGCTACCTGAGGATTTCGACCTGGACACGCATGCCAACCTTGGCCTGCGTATCGTCGGTGGCATGGTGGAGCGCGACCTGCGAGGCGCTTTCTCCATATCGAGGCCTGATGGAGAGACCAGGGCGGTCATCGAGTTTCCCAAGTAGTGCAAGGAGGTGCCAAGTTGGAGCGCATTCGCGTTGTCATCGCCGACGATGAGTCGGTCATCTGCATGGATCTCCGCGAGATGCTGAGCAATCTGGGCTATCTCGTGGTGGGCGAGGCGGGTGACGGCCGCAGCGCCGTGAACCTGGCGCGCGAACTGCGGCCTGACGTGGTCCTGATGGACATCATGATGCCCGACATGGATGGCATCACCGCAGCCAAGCACCTCACTGAGGAGCGCATCGCTCCCGTCGTCCTCATCACCGCCTATAGCCAGCGCGACCTCATCGATCGCGCCAAAGAGGCCGGCGTGGTCAACTATCTTGTCAAGCCGATCCAGGAGGCCGATCTGGCCCCGGCTATCGAAGTGGCGCTGGAGCGGTTTGAAGAGTTTCGCGAGCTGCAAAAGCAGGTTGATGATCTGGCCGATCAGCTCGAGACTCGCAAGCTGGTAGATCGGGCCAAGGGCATCCTTATGGACACTCAGGGGCTCACCGAGTCTGCCGCGTTTCGTCGTATTCAAAAGATGTCGATGAACACCCGCAAGTCGATGAAAGAGATCGCCCAGGCGATCATCTTGACGTATGAGGCCGGCGCCTAGTAATTGACATAATATCGACACTAGACGACCAGCCTGGGCGCCGCAGAGCGAGCAATCCTCTGCGGCCCCCGAGTGTTCTACTCCGTGTCTTGCGCGCGTGCGGCCGACTTTGCTTCCTGGTCTGCCTCATACTCTTCGCGCGTAAGCAAGATGCCGCCTTCGATGTCGGCCGTCACGATGCGGTAAGCGTCATCGAACCAGACCTCGGCCTGCATCAGCCGAAAGCAGCGGTTGTCCATGATCTCTTTGCGCACAAACAACGTCCCTGGGCCGCCGCCTTCACGCGAAAGGTCGTTGCGCTTGTTCAGGCGCACTGCCACCGAGTCGCCGCAGTTCCGGCAGCGGCAGTAGACATAGACGCCATCGGGGTCGCCCCCGGCGGCAGCAGCGGCCCCAGAAGCGCCGGTTCCGAGCCCCAGTACACGTCTGACCGTATCCCACAAAGCCATGGTCTTCACCTCACGTTGCCTGTCGCCAAAGCAGCGCTGTCCTTCGTTGCGAGTATAGCACGCCAGAATGGGTGTACCAATCGTCGCAACCGCGCGCCCTGGCATGGTCTCTCATCAGGCCGCTCGAGAGGGGTGAGAGGGGTCTATGCGGCGATATGGGCTTGACATTGCATCCATTCTATTATATGATTTATTAAAGATTAAATAAACTATTTGGTAACAGATATGGGAGACCGCTGATGGACGACGGCAGACAGACACCCCCCTCTCCCGGCGAAGGCACGGCGAGCCCTGTGCTGGCTGGCTATGCCGAGGAGATGCTGCAGGCGCTCGACCTGTCGCCTCTGAGCAAAACGACCTATCGCTGTGGGCTGAATGCGCTGCTGACGTTTATTGCCGAGGCCCAGTCTGGCGTTGGTAGCCCAGAGGCCATCGATGAAGAGCTCTTGCACCGCTTCGCCCTCTGGCTGCGCGATCGCTATCCCGATCTGCGCGCACGTGCTCGTGGTGAGGCACGCCCCACGCGTACGGCACGTACTTATCTGGTGGCGGCTAAACGCTTGATGAACTGGCTCGATCTGCACGAGCTGCTGCCTGCAGGCGTCTCGTACGACCGCATGTTGCGGCGAATCGACAGCGGCCGTGGCACGCGCCGCGCCGGCTATCAACAGCGGCGCACCGACCCCGGTGTGGCCCGCGTCATCACCCATTTTCTGCGCCAGCCCCTGCCTGATCGCCAGGGGCCACGGAGGCTGGCCCTGTTGCGCAATCGGGCGCTGATGTGCGTGCTCTATGACACTGGCATGCGCATCAGCGAGGCGCTGGCGCTGACTCGCGAGGACGTGCTCGACGGGCGCGCCCACAAGGTCCGCCTCACCTTGACCAAGAATGGCAAGCCGCGCACCGTCTTCCTGTCTTCAGAGAGTCAGCAGTTGCTGCAGGCCTATTGCCGCGAGCGTAGCGATGGCAGCTATGCGCCCCTGTTCGCATCTCATGGCCGTGGCAAGGCCTCGCGCGATGGCGCCCACGTGCCGGGCTACGGTGACTCTGCCCCCGTGGGTGCGGCCGCGCAGGGCATCACGCCGCAGTACGTCTGGCAACTGGTAAAGAAGGCCGCCCAGGCCGAGGGCCTGTACGATAACACCTCACCCCACTCCTTGCGGCACCGGCGGGCGCAAGACTTGCTCGACGAGGGGATGCCTCTCGAATGGGTGGCCGCCCTGCTCGGCCACCAGCATCCAGATACGACGCGTGTAGTCTATGCCTGGGAGACCGATGAGGAACGTTTGGCGGATATGGTATCGACCTATGGGCTGAGCCCTAGCGATGCCCAACGCAAACGAGGCGCCGCCAACGACGATGTCCCCAACCCCGACGGTTAGAAGCGCGCAGGGTCACCCCTTGAGCAGACGTTGGCTGGCCAGCACGGCTGCTCCGATGACGCCCGAGTGGTCGCCTAGCTCGGCCGTGATGATGCGCACCCTGTCCATGTCGTCCTTGTTGATAAAGTGCTGTCGGGCAACGCTGCGCACGGGCTCCAGGTAGGCATCGCCCATCTTTTCGAGCACGCCCCCGCCGATCACCACGATCTCTGGATCGATGATATTGACGCAGTTAGCCACCATCAGCCCGAGGTAGCGCTGGGCTTGGGCCACCGCCGCCTGTACCACATCATCGCCCGCCTCGATCGCCGCCAGGATCTCACCCGAGGGCATCTGTGCCGATGCCTCATCTTCGCCGTGCCCCTCAGCCATGGGCCCACTCTCGCTGGCACGCGCCTCACGGATGTACCGCTCGATGGCGCTGCGGCTGGCCAGCGCCTCGGCGTGCCCGCGCTCGCCACAACCGCACAGCGGGCCGCCGTCCATCAACACCATATGGCCAACCTCACCGGCCGAGTAGCGAAAACCGGTGCGCAGCCGGCCATCGAGCACCAGCCCCCCACCGATGCCGGTGCCCACGAACATGACCACCAGGTCATCGGCTCCCCGCCCGGCGCCAAAACGATGCTCTCCCACCGCGCCGACGTTCACGTCGTTGTCGATGGTCACCTTGAGGTCGATCAGACGTTCCAGCGCCTCTTGCAGAGCGTAGCCATCCCACGTAATGCCCAGGTTGACGCAGCGCACCACCCTGCCCTCTGCCGGGTCGACGGGGCCTGGAATGCCCACGCCTACGCCGCGCACGTCTTTGCGCTTGACGCCCGCCTTGTCGATAGCTCTCTGCACGCATTTGCCTAGTCGCTGCGTCACAGCCACAGCCCCGAGTTCGCGTTTGGTGCGGCGCTTGGCCTCGCCGAGCACAGTACCGGTCTTGACGTCGATCACGGCGGCCATCATGCTGGTGCCGCCGAGGTCAGCGCCCACCCATAGGTCACGTGATTTGCCCATCGATCCCTCCCCGCAATGACCTGCTAGGCAGCCGGCTCGCTCGCCGCCCCACCCTGCTCGCGGGCCGGACAGACCCACAAGTGCTGACCAACCGCATACCCCAGCACCACTCGTCCCGCGCCCGACTCGACGGTGATCGTCTCGTTGAATGGCAGTAGCTCGACGAGGCGCAGCACATTGCCAGGCATCAATTCGTGTGCCTCGAGGAACCGCAAGAGCTCGGGGTTGCGCTCCACTTCTTCGTGCACGCGAGCAAGCGTGTAGACGCCCCCGGCCTCGCACTGCAGCAATGGCACAAACCGCTCTGTCTCGTGCTCGTGGCCTGGCAACGGGTTGCCATGTGGGCACAGGCTCGAATCATCGATCAGCTCGGCCACGCGCGCTGCGATCTCGGACGAGAGGCCATGCTCCATGCGGTCTGCTTCTTCGTGAACGCGCGCCCAGGGCACGCCCAGCACACGCGCCAGGAGTAGCTCGGTGAGCATGTGCCGTCGGACCACCGAAGCCGCCTGCTCGAGGCCTGCAGCGGTGAGGTGGATGGTCTTGTCGTCGTGCATCACCACCCACCCATCGCGTGTCATCCGCTGGATGGTGGCCGTCACCGTAGGCGCGGATACCTCCATCCAATCGGCCAGTTTACGGCCAATGACTGGCTCGTGGTCGCGTGCCAGGGTATAGATGGCCCCCAGGTAGTCCTCAACGGTTGGTGTAGGATTGGCCAAAGTGGGCTCCGTATACGCAACAGCCACCCGAGCGATCGCCAGCCCTTGGCGAGTTGGGTAAGCTTAGGATATGCTAAAACGGCATCAAAGTGCAAACTAACCAGCTAGATGGTAACACGACCATCGCTGCCGGTCAAGTCGCGTTGGACAGTATTCCGCCGGCGGCCTATGATGCACGCAGTCACATGTACGCACCATGAGGAGGCGCCAGAACGATGGCCTCTTTTGATCTTGCTGGCATGACAGGCGTGATCATCGGCGGCGCTGGCGGTATCGGCCAGACGCTCAGCAAGGGGCTCGCGTCTGCGGGCGCCGATCTGCTCATCGCAGACCTGCCGTCGCAACGGGTGCAGGCTGAAGAGGTCGCTCACGACATCGTCGCCATGGGTCGACAGGCCGCGACGCTCGATCTGGATGTCACATCGCTTGTGTCCATCGAGACGATGGTCTCGCAGGCCATCGAGCGCTTTGGCAGAATCGACTGGCTTGTCAATACGGCGGGGATGAACATCCGCAAGCCAGTGCTCGACTACACCGAGCAAGATTGGGATCGCATGCTGGCGGTGAACCTCAAGGGGGCCTTCTTTATGACCCAGGCCGCTGCCAGGGTGATGCAGCCGCGCCGTCGTGGCCGTATCGTGCATATCGCTTCTCAGCTCGCCGCTGTGGCCATGCATGATCGTTCGATCTACGCTATCACCAAGGCCGCCCTGGCGCACATGTGCAAGGCTTTTGCCGTCGAGTTGGCCCCCTATGGGCTAACCTTTAACGCCGTTGGGCCTACGTTCGTATCGACGCCTCTCACCACCAGCATGTTTAGCGACCCGGTCTTTGTCGACGAAAACCTGCCTCACATTCCCGCCGGGCGCTTTGGCACCACCGATGATGTGCTGGGGGCGGTGCACTACCTGGTTTCGGACGCGGCCGCGCTGGTCAATGGGCATCTGCTGTTGGTCGATGGTGGCTATACAGCCTGGTGAATCCGGGCGTTCGACGTTCTGACGACAGGGGGTAACCTACAATGAAGGGGATCATTCTGGCTGGCGGTTTGGGGTCTCGCCTGTATCCGTTGACCTATGCTACCAACAAGCATCTCCTGCCGGTCTATGACAAGCCGATGGTCTTTTATCCCATTGCCACGCTCGTTGATGCAGGCGTCACCGAGGTTCTGATCGTGACGGGAGGACCCCACGCCGGCGATTTCATGCGGGTCTTGCGCAACGGCAAAGAGTTGGGCATCACGCACCTCGAATACGCCTTTCAAGAATCTGAGGGTGGCATTGCAGACGCTCTCCGCCTCTGCGAAGACTTTGCTGATGGCGATAACATCGCCGTGATTCTGGGCGATAACACCACCGACGCCTCGATCGGCTCGGTTGTGGCGCGCTTTGAGCGCGGCGCCATGGTCTTTCTGCGGCAGGTGCCCGACCCCGAGCGTTTTGGCGTGCCGGTGTTTGCGCCTGATGACGCCACCCGCATCGTCGCCATCGAGGAAAAGCCCGCCCAGCCCAAGAGCCCCTATGCAGTCACGGGACTCTACCTCTACGACCACACCGTTTTCGACATTATCCGTACCATCAAGCCTTCAGGGCGTGGCGAACTCGAGATCACCGATGTGAACAACGCCTATGTGTCGCGTGGTGCGTTGCAGTGGGCGCTTCTCGATGGCTTTTGGTCCGATGCAGGCACATTCGAGAGCCTGTTTCGAACCAATGTGTACTGGGCCCGCAAGACCACCGGACAGCGTTGCGAAAACTTTGATGCCTACTTTGGCTAGGCCATGCCCCCACCCATCAACGAGGAAGTGACATGTACAGATCGCTGGCAGTAGGTCCCATCGGCGTCAAGGCAAGTCTCGCTGAAGCGGTTGCTCTGGCGAGTGCTCACGGCTTTGCGGGTGTGTCTATCAGCCGTGCCGATATCGAAGCCTATGGCATCGAGAGCACGCGCAGCCTCTTGCGCAATGCTGGTCTCGTCGCTTCTGACGCTGGCCTACCGGTCGATTTCCGCACGACAGATGAGGCCTTTGAGCGCGATATGCAGGGATTGCAGACCTTTGCCGACATGCTCAAGGCTGTTGGCTGCGAGCGCGTCAACACCTGGCTGCTGCCAGGCAGTGACACCCTGCCCTACGCTGAGAACCTGGCGCTGCACCGCGATCGTCTCGGCGCCGTCGCCAGCGTGTTGGCGGCGGCCGGTGTACGTCTCGGGCTCGAGTATGTGGGCCCCGCCACGGCCCGCGCCAAATCCAGATACCCCTTTGTCCACAACCAGACAGGGCTGTTCGAGCTAATCGATGCCATCGGCGGCTCTAACCTCGGGCTCCTCTTGGATGCCTACCACTGGTATACCTCGGGCGGCAACGCCAGCGAGCTGCGCGCCCTGACCAACGCCGATGTGGTGTTGGTGCACGTCAACGATGCCCCGGCCGGCGTGGCCGTTGAGGAGCAACTCGACCTGGTGCGGCGCATGCCTGGCGAGACTGGCGTCATCGGCATGGCGACCTTTATGGGGGCGCTGGTGGACATGGGCTATGACGGCCCTGTGGTCGTCGAACCCTTCTCAGATTGGGTGCGTCAGCTGCCCCCTGATGGCGCCGTCAAGGCGACGGCCGACTCATTGGATCGCATCTGGCCACAGCGCTGACGCTCCAGCAGCGAGAGGCCGGCTCGATCGAGCCGGCCTCTGTGATCTCCAGGACGCGTGGATGTCTAGCGCCAGGTAAGTGTCGGGCTGTGAAAGATCTCGAGTTCATTACCGTCTGGGTCCTTGAAGAACGCCAGACGAATGTCGCCGGCATCACGTGGCAACACATGGAACGTGACGCCCTTGGCGGTTAGCTCGGCATAGGTGGCGTCGGTGTCATCGGTCTCAAAGGCGAGATGCACAAAGCCGCACATCGGCTTGGCGTTGGCACCCTCTTCGGTGGGCAGCAGCTCGATGGTGGTGCCGCCGATGTCGATAAAGCAGATATCAGAGCCCTCGATCGAACCGACCACGGGGAAGCCAAGCTTTTCCGTGTAAAAGGCCTTCATCTCGGCAAAGCGGTTCGTCCGGAGCGCGATGTGGTGCGAGCCCAAGATCGCCATGTCATCCTCCCGTCTAGTCTGGGTGCGTACGCACGGTGCCTGAATGCTAGCCCCAAAGCCACCCCACGTCAAAGCGACTTGTCGCCGCGACCAGGTCGCCATTTGACACTGTCCAGCGCAGCACCTACCATCGATGTCACAGTCAGTCAATCTTGGTGGCAATAGGCGAATGAGCGAACGCGAACAGGTGGGCGCCGACCTCTGGAGCGGCGTAGACCTCTCGGGCATCACCCTTGTGATCGGCCTCGGGACCGGACAGCTGTTGGAGATGCTGGCCGTAGAGGCGCAGCAGGCAGGTGGTCTGGTGGTGCTGGTGAGCTATTTGCAGCCAGCGCTAGAGGCCGCAGGTGACCTGGCCACACAGTTGCCCATTGAACGCGTCCATTGCCGCTCACGTCAGTTGCCACTGGCCGACGGCTCTGTTGATCTCTGCGTGGTCAACGGCTCGCTACGCGATGTGCCCGTGCCGCACTATCGCACCTTTCTGGATGAACTCTGGCGCATTCTCGTGCCAGGCGGGCATCTGCGCATCTCTGACATCCTGCCCGCCTCAGATTCGCCTGAGGCGCTTACCTGGCGCAGACGTTGCGATCTCATCAGTCGTCTCGGGCACGCCATGGGCCAGCCGGTGGCACTGCATGCCGATGCCCGCGCCCTGGCCAAGGCCATGCAAGAGACCGGATACGAAAGCATGGCGATCTCGCTCTTGCCTGGGCTCGCATTGACGCCAGAGTGGCTTGGTGAGACGGTGGAAGCGATTCGCTCCATGGTGTCGCGCGTCGGCGATGCGCATGTCAGAGACGATATCATAGAGGTCGACATCCCCGCCCTGATCGCGTCGTTTCGGCACGGAGAACAGCGTGCCGCCGACCGGTTTGTGGTGCGTGGCAACAAGGTTGGCAACCTGGCGCTAGACATGGAGACGGCTGGCACCGAAGCGGTCCTGGCCGCCAGAGATGATGAGCCCGCCGACCCTCTTGTATCGGACGGTGCGGCATGAGCGTGTACCTCGACGTCTCGGCCGCCGTCCATGCCAAAGCAGGGCTGAGCCGCTACGCCGGCAATCTCGCTCGAGCGCTGGCGCCCATGCTGGGCTCGCAACTGGTGCTGTTTCAGAACAGCCTGGGTAGATGCCCGCTGCCGACTGGCCTCGATCATCTGCCGGTGAGCGGAACGCGATTGGGCTATCGCCCCTGGCGCGCCGCAGTGCTGGCCGCGAGAGCGCTCGGTCTCTCGAGCCGCCGCCTGGCTCCCGAGGCGAGCCTCTTTCATGCCACCGAGCATCTGCTGCCGCCTGTGACAGCGCCCACGGTGCTCACAGTGCACGATTTGATCTGGGAGATCTATCCCCAGTATCATCGCACGGGCAACTATGTCTATCTGAAGGCCGCAATGCCGCTCTTCTGTCGGCGAGCCGACCGCATCATCGCCGTGTCTGGCGCCACCCGTGACGATCTGATTGAGCGCTACAGGGTGCCCGCCGACAAGATCACCGTGATCAGCGAGGCCGCAGCCGAGCACTTTGCGCCCGCGCCCCACGCTGAGATCGAGCGCGTCAGCAAAAAGTTCAGCCTGCATGGGCGTTACCTCATCGCGGTGGGCACGCTCGAGCCGCGTAAGAACATCGCCATGCTGGCCCGAGCCTGTGGTGAGCTCTTTCGTCGCGACCTGGCTGACACACTGGTGGTGGTGGGTGCTCGTGGGTGGCTCTTTGAAGAGGCCATGCAAGAGATCAGCGCTATGCCCTGGAATGGCCGCATCGAGATGCCGGGGTATGTAAGCGAGGACGATTTGGTGGCGCTTTACTCAGGCGCCTTGCTGGCTGTGCAGCCCTCTTACTATGAGGGCTTTGGCCTGCCGGTGCTCGAGGCCATGGCCTGTGGCTGCCCGGTGTGCGCCAGTGAGACGTCGAGCTTGCCCGAGGTGGGCGGCCAGGCCGCACGTTACTTTGACCCCCGCGATCTCGACGCCATGATCGAAACGCTGGCAGCGGTGGCAGGCAATGACGATCTGCGCCACGAGATGAGCGCCCAGGGCCTCGAGCGCGCTCGCCTCTTTTCGTGGCGACGATCTGCTCTTGAGACGGCCCATCTCTATCAGACGCTCGTTCCTGGCATCGAGGTGTTGGTATGACCAGGCAGATGCTGGCCCTGGGGCATGCGGACTTGACGCGCGATGGCTCTATATAGACGAGAGAGGCCTGCACCGGACGGCGAAGATAACAATGATTCGGTCAAGGCGCTGTCTGCACGTCTTGAGGCCGAGCTGTATCTCACCGAGATCGCGGAGCGCTCACGCATCGATCCCATCGATCAGGACCCGTTGGCCGATCTGCGAAGGCGAGCGTGGATCAACAGCCACCTTCCCATCGGTTGGCCCAGAATGCCTGCGGGGTTTTGGGCAAAGGCCCGCGCCGTAGCGCAAAAGGCCTTGCGGCGTCTGTTACATTGGTACATCAACCCCATCGTCGACCAGCAGAACGCCTTTAATGCCAGTCTCGTGACGGCGCTCGACGACCTGTGTACGCGCATCGCCGCCGTATCGACGAACGCTGTGCCTGATAGCGAGACGTCTCGCCAACTGCTGCGGCGCATCGCCACTCTTCAGGCGACGAGCCTCTCGCTGGCAACAGCTGCTCCCAGCGAGGGCAACTCGCTGGGAGCAGCCCTGGCAGCCGATGCCGACCTTCCGTTGCGACCGCTCGGCGCCGATTACCTGCGCGCCTTTGCTGAGCGCTTGGCCCTGCAACAGCATCTTGCCCCTGCTAGCCCCAAGACCGTGCTGGTGATGGGCCTCTTTGCAGAGCCAGTACGCAGGCTGGCGTTCGATCTGGGTATAGAGGTCGTCACCCTCGATGCGGCCGCGACGGGCTCGCAGCAAGGCGACCTGACGCCAGTAGATGATGGTTCTGACCGCCACCCTGATGCAGTGTGCGCATTACACGCCGTCGAGCCCGAGTCGCTTGCTGGCGTCATCTGGGCGGGCGGGCTATGGCGCCTGAACGCGCCTCAAGTCACTGCTGTGGCGCAGCTGCTATGCGGCGCGCTCGCGCCCGGCGGCCTGTTGTGGGTAGAGAGCACAGTGGCCGCCGATGCGGCCGCCACAGCGCGCTGGGTCTGGTCAGATATCTGGGCTCGTCGACCCTACACGGCCGAACTGCTCGCGACGCTGCTGCAGGCCGGCGGGCTCTCGGTCGCCGATCAGGCGCTGGCGCTGTGCTGCCCAGACGGCCGGCCATCGGGCTGGTTCGCCCAACTTGCCGAGCGGGGCCCGCACTAGTATGCGCATCGTGGTGTGCCACAGCCAGGTGCCCTTTGAGCATGGCGGCGCTGATGTCCATGTCAACGAGCTGTGTCGCCAGTTGCGGTTGCGCGGCCACCAGGCCGATGTTGTGCAGTTGCCGCAACAATGGGAGCCACGCTCCGAGATCATCAAGAACTATATGCTCTGGCGCATGTTGAGTCTGACCCATAC
>Ga0123328_1000521_pt1 | contig 40857 bp, 22 predicted proteins | sample BioC12SIPDNA_2_FD_89702 | JGI IMG/M metagenome (GOLD analysis project Ga0123328, IMG submission 89702) | Anaerobic biogas reactor microbial communites from Washington, USA - Biogas_R1_A C12 SIP DNA | ecosystem: Engineered > Bioreactor > Anaerobic > Unclassified | place: Washington, USA...
ACGGAGAGGGAAAAAAGGTCCTCCGCTGGACGTTCGGCGGGGATGCGACCGGCGCGGCCGACGGCTGGCGGCAGGTCCGCTCGCGGTTCCTGATCCCGCCGGAGGGGGCCGCCATCCTGCCGCGGCTGATCGGCCAAGGGCCGGCCACCGTCTGGGCCGACGATCTGGCGCTCGCGCCCGCTGGCTCGCTCGACGACCTGCGAGCCAAGGACCTGCCACGCTCGATCGAGGCCAAGAACGACCGGCTCGAGATCACGTTCGACACGCAAACCGCCGCGCTGGCGGTCGTCGACCGCCGCGACGCCGCGCGCTGGTCGCAGCGGGCCTCCGCCGCGGTCGCCGTGCTGGCGGCCGAGCCTTATCCCGGCGGCCTGCGGATCGGGCTTCTCGATCCGCGTTCGATGCGGAATCTCGCCGTCGAAGTCCAGTTGCTCGATGGAGCGGAATTCGCCGTCGAAATCAAGGGCGAAGGCGCGATGGATTCGGCCCTCGCCTACCCGCCGCCGTTCGAAACCGCCCCGGGCCAGTTCCTCATCCTGCCGGTCAACGAGGGGATCAGTTATCCGGTCGACGACCCGTCGCTGCCCGAAATGAGCTACTACCTCTACGGCGGCCACGGCCTCTGCATGGGCTGGTATGGAGTGACCGACACGAAGCGGGCGCTGCTCTCGATCGTGGAGACTCCGGACGACGCCGCGGTCCGCCTGCCCCGCCTTGATGGCCGGCTGGTGCTCAGCCCCGAGTGGCAACCGCAGAAGGGCGGCTGCGGCCCGCCGCGGCGGATTCGCTACAGCCTGTTCGACTCGGGCGGCTACGTGGCGATGTGCAAACGCTACCGGGCGTACGCCGCGGAGATCGGGCTGCTGAAGACGTTGGCGGAGAAGCGGCAGGAGAACCCGGAGGTCGACAAGCTCGTCGGGGCGGTCAACATCTGGGCGTTCGGCCCGCGGGGGCCGCGGATGTGCGAGGAGCTGCGGGCGGCCGGCATCGAGCGGATTCTTTGGAGCAGTCGCTCGACGCCCGAGGAAATCGACCGGATGAATGCGATGGGCGTGTTGACCAGCCGCTACGACATCTACCAGGACTGCATGAACCCGGCCAACTTCGACAAGCTCCGCGGGGTCCACGCCGATTGGACGAGCGAGGCCTGGCCCGGCGGCGTGATGATCGACGCCGGGGGCGACTGGATTCGCGGCTGGCAAGTCAAGGGCAAGGACGACCAGTGGTATCCCTGCGCGGTGCTCTGCGACCGGCTGGCGCCGGACTACGCCCGGCGGCGGATCGCGGAGGAGTTGAAGACGCACGCCTACCGCTGCCGGTTTATCGACACGACGACCGCTTCGCCGTGGCGCGAGTGCTACCACAAGGACCACCAGCTCACGCGGAGCGAGAGCAAGCATTGGAAGATGGAGCTGCTCCGCGTGGTCAGCCGCGAGTTCGGGCTGGTGACCGGCAGCGAGACGGGCCACGAAGCGTCGGTGCCCTACGTGCACTACTTCGAGGGGATGCTCAGCCTGGGGCCGTACCGCGTGCCCGACTCCGGCCGCAACATGCTCCAGCCCTGGGACGAGCCGCCGCAGCGCGTGGCCAGGTTCCAGACCGGCCACAAGTATCGCCTGCCCCTCTGGGAACTGGTCTATCACGATTGCGTCGTGGCCCAGTGGTACTGGGGCGATTACAACAACAAGCTGCCCACGCTCTGGGACCGCCGCGACCTGATCAACGCCCTTTACGGCACGCCGCCGATGTTCCTCTTCGACGCCAAAATATGGGAGAAGAACCGCGAGCGGTTCGCCCAGAGCTATAGGAACATCGCGCCGGTCGCCCGGGCGACCGGCTACAGCGAGATGCTCTCCCACGAGTGGCTGACCGCGGACCACGCGGTGCAGCAAACCCGCTTCGCCAACGGCGTGACGGTGACGGTCAATTTCGGCGATGCGCCGTTTACGCTTCCCGACGGCACGCTGCTCGGCCCGCTTGAGCAGCAGGTGGCCGGCCTGCCCTGAGTTGGCCTCGCTTACGGCGTCGCGTGACTATTCGCCTCGCTGACGCGTCGGGTGACTATCGCCTCGCTTACGCGTCGAGTTATGAGAGCGTGCGGCACAGCGAAAGAGCCGCCGGCTCTTGTGAACGGGGCCGCGGACGGAGACAATGGGGAGGACTTCGCTCGAGTTTTCTCCGGCGTCCCGTCCATTTCCAGCAGAGGAGACTGTCCTGATGGCGAGCCCCGCACGTTGTTTCCCACTTGCTTGGAGCGGCCTGTTGATCGTTGCCGGCCTTCTGCCCGCCGCGGATCAGAAGCCGGCGGCTGCCTGGTCTCCGCGCGTGCAGGCCGTTTTGGAGGCTATCCAGCCGCTCCCCTCGCCGCGGCGGACGCGGCTGCCGCTGTACCTCTGGCCGGCCTCGAACCCCGGGCGGCTCGACGATGCGGCGGCCGAGCAGCTCGTGCGGGAATTGGACCGCCGCGGGGTCGGGCTGATCTCCTCCTGGTCGCCGGCCAAGCGGGAGACAAGCCTCTCCCAGAGCCTGTCGATTGCCCGGGCGCAGACCAGGCTCGGCGTGCCGGTCAACGTGAACGCCACCGCGTGCCTCCACAAGTTCTTCAACGGCGACGAGCGGACCGCGCACGTCGACGACGCCGGGCGCCCGTTCTGGGACGAATCGTTCGACACGAATTCGAGCAAGCACTCGATCGGCTGCCCGTTCACCCTCGATTTCCGCGTCGCCGCGATCCGCGAGCAGGTCGACCAGTTCGCCCGCGCGTATCAACAGGCGGGGCTCAAGGTCGACTTCATCTTCGCCGACTGGGAGATCGACGGACCGCTCGATTACAACGGGGCGCACGCCGCCGCGCAGCGCTGCGCGCGCTGCCGGAAGCAGTTTCAAGACCCGGCCAACTTCCTCGAGTTCCAGAAGACCGTCCGCGACCTGCGCAGCCGGCTTCAGCGATCGGTCTTCGCCAATCCGATTCTGGAAAGATTCCCCCATGCGCTGGTCGGCAACTACGCCGTCTATCCGCATGACGGCTACCGCTACTGGTACGATTATTTCGAGACGTTCGCCGAGGGCCAGCCGCATATCGCCGACCAGCGGGCCCGCTACCGGCTGTGGGCCCAGGAGTTCCCGGCAACCGGCTACACCTGCGCGATGCCGGTCGTCTACACCTGGTACCCGACCTACACCTGGTACGACTTCGACAACGGCGACTACCGCTGGTTCTACAACATGCTGCTGGTCGCCAGCAATGCGGGCCGGAGCACGCCGGCGGAGATTCCCATCGTCAGCTTCGTACACTGGAACACGACCGCGCCGCCGCGCGACCCGGACCCGGCCGTCAAGCAGTTCAGCCGGCAGGCATACCAGGAACTGCTCTGGCACATGTTGCTGCGCGGAACGGACGCCCTGTTCCTCTGGTGCATGCAAACGGAGGATGCCGAGGAGTGCCGCCTGGTCCACGAAGTCTACGCGGAAGCCCAGCAATACGCCGAGTTTCTCAACGACGGCAAGCCGGTCTCGTTCGAGGTCCCCAAGCGACCCGGAATTGTCGTCTCCGGGATCGTCCGGGAGAACCAGTTGCTCGTCCGCCGCACCGACTTCGTCGAGGGGCGGGGCGACGTGGCAATCCCGCTGGGAACCCGCACGATCACCGTCCAACCCCGGCCGGGCAAGTGCCAGGTGCTCGCGCTGGACTGATCCGGCCGTTGCCGCGCCGTCGCGACCCCATCATACCGAGGAATTTCTGATGAAAAACTATCGTCTTGCCACCATCCTCCTCGCTCTCCTGCTCGCGGCGGGCCGGACCGCAGCGGCTGCCGAGGAGCTCAACCTGAAGGAGGAGCCGGGCCAGCATCTCGATGTCCGCCTCGGCGACCGCGTCCTCGTCCGCTACATGCGCGCATTCGACACCTCCACGCCCGAGCGGCGCGCGGAGACCAACAAGCCCTACCTGCACGTCTTCGATCCCGAGGGGCGGGCGCCGATCACGAACGGGCCCGGCGGCCTGTATCCGCACCACCGCGGGATCTTCATCGGCTGGACGCGAATCGGCTGCGGCGGCAAGACGTACAACTTCTGGGGCATGGGCGACAGCGCGCAGATTCATCAGAAATTCCTGCAACTCGAGGCCGATGCGAACCGGGCGTCCTTCACGTCGCTGGTCCGTTGGGAGAGCCGCACGGGCGAGACGATCCTCCTCGAGGAGCGGACGCAGACCGTCTTCCCGGCGCTATCGCCGGCCTACCTGGCAATCGATTTCACGTCGCGCTTGGCCGCCCCCAGCGGAGAGGTGACGCTCGACGGCGACCCGGAACACGGCGGCGTCCAGTACCGCCCGGCCGACGCGATCGACCGCAAACAGACGCTCTATGTGTTCCCCGTCGAGAATCCGCAACCGACCTCGGACCTGGATTATCCCTGGGTCGGCGAGACGTATCTGCTCGGGGAAGCGCGGTACAGCGTGGTTGCGATGAACCATCCGTCGAACCCCAAGGGCACGCGTTTCAGCGCCTACCGCGACTACGGCCGCTTCGGCGGATTTGTCCGCGGGCCGATCAAGCCGGGCGCGCCGCTGACGCTCCGCTACCGCTTCCTGATTGCCGCCGGCCCGATGCCGCCCGCCTCCCTGATCCAGGCAAGCTACAACCAGTTCGCGGGCACCAACAGCCCGCCGCCAAAAACCGCCGTGCGCTGGTCGGATCAACCCGCGGCGAAGAAGTGATCCTCCCGCGGGCTTGCCCGGCGGATCATCTTTTGGGATCCGCGCCGGCGCGCTGGATTGCCTCGGCAAGCTCCCGCCGCACATCCAGGAGTACCCGCGGGTCGCGGCAGTAATCCCACCAGTTCGGCGCGATCTTGTCCACCAACCGCTTGACCGCCGCATCGCCGGAGCGCTCCCGCAGGATCGCGAAGTACTCGTAGTCCTCCATCCCGTCCCTGAGGACCTTCAGGCGGATGCTCGCGACCGGCCCGTCGATCCCGCAGGGCGTGCCGGGGTAGAACAGGTAGCCGCCGCCGTTGAAGTGCCCGGGATGGGCAAACGCCGGGTTGTTCCACGGATCGATCACCGCCGTCACCGTCGACCAGTACAACAGCCCCGTGATCCCATACTGCCGGTTGATCCACGTGGGCACCCGGTAGACGATCAGCGGGCGGTCGATGTGCCAGTAGGGCGGATCGAGGTCCTTGACCTGCTCGTATTGCGGGTGATACCTTGGCGCCCGCTGGACCAGCGCCGTGTAGGACCAGACTTCGTCGCCGCCGGCGATCTTCCGCTCGATCGTGCCGCGGTCGATGAACGCCCACAGCGGGCACCAGATGTCGACCGCCGGATCGATGTCGGCCCAGGAGGGATCGTGCGGGTACGTCTGCTCGACCACCACGCACTTCAACTCCGGGACCGCCTCGTGAACAATTTGCCCCATGACGAGCACCTGCTCGTAATTCTCCGGAATGTTCGGCTCGTCCCAGAGATAGACATAGGCGTCCTTCTCCCATCCGCTGCGTTTCAGATAGTCGTAATACTCGCGGTAATACCGCTGGGCCTTTGCGCGCTGGTCGGGCGGAACCTGCTTGTAGTCGGGGCCCGTCGCCGCCACGCTCAGCCGGGCGAACGGCGCCCGGGGAATCTCGAAATCCGCGACGTGCAATTCCGCGAGGTACTGCTTGAGCGCCTCGTGCCGCTCGGGCGAAATCGTCAGCGAGCCGTCCTTGTTGACTTCCGGCAACAGGTAACCGGGGATCGGTGGATTGAGCCGATGCTCGGCCATCGCCCGGCAGTAGCGCATCTCGATCTCGCGGAACTTGTCCGAGCCGGGCTCGGCGTTGAAGTACCGGCCAACGGTCCGGAAACTGCCGAAATGGTTCCGGTGGGTGGGCCGATCGGGAAGCGCGAAGTCCCAGACGGTCAGCGCGACCGGCAGTTCGATCGCGCCTTGATTGCGTGTGCGAACGCGGAGCACTCCCTTGTAGTCGCCCGCCGCCGCGTCCTCGGGCACGTGCACGTCGACCCAGATCGGCTGATTCTGCCCCCGGAAGACCTCAAACGGCACGCCGTACATGTCGTGGCCGCGCACCGTCGACGGACCTCCCCAGCGCTCCTGGATCCGCCGCCGGGGCTCGATCGGCTCGCCGGTGATCGGGTTGACGAAGGGAACCAGGGGGTCCGTATACAGCCCCGGCGGCAGCTCCGCCCTGGGCGTCGACTTCCTCACCCGCGTGTATTCCGCCCGGTAGAGCGTGATATTCTCCGCGGGAATTGCCGCGCCGCCCGGACCGGCCAGGCCGCTGATCTCCGCCGAGGTCACCAGGACGTTTTCGCCCACCGCGGAAACCACGCATTGAAACGACTCCCACTCGTTCTTCGCCGCACTGATCTTCACTTCGGGCGGGCCGTCCGGCGGTTGATCCAGGCCGATCCGCTCCATGCTGCCAAGCGCCGTCAACCGCACCTGCCGGTTTTCGGCGGCGTCCGCCCCCGGGCCGCCGACCAATCCGAAACATGCCAATCCGAGCAAAACGCAGTAGCGCATCATCAAACCTCCCCTACGCGGTAGTCCAAACGCCGGCGCGACCGTTCACGCCCCGGATGGACTGGAAGTGGCGGCCTCATTCTCGCAGAAAACTCAGCAGCCGGTCAACCGCGCGGGCGGCGGTTCCGCCAGCTGCCGGCGAGAACTCGAGCTTCTCCGGCGAACCCAATCCGGCATACACCGCGCGCGGCCAGCCGCACAGGTCCTGGCAGCGATCCGATGGCAGAGGCTCGAGCATCGCATCGACCGGATCGATCCATGCCAGCCGGCGGGGCGCGACCAGGGAGGCCAGGTCCGGAAGATCGAACGTCTGCAAAGCCCGGGGCACCCAGAAATAGTCGCGGCAGGCGTAATACGGCGAGCCGGTGATCAGCCGGTAGGAAGGCACCGTCCGCACGCAGGCGACGGCGGCGGGCCGGGGGTCGAAAGCGGCGCTGGCAAGGGCCCAGACTCCGCCGAGACCTTCGCCCACCAGCACCACCGGCCGGCCGGCCAGGTCGTCGCGGGAGGCGATCCAGTCCAGCCCCCGAATCACGTCGAACGCCTGCATCGCCAGGAGGGTCGTCCCCAATTGCGCGGTGGCCACGGCGGACGAGTCGAAGCGGAACTGCTGGGGATCGTAGCGCGTCAAGGGCAAGAGTTTCAACCGGTCGCGGGGATCGGTCTCGCCGGCGCCGCGCACATCAAGCGAAAACACTAGCTGGCCGGCGCGGACCAATTCCAGCGCGAGCGACGGCTGGGCCGCCGCGGCCGGTTTGCCTTCGTCCGAGATGTGCATCACCAGGGGGCCGCGGCCGCCGCCCTGCCTGGGCCTCAGCAGCAGCCCCGGCAGGCGGACCGCCGGCTCGCTCTCCAGGACGAATTTCTCGGCCATGAAATCTTCGTGGTCGACCGCGCCGCGCGCGGCGCAGGGGGGCGCCCCGCGCCGCTCGGGCAATCGCAGGCCGATCCGCGCCCGCACGGCCTCGCGGATTTCACTCCGGACCCGGTCGATCGCCCGCGCGTCCTCAGGGACCGGGCGGGGGCTGAGCAGGCTCTCCGCCCGGGCGGCGTTGAGGGTCTGGCCCGACGCGCTTCCCAGATCGCGGAGCGTGTATCCCGTGGAAGTGCAGCGGAGACGCTCGGGAGTCTCGGGCGCCAAGGGAGGCTCCTCGGAGCCCTCCGCCTGCTTGCCGAACCAGCGGTTGAGCCAGCCGTACGCCGGTTCGCGCTTCGGCTGCTTCATGTCGTGCACGCCGTCGACGAGGACCATCTGGAGGCGCTCGTCCTCGGCCCCGAGGCCCTGGTAGAACGGGCGCATCCAGTCCATCTTGCGGCGGTGGCCCGCTTCCTCGCCCGAGTCGCGCCCGACAATGAACAGGCAGGGGCGAGGGGCGATCAGGCTGAGCAGGTCCGCCTTGGGCAGTTCCTTGCCGGCCAGGTACGTCTCCTCCATGCTCCCGCCGGGATGCGCGGCGGCACAGACCTTGATCCGGGTGTCGGCGGCCGTGGCCAGCAGGGCCATGATCCCGCCCCCCGAGTTGCCCACGACGCCGATCCGCTCGGCGTCGACTTCGGGCCGGGTGACGAGATAGTCGACGGCCCGGGTGGCGTCCCAGGTGCGATAGCCCGCCAGCGAGCGACCGACCAGCCACGAGGGCCGGGCCAGGTAGTGGTGCTGGCTGACACACAGCGGGACGAGCGGCTTGCCCGTCTCCGGATCGAAATACTCCGAACGCTCCCCCTGCCCCGTCGGGTCCAACGCCAACACCACGTACCCCTTGAGCACCAGTCCCAGGCAGGCCTCGTGATACAACCGGGAAGCCTTGCCCTCGGTGGCGTGGCCGCAGGTGAACAAGACGCCCGGCTGGGGGAGCGGCCGGCCCTTCGGCACGTAGACGTTCGCGGTGCAGTCGTACTTCGGCTGACTCTGAAAGATCAGTTTCTCAATCACGTAGTCCGGCCGGTCCAGTTTGCCGACGATGCGGGCGTCGAGCGGGCATTTCTCGCCAAAATCGCCAAGGATTTCCCCAAGCCGGTCGCGGGTCCGCTCCTGCCGCGCCCGCCAGGCCTGCGGCGACTTGAGTCTCTCCAGCTCCCGCTCGCGAGCCTCCCAGACGGCCTGCATCTTCTCGCCGAGGTATTGCTGGAGCATCGAACGCGCTTGCTTGCGCTCGCCGGGCGTCTGGTGGACGCGGAGGTCGTCAACCGGTTCGGCGCCCAAGGCCGTCGATACGAGAAGAGGGACGAGAAAGGCCAACACGAGTTGTTTGATTCCGCCCATCATGCGCCTCACGTCTCCAGAAGTCCCCTCTGCCTGGGCAATTCCTTGCCAACGAGAATCAATCCGCCGGAATCGGCCGCACGATCGTTTCCGCTATTCGGAAATCGGCGGCGGGGCGGCCTCGACGGGCGGCTGCCTTCGCCTCCGGCTGATCTGCACCGAGACCGCCCACACCAGCAGCGCCAAGCCGAATATACCCCACGGCAAGAGGAACAACCAGGCGCCGCCGGCCAGCGCGGCCAGCCAGGGCCAGCCGCGGCGGGCGACTGCGGCGGCGTCGGGCCGCCGGAGGCCGTAAATCGCCGCGGCGGCCAGCGCCAGGCAGAGGCCGGCCCAGACAGCCGCGGACAGCCAGCGAGTAAGGCTCTCGTGGCGAACGCGGACCACAAGCCGCGGCTGGCCGTGGAGCTTGCGGAAATGGCACGGGGTTCCCACCAGCGCGAGGTCCAAGTCGAGCGACAGCTGGCCGGTCCCGGCCGGCGGGGCGCCCGGCGCAGCTTGCCCCTCCGCCGGCGGCTCACCCCTGGGTGGCCTCTCGGCGCCAGGGATCATGCCAAGAGCAGCCGCCTCCTCGGGCTCTTCCGCCCCGGGGTGATTGTGGGGCGGCCTGCTTTTCCTGGATCTGCTGCTTTGTCTGGAGCCTCTCCAATTGCTCGGCGGCTTGCTCGCGGAGCTGTCCCCGCTGTTGTTCCGGACGCTCCCGGGCCTCGTCCCGCGGGTCCTTCTCTGCGTCTCCCGGCGCGGCCTTCTCGCCGGCCGCCGGCGGCTCGGCGAGCTTCTCGAAGTCCCGCTCCAGCTCGGCGCCCTTCGGGCCGCCTTCGCGCGGCGGCGCCTCGAAATAGAACTCCACCCCGTGAACGCCGACGGCGTCCGTCTTCAGCTCCTCCAAACGCTTGATTTCCGCCTCGATCTGCTGGGCCTGCTGTTGGACATCGGGAGCGTTCATCGCGTCGACCCGGATGCTCTCGCGGGCAAAGCTCTGAAGCGCCGAGCCGATCTGCTTGAGGTTGTAGCGGGCTTTCACCTGCGCGGCCGACTTGCCCCTGACGCTGGCCACCTCCGCCATCTGCCGCAACTCATCGAGGAACGACAACTTCCGCTCCTCCTGCTGATACGCCGCGCCGACCTCCTCGAGGTTGCTCGCGTGCCTGACGAGACGGACCTGGTAATCTTGCGGCAGAAGCACCGTCCACAGGGTTCGCGAGACGGGGATCTCGTTGAGAATCCGGGGGGCCGGCGGCCGAACCTCGGTCCAGCGGCCCAAGGGGCCGTCGAGCTGGCCCGAATAAATCATGACGACCTTCGAGGAGAAATCGCCGGCCGAAATCTTCTGGAGCGGCAACAGGGTGACCGGGCGATCCCCGCGGCGGACCTTGGCCGCCCGCACCGGCTGGCCGGAGACCTGGACGGACCACACCTGGCTGCGGGGCGGCAACTCGATTTCAAGAAACTGCAAGGTCAAGTTGCGGATGTTGTAGGCGGCCCGCGCGCGGTAGCGGCCGTCGGCATGGATCACCGTCGTCAAGTCGGCCAGGCTGATCGTGGCCGCCAGGCCGGTCTCCTGGGCGCGGACACGGCGCTGCCAGGTGAGAACGGCCTCCTCGCCGCTGACTCGGTAGGCAGCCACCGCTTGCCGCCGCACCGCATCGGCCAGGCCCTCGGGCACCTCGGCGATCGAGACCGCCGCCGCGCCGCCGGTCGCGGTTGCCGCGATCTCATCGGCGGTCAGGTTCTCGAGCACCACGTGGCTGCGCAGCCGCTCGACGCCGAGAGGCCGAATGATTGCCGCCGGCACCGTGCCGTCCTCCGGCAGCGGCAGCGTCTGGACAAGCTGCACGCGATAGGCGTTGCGGACCGGCTGCTGTAGCTCGATCTCCCATGTGCGGGTCTGACCGGCCGCCTGGGAACGAATCTGCCGAATCCCCTCGCCGCGCAGCTCGATGTCGTCGCCCAACCATGCGGGAGAGACGATCTGAAACCGCGCACGCCCCGCCTGCCGGATCTCGAAATCCACCTGGCTGAAATACGCCACGGCCCCCTCGCGAACACTGACCACCGTCGTCACGCCGCCCGTCAATCGCGAGGAGGCGGGGGACAGCCGCAGGCGGAGGCCTTGAGGCGGCGATTCGGACTGAAATGCATAGTCCACCGGCCCCTCGCCGACCCGCAAGACGCTGTCGAGCGCAGCCGGATCGATCGAGCGGGCGCCGCCGCTGCTTGTCAACACGGCCTCCAGGTCGCCGTCCAGGTAGACCGCCAGTTGACCGCGCTGGGCTGCGACTCCTTCGACAACCACGCCGGGGACAACGAACTCGGCCTGGCTCGGGTCGCGCGCGACCGAGCCCGCCACCGCCAGCTCCAGCTTTCCAATCGCCGGTTCGTTCCAATCCACTCTCAACTGCTGGCCCTTGTCGTCGCGCTGGATGAACCACTCGGCGCCCGGCGGGACCCGAACCTGCGAGACCCTCATTGCTGCCGGGAGCCGCAGCCGCAGCGACGAGATCGGCGCGCCCGCGACATCCGCGGTGAGCAGACTCCGCAGGCTGGCCTGGCGCTCCGCCAGGGCAACGGCCGTGCGATCGGCCACTTCCACGCGCGGCTCGAGACGATCGACCCGAAGTTGCAGGCGCCAGGGCCGCGCGGTGTAGCGGTAAGCCGCGAATACGGCGCAGCCTTCGCGAGCCTTCCTCGGCAGCTCGACTTCCTCATGGCTGACCTGGTCCAAGCCGTCCGCCTCGTCGACGCGGATGCGGAAATGGCTCGCGCAACCGATCGCCAGACGCCCCGTTTCGCGCACGACTCCGAGCGGCTCGAGGGCCTCGATGCCGATCGCGCCGGCCGGGCGGAGATCGCGGCAGTAACCGTCGATGTTCACGTCCGTGCCGGTTGCCACCTCCGTCTTCAGAGAAACCACCAGCCGCCGCCAGGCGCGATCGGGCGCCGCGGCGGGCTCGTCTTCGATCGACCAGTCGGCCACGTCGGCCCCGTGGACGCTTCGGATGGCCATGCCGGGCGGAATTCGCAACTCCACTTCGCTGACCGACCCCTGCTGGATTCGATAGTGCACGTTGCTCTGCAAATGAACGCCCGAGTCGAGCACCTCGACCAACACGAATTGATCCGCGCTGGCCAGTTGTCCGGTCCGCGCCTCGACGCGCCGCGGCTGCCAGCGGATCGAGAGTTCACCGTCGGCGCCAAGCGGGATATTGACCACCTCGCCCGCCAGGCCGGCGGCGGCCGCCAAGCCGGCCGGCGGCGCCGGTTGCCGGCGCCATCCTCCGGCGGCGCCGCTGACCTCTACGTCCAGATCATCGGCTGGCAACTGGAACAGCAGGCGGCCTGACGGCGCCGCGCGGAGCGGCACGGTCATCTGGCCGGTTGCCCCCAGTCGATCGACGGGCACGCTGAAGCGGACGTCGACAACGCTTAGTCCAGGCGTTTCCAGATAGATCGCCGGCTGGCCGGCGGCGGCTTGCGGGGCCTCGTCCACGGGCCGCGCGGCCCGGTTGGCGGCGTTTTGGGGGCCCTGCCGGGCATCCGCGGTCTCACGGCCGGCCAGCGTAGCCGGCTGCCCGTCGATCTCCGCCTTCTCCAGGGCGACGTTGTCGAGCGGCAGTGCGACGCGCACCCAGCCGGCGCCGAGATGATGGATCAAGAGGCGGCCGTCGAAGCGGGCGAGGCCGTTTTCAAGCCGGCCCGCGTATTCGGCATGACTGACAATCGCCCGCACGCCCGCCGGCGCCTGCTCGGGCGCACCGGGGTGGGCCTGTTTCCAGAGTCGCAGGAACTCGTCGTGCGGCATGTAGACCCGCGTGTTCCGCATCGGGTCTCCGCCCTCCGGATCATAGGGGATAAGCAGCGTCAGGCCGGGCCGGCGCGACTGCTGGTTTGCAGCTGGGGGCTCCTGGGCGGCGGCCGGTTCCGCGGCGATTGCGTCCGCGGCCGCCAGCCCGCCGATGGCCAGCGCCACGGCCGCCGCCGTGCCCGCCAGCAGGCGCGTCTTCGCCGTTCCGGCAATGCCCAAGACGAACCACAAGCAAGCCGCTGCCAGCGCGCCGAGCAGTACGCCGTCGGCCAGGGGCAACCAGGCGAGCGGGATCAGCCCGGCCAGTCCGACGGGCGCGGCCAGCCCGGCAACGACAACCATCGCCCGCCGCGCGGCCGCCGCGCGGCGCCAGACCCAGGCGGCCAGCAGTGCGGCGGTGGCGAGCAGCGATTGCAGGGTCCGCGCGAAGGACTGGTCCTGCACTTCGAGCACGAGCTCTCCGGCGCCGGCGTCGTGCCGGAAACGGATCGGTCGTTTCCCCTGGGTTTCGAGGGCAACGCGGAGGGAAAGCCGCCCGCGTTGGCCGCGCTTGGCAACCGGTCGAGCGGTTGGCGGCGCTGCCGCCGCCTGATCCTCGCGCACCGCCGGCGGCGCAGCGCTTTCCGCTGGCTCTTCGTAAACCTCCGGCATCGGCGCCAGCGCGTCCCCGCTGGGCGCGTCGGCCGGCGCCGCCCTTGCGCCACTCGGCGCGAGGTCCGGATCGGCGATCAGATCAGCGCCTTGTGCCGTGGCCAGGTGGCGGAGGGTCTGGACGTCGATGGTCGACGCCAGGAACCGCACCGACCCGTCGACCAACAGCACATTTCCGCCGCCCGGGTGGTTGCTCCACGCCTCGCTCTCGATCCAACTCTCGATCCGCCGCGCCGTGCCGAAACCAGCGGCAAACCACGGGCCGCCGTCGGTCGCCTCCGCCACCATCACGGTGTTGCCGGCGCCGTCGACGATCTCGTTGAGGCGGAGGCTCTTGTCGAATCCAAGCACGCCGCGCGTGCCGCCCGGCCCCTGCGTCGACTCGGCGCCCGTGATCGCCACATAGGAGGTCTTGGGCAATCCCTCTTCGGTTGCCGCCGGGGCCGGATCGGAGGGGCACAACAGCGTGCTCAGAGAGATTTGCAGCAAGGCGGCGTTCTGCGGATCATCCCATGGCAGGTCCAGGCGCAGCGATTCGTACAGGCCCTGCTGCTCCAAGAAGGGGAGCAGGGCCACGATCCAACTGAACTGCCGGTCGCGCGGCACGCCGGCCGGGCCGATCGCCGCGGGCGGAAACTGCCCGTACCTCTCGTGGTAGTTGTGCAGAGCCAGCCCGATCTGTTTCAGATTGTTCGTGCATTGCGCGCGCCGCGCGGCTTCCCGCGCCGATTGCGTGGCCGGCAGCAGCAGGGCGATCAAGATGCCGACGACGGCCGTGACCACGAGAAGCTGGACCAGGTTCAGCGCACACCCCTTGCCCGTGCCGAGAAGCGCGAACAACCCCAAGACAATCGCGGCGACAACTAGGCCGCCGAACTTCCAGGCCAGACGCCTGGTGCTCTGGTAGGCGATCGTCTCCGCCAGCCAACCGGCCAACGTGGGGCGCGTGAGCCGTTTCACCGGGTGGAAGTCGCCGCCGCTCGAGACGACGTCCGTTCCGCCGGGCGGGTGCACGTTCCACGTCGTGCTCAAGGTTGTGAGGGCCACCTGCGGCGCGTTCTGGCGGATCGTTCGGGGCCGCAACCGGCCCCAGAAATCGCCGGCGGCCGGCAGCGGGCTATCGGTTTCGTATAGCAGGGTCAGGTCGCGGGCATCGCTGGCGCCGGCCGCGCCCGCCGGCAAGGGGATGATATACGCGCGCTGTTCGCGGCGAACCTCCACCGGCTGGCCGTCGAGCACGACGGTCCACAAGTCGGCGTCCTCCGGAAGTGTGACGGGCACGTGTTGAAGGTTCAAGCTCCGCAGCCAGAACCGTGCCTGGTGGCGGATGCGGCCTTCGCGCCCCGCGACGCTGACAATCTCGGCCGATTCACAAATCGCCGAGAGGACCGGCTCGGATGCGTGGCGCGTCGCCGAGATCGCCAATCGGTACGGCAACCGTTGATACTGGTAAGCGGCAACGATCCGCTCCCTGGCAGTGTAGGCTCTCGGCGCGGCCACGTCCGCCGGGTCGAGGTTGCGCAAGTTTTGCGGCCGGCAATCGATCTGCTGGTCGCCGGCTGCTTCCAAGGCCAGAATGCCGCTCTGCCGTGAAGCGTTTTGCAGCACCAGGACCGGAATCTCCACCGCCGCGCCGGCCTTGGCGGAGATCGGCGCCGCGCCGGCCGATTCGCCCGCCTGGCCGCCTGGAGGATGAGCGGAAGAGACCTGGCTGAAATCGATCGCCAGCGCAAGATCGCCCGTCACCGGCCGGTCGAAGACGGCGCGCCATAGATACGTTTCGCCGTCCGCCGCGTCCGCCGCGCCACCGTGCGGCGGCGGTTCATGCTGCTGTTCGATGACCCGTACCGCCGAATCGATCGGCACGATTTGAATCTTCTCGCCGACCGCGGCGGGGAGTGAAAAGCGGATCTGCCGGATCTTGCCCTGCGCGATGTGCAGGTCGAGCTGGTAGTGCACGTCCAGCCGGCCGTGGTCCGGCCGCAGGAAAGCCAGTGTCTCCGCCGATATCTTGGCCGGTCGCGTGCGGCCGCGGATCCGGCCGCTGACGCGCGCCGTGTCTTGATAGCGATACTGTAGGGCGGCGCCGGCCTCCCGGGCGGAAGCGGCATCCGGCCGATCGGCGGCAACCGGATGCAGATCATTGGACAAGTCAGCGACCAGCAGCTCGATGTCGGGCGGCGCCTGGACGAGCACCGTCCCTTCCACCTCGTCCGCGCCGGCGAGTCGCAGGTCGGGAAGCGCCAGCTCGCTGAATCGTTCGTCGTCTTCCAGCCAGCCGGCCGGATGCCGCTCCGCTGTCAGCGCGATTTCCAGCGGCTGGCCGGGGCTCAACGGCCTGGCAAGGTCGAATCGCACGATCTGCCTGCCCGCATCCCCGCCCGAGGCCGTGCCAACCGTCCGCGACGATTCCCACTCGGCCGGCTGGTTGGCCGATAAGAGCGAAGCGATCTCCCAGTCGCCAGGCAACTCGATCCGGACTTCGAAAACGGCGGCGTGCCGCGGCTGGATCGTCATACTGCTCCGCAGAACAGCGCCCGAATGATCCAGCTCGACCAGAGTGGCCACCGACGCCTGCAACGCCCCGCGCCGCGGCGTTACCCGCAGAGGCAGTCGGAAGTTTTCATCCCAGAAGGCGAATGCCGACGGCGCGCCGTCGGTGGTCGGCGCCCTCGGGTTGGCGGGCCCAGCCGCCTCCCCTGCCGGGGGCAATCGCTCGGGCCTGATGCCGGCCAATCCACCCCGCTCGACCCGCAGCGAAGGCGCTGAATACACGAGCACCTCGCCGACGTGCGAGACGGCCTGGGACAGCTTGAGCGCGGGGAAATCCCATTCCGCGGCCATGGGGATCGGCGCCAAGCCGAGCAGGCGAACCGCGCGGCGGCCGAGCAGTGGCTTGCGGAACTCGAGCGTGACGGCCGCCGCGCCATCGCCCTCCGCTCGGATCGTCCAGCGGGCCAATTCCGCCGCCTCGACCTCCGCCACATCCACCGAGGCCGGCAACTGAAGCTCGAAGGAGTCGGTCGCCCGGGCGCAGACCTCCAGGTCGAGCGTCACTTGCCAGCGGAGCCCGGCCGGCTCAATATGGCCGACCGAGCGGCTGTGGGCGAAGACCAAGGGAGCGCGGTTGCCGCCGGCCAGGCGATCCGACACGACCAGCGGCACCAGGCCCGTCGGATCGACGGCAATCCGGAACTTCTGCCCCTCCGCGCCGGTGCTCTCCGGCTGCAAAATCGTCTCGCCAAGCTGGACTTGCCTGCGCTCGTCGAGCTCGAGCAGAATTTCAGAGGCCGGCACGGGCGGCAGCCGGAGCGTGGCCGCCATGTCTCCCCCCTTGCCCGCCAGCGGCGCCGACAACTCCAACTCCAGCTCGAACCGGCCTTCCTTCTCGACCAGCAGCAGTAGCGTGCCGTCGTCCTTGCGGCCGAACCGGGCCGGCTCGCCGCCCAACTGCGCCGACTCGATCGCCAATCCTCCGAAGGGCAGGTCGACCGCCTGCCACTGGCCGCCGAGTTTCACGCCCTCGATGCGGCAGGTGATCTGCAGCTCGTGTTCATCCAGCCGCGCGTCGTACGTGGCCCGAGTCAACACGGCCTCGTCCGGCGGGACGGCCCCCGCTTGGATGCGGCGCTGGGCTTCCTGCCAGAGAGCGAGGACCTGTTCACGCGGCATCAGCACGCCTTTCGGCGAGCTGTCAAACAGCACCTTCAGTTGATCGGAGGGGATGTAGACGTTGCGGATTCGCGGCGGACCGCCGGCGACCTGAGCCGAGGCGGGGATGGCAACAAGGCACGGCAGCAAGAGGGCCAGCGCCAGCCGCGCAACCACGCGACCTCCCGGCCTCCGCGCGCCGCGAAACGCCGCGGATCGCCGTCTGCCCCCGTTGCATGGCTGCTGACTGTTCATGACTGCCTCATCCGGGTGCGGCGAACGAACAACAACCAGACGACCAGCCAGAGCGCGACAACGGCGGCGATTCCCAGCCGGGCCGCCAAGAGCCAACTATGGACGAGCGACGGCAGGAACAAGCCCGCCAGCAGCAGCCCCAGCCCCGCGGCGAGGATTGTGAACACCTTGGCGTCCAGGGAGAACGGAAGGAGCACACCGCCGATCACCAGCACGACGAGGCTGGCGATCACGGTCATCGTGGGAATGTGCCAGTAGCCGAGCTTCAGCTCCGTCGGCCCGGTCAGGCTGCTGAACAAGTACTGCGTTCCGCCAACCTGGAAATCGAACGACGAGGCGTCCTTGGGAAACCAGGCGTCGGGATTGTCCGGGGCGCGCGTGATCCTCCGCGCGTCCCACAGCCCGACGCTGATATGGCTGGCGAATCCTTCGGGGTCGCCGACGAGGCGGTAGTCCTTCGGCACCCAGACGCGGACGTAGACCTGCTGGAACTTCACGCCCTCGTCGAACCGCGGCAGCGGCAATCGCAACAGGCCGGTCAGGTCGAGCCGTTTTTCGGGCAGAGGCGTTTCGAAGACGATCGCGATCTGGAACGGTTCGTCGGAGTCGTCCGCGCGGGCCACGTTGATCAGGTAGGTCTTGTCGCCGGGACTGCCGCCCGGCGATTCGGGCGCTTTTTCAGGCGCTACGCTCTGCCCCGCCACGCGGATGCCCAGAATCCGCGGATCGCGCAGGGCGACCGCCAGCCGCTGCCGCTCGCTCGATTTCAGGTCGTAGCGGGCGCGGATCGTGACCGGGCCGTCTTCGGTGACCACGGCCTCGATGTATGCCCGGCGGACGACCGTCTCGACGACGTCTTGGCGCTCATGCTTGGTGACGCTCAGCGCGAGTTGGGCCGGATGCTCAAAATAACGGTACGTCAGATACGGCTGGTCCGCGCCGAGCGGCTGCGACAGTTCACGGGGATCGATCTCCTCCAGCCCGGCCGGCGCGGGATCGACCGACAGGGCGCGGTCCTTGTAAATGGCGATCTCGCCGGCCTCGCGGTCCACGTCCAGCGCTTGAATGGGTTGCAGGATGAACTGCGGTCCAGGATCGGAAATCGACATCTTCTGGTCGTATGTTGCGGTCAGCGTGCATTGGCCGAGTGCCTCGGAATGCAGCACGACCGTCCACTCGACCGTCTCCTGCCCGGTTGGCCGCTCGCCGGCGAGCCGTTCCTTGATGCCCTCGCCTTCGATTTGCAGCCGATCGGACACGCCCGCGGGCACCGCGATGCGGAATCGGTCGGCGCCGGCGAACTCGACCAGGTATTGCAGCGTCGTCGTCACCTGCACGACGTCTTCCTTGATATTGGCGACCGTGCCGGCGGCGACCGAGGTCCGCCGCGGCCGCTCGGCGATTGTCTGCACAATCCGCACCGGCCGGGTGACGAACGAGAACGCCGCGGCGAGCACGGAACCTTGGGGAATTTCCGGCTGGAATCCCTTGGCCGCCAGTTCGGCGGGCGTGGCGGCCCGGGCGGCTTGCAGCCGCGCCGGACTGGTCTTCACCTCCAGCGATTCCGGCGCAATCACCGCCACCAGCCCTTGTTCGCGCGTTGCCCCGAGCGGTTCGAGCACCGGCAGCTCCAGCTCGCCGGCCGGCTTGTCGCGCGCCTGGCTGATCGTGACGGTCGCCGCCAGGTCGCCGAGCAGCCGCTTGCCGAGATAGACCGTCAGCGTCTGGCCCCCCTCGGCGGATGCAACCTCGAATCGCTCCATCGATTCGGTCTGCACGTCGTCGACCTGAAATCCGGCGGGCAAGCGAAACGCCAGCGTGAAGATGCCTGACCGGGTTACCTGGTAGCGAAACTCGCCCCGCGCGGTCAGCCGGGTCTTGTCGACCAGAATGGAGACGCGGCTGTCGGCGGCGATCCGCGGTTCGAGCGGCGAGGCGGCCACGAGCAGCTTGTGGTCCGGCGTGAAGAACTTGTAGAACGTGCTCCGCGGCTTCCGCAGCGTCTCGGGCGCCTCGGCCGCGTCGATCCGGGTGAGCGACTCGCGGAGCGGATACTCCAGGCCCACGTCTTCGGCGCCGCGGACCGCCAGAATCCCGCTCTCGCGGGCCGCGCCGACCGCCCGCACCCGGCCCACTTGGAACGCCTCCTCGGAGATCGGCGTTTCCGTGTGCAGCTCGAGGCGGACCGAGCCGGTCGCCGGGGCGTGCAAGCGGATCGTGATCCGCTGGCGATCGCCGGCCGTCTCGGTTCGCCAATCGCGCAGCCCGGCCGCCTGCACGTCGAGCAACCGCTCGTCGAGCGGCACTTCGACGACCAGTTCGCCGAGCGAACCGCGGAGGACTTGATAGTCGAAGACGGCATGGGTGTGGACGACGCCGTCGCCCACGTCGACGGCGATCGTGTCGGTTACGTTGGCCAGACCGCCGGCCTCGTCGAGTCCGCCCGACTTGGGCTGCCAACTGACCGTGAACCGATCGGTGGCTCCCAAGGCCGCGCGGAGCCGCGTGGCGTCCTTCTCGGTCTGTAGCTCCGAAGTACGCCGCGGAGCGACCTCAATCGCCAGCTCTTTTTCGGGAATCTCCAGTTCCAGGTTGCTGACTCCGACGGTCGGGCACTCGACGGTGAAGCTCCGCCCTTCGGCGGCCGACTTGACCCCGACCACCAGGCCGAGCGTGATCCGGTGCTTGCCCTTGCCCCGCACGAGCAATTCGTATCGCCCCTGGCCCGCCCCGCCCAGCAGCACGTCGCCGTCTTCAGCCCGGGCGGACGCGATCGCGGCATCGCCGAACTGGAGCGGCAGCCGCGCCCACTCGTCGCTCAACGATTCCAGGTCGAGCGTCGCCTCCAGGCGGGCAAGCTGGCCGCTGACCGCCCCCTTGTAGTCGGCCCGCGTGATCACGCCGCTGGCCGGCGGTTGGGTGGGCGGCCGCTCCGGCCGGACCAGGCGATTCCACATCTCCAGAAACTGCCCGTAGGGCAGCACGATCGAGGAGTCCTCCTTCTCGAACACGTCGCGGAGCTTCTCGTACGGTAGATAGATCACGTGCTCCTGGCGCAACGGCGGCTGGGCATCCGGCGCGCTTCCGCCGGGCGGCTTGTCGCCGCCGTCTTGCGCGGCGCCGGCCGCAGGTCTGGCCTCGGGCGGCTCGGCGGCCGCGGCATCCCGCCCGAAGGGGGAACCGCCGAGAGCCAGCATCAGCCCCAGACAGAAACCGAGCGCCCGTGACATGATATTGCCTCCTGGACGAGATGGTGTAGGGCGACAAGCTCACCTGGCCCCAGGTTGCAGGGCCGATCGGGTCGGGCCGCGCGTGGGACTGCCGTGCCTCCACCGCCCGGCACAGCCGCTATCGCCGATTCTACTTCACCTTAAGCGGCGAATGCAAATTTTTGCACCAGAGTCTCCGCGGGCCGCCGCCCCGGCAGCGCTCCGGCCGCGCGCAGCGAAGCCCCCCCAAGCAAGTGGTCCTTGTTTACTACTCCAGCGCGCCGGCATCGCGGAGACGCGACTCGTGCTTGATGATCAGGTCGCGGATGTCGTAGGTGAACTCGATCCAGGTCCTCTCCCAGGCTTTGGCCGTCCGCTCGTCGTACTCGTAGAACCCTCGGCAATTGGCCGTGCCTTGAGCGCCCTCGGCGATCATTTTCTTCATGATCTCCGGCACGCTCTTCCGGTTGCACAGTTCCGGCAGCAACCCTTCCATGACCAATCCGTAGGCCTCCAATCCGGTCAGGTCCATCCAGCGGAACGGGCCGGCCAGCGTCGCCCACCACCCCGTGTCGTTGCGGAACGAGCGGTCGATGGTCGCCGCGTCCGCAACGCCCAGTTCGTAGAGATGGCACGCCTCGCGAATCATCGCATACATCAGCCGGTTGGCAATAAACCCGCGGATGTCGAAATTCAGGAAACTCGGCTGCTTGCCGCACGCCAGGCCGAGCGCCCGGGTGCGCGCCACGGCCTCCTCGCTGGTCCGCTCGTTGCGGACGATCTCCATGAAACGCGTGATCCACGTCGGCTCGGCCCAGTGCATGACCACGAAACGCGCCGGATGGACGCTCTCCGCTTGCAGCAGGGTCAGCGGGAAGCTCGACGTGTTCGATGCGATTACCGCATCCGCCGCAATCTGCTTCTCCAATTCCGCGTACAACCGCCGCTTCAGCGCGATGTCTTCCTTGACGGACTCGACGACGAACGGGCATTCCGCCAGGCCCGAGATGGCATCGACGACAGTGAACCGCTCCGCCCAGTCCGCCACGGCGTCGGCAGGGAACGCGCCGCGGCGGACGACTTCCTCGATGACGCCGGCCAGAAACGCCCGCGCCTTCTCCGCCCGCCCGCGGCTGCGGTTGTAGGCGACCACTTTCCGCCCGTGACAGAGCAGGCAGGCGGCAATCCCGCGCCCCATCAGCCCGAGTCCGAGCAGTCCCACCGTGTCCACCGAAACCTCGCTGTTTTCGCGCACAGTTCGCCTCCATCCTGCCCACTCGCCCGATTCTTGAGCCTGGTCCAAGTTACAGCCTCTTCTTGCGGTCGGCAAAGGACTGGCGTCTGGTTTTGAACGGATCGGCCACCGCCCGGCAGTCTTTCGAGTAGCGGGGCAGGTACTCGGCGATCCGGGCGAACGCCTGGCTGCCGGCCGCTTGCGACGCCACCATCAGCACGGGCAGTTCCGGTTCGACTTCGCCCACGAGGTTGCGCAGGCCGCGGGCAAGCGGCCGACAGCACGAGCAGACGCACCCGCCGCGCGAGGCGTCGCATGGTGGTTCTCCTGGCGAGGTGCTCACTGGTGGAACGCGGCCGGCGGGGCGGGGCCGTTCCCGGCGCGCACGGAAAGGCGCGCCTGAGGGCATCCCCGCGGACCGTGTCTTGGGGGGCGCTAGCGGGTCAACCCTCCTCGACGACATCCAGGCCCATCAAGTTGGCCAGGTGCCGCACGCTCTGCATCTGATCGCCGTAGAAGACGACGCGGTGGAGGAGCGTCATCGCATCCTCCGTCTCCAGCGCGCTGCTCCAGCCGGCCGCCATCTTGGCGGCGTCGCGGACCTCCGTGACGATCTGCGTGCGGCAGCCGTGCACGGCTCTCTGCGGGACGTCGATGATCGTGCCCGTCGACGCCAGGATCGTGTCGAGGTTGATCAGCTTGGTGCGGGTGATGGCCTGTCCGATGCGGTACTGGACCTCGGGCACGCAGCCGCTGCCGCCGACCTCCGAATGCCCGCGGAGCAGGTAGGGCGCCGCCTGGCCGTGCGGTCCGTCCATCTTCAACGGCGCCGTGCAGTGGGCGGTCCAGAGGGCGTTCCGCGCGGTGTCGAAGGTGGCGTTGCCCTGGAAGCCGGGTTGATCGATGGCATACTGGAACAAGAGCATGGTCAACAGCGAGTCCATATCGCCTTCGCAGGCGGCCGGCACGCCGCGATCGCGGAGGCGCGTGAACCCCAGGCACGGGAACCCGCGGGGCAGCCACCCCATGCAGGTTCCGATCGCCAGGGCGTCCGCCCGCTCCTGTTCCATCAGGCGGTCCAAAGCCACGCTGACTTGGGCGGCTTTCTCGATGTCTTCCTTCGTCGGCTCGATGATCTCTTTGGCGCCCTTGGTCCACGCCTCGATCTCCGCGCGGACCGCGTCGCCGTCCACCGCGTCGAGTATCTCGTCGAAATCCGCCTGCTCGCAGAGCACCACATCGGCGCCGAGCCGGTTCTTGATTTCCTCCGGCGAGCGCGCCGCCTCCGTGCCGCGGGCCGGGGGGAACAGGAGGATTCTCGTCTGCCGCATCATCGGGATCACGCGGAGCAACCGCAGGGCGCGCTCCACTTCGCCGAGGTCGCTGCTGGCCAACAGCGCGACGCGGTGGCCCTGGCGCCGCCACCGGGGCGCATACATCCAGTCATGGCCGCTCGCCGGCAGCGCGAACACCGCCAAGGGGCGTTCCGAATCGAGGATCGGGGGCACGACGCGCATCAAGGAGAAATTCTGCACGTTGATCGCCAGGACCGGCGCTTCCGGGCCGGCTTTCTCCAGCAGCGCCGCCGTCTCCTGGGGGCTGGTCGCGTGCCCGACAACCAGCTCGATATTCCCCAGCTTCTTTTCCGCTTCGGCAAGCCGGGCCTTGACCGCCTCGATCTGTTGAACATCAGCGCCCCAATTGCGATCTTCCGGCTGGGGAGTCCCCGTGAAAACAACACAGATTCGCGATTTGCCGCGCGGCTGCTCGGGCGGCGTCTCGGAAGCCGCCGCCTGCGCCCAGGTCGCGCCCGCCAGCAGCAATCCGCTGGCGGCGCCCACCCCCAAGAACTCCCTCCGCGTGCAGTGCTCACACATTGCCAGGTCCCTTTCTCAAAAGTAACGGCTGACTACCGCTGACAAGCCCCGGAGACGCAACCGCGCGTGCCGAACCACGAACATGTCGGGCCCATTGTCGTGAGACGGAGAGCGGCCTGTCAAGAAAGGCGGGCAATCGCCGGCTTGCAGAGGGCCCGCTCGGAGGCCGGAGCGGACGCTCCGCGCCGCCGATCCTCCGCGCGCCCGGCAGCGTCGACTCCAGATTTCGGCCACCCCGGAGGCCGCGGATTCCGCGCCGGCTGCGCAGCGCGAATGCTTGGGTTCTCCCCCGCCGCCTGTTACGATGAGCCGGACGAATTTCGCCGCGCCGGCAGCCGGCCGAGGCCACGGCAAGCCGGCGGGCAATTGCGGACGACCGACGGGAGATGATGCCATGAACGGGTGCCGGATTTCTCTTCTCTGGATCGCGACGCTCGCCGCCCTGGCCAGCCGCACGGGCGCGGCGGCCGAACCGATCCTGATCGTCGACGGCGGCACGCCGCGGGCCGTGGCGGTCGTCTCGGCCGCATGCGATCCGCAAACGCGAGCCGCCACCGAGCTGCTTGCCCAATATATCAGAGAATCCTCGGGAGCAGAACTTGCGGTCGTTCCGGAAGACGATCCCGGCGCCGGCGGGCAACCGGTCGCGATTCACGTCGGCCCGGACGCGTACGTGCAAGGCCTCGACTTGGGGCTGGAGGAGTTGGACGAGGACGGTTTCGTGATCCGCGGCGTGGATGAGAAGACGGTCGTCATCGCCGGCCCGACGCCGTACGGCACGGAGTTCGGCGTCTGCGAGTTCTTGGAGCGCTACCTGGGTGTTCGCTGGCTGATGCCGGGCGATCATGGAACGGACGTGCCGCAGCGGAAGACGATCGAAATCCCGCGCGAAGAGGTTCGCCAGGAGCCGGTGTTCTTCTCGCGGTTGTTCAGCGGGCTTTCCGGGGCGCAGACAACCTGGGCTCGGCGAAACCGAATGCACGGCCGCGTGCAGTTCCACCACAATCTCCAGCGGCTCGTCGCGCCGGAGACGTATGCCCGGACGCATCCAGAATTCTTTCCGATCCGCGGCGGCCAGCGCTACATCCCGCCCGACAGCAACACGCACGGCTGGCAGCCCTGCTTCTCGGCCCCGGGGCTGGCCGAGGAGGCGGCCAAGACGATCTGCGCGTATTTCGACGAACACCCGCAGGCCGAGTCGTATTCCCTCGGCGTCGTCGATTCCAGCGGCCACTGCGAGTGCGCGGAGTGCCAGGCGCAGGATCCGCAGGAGCTGAATTTCCTCGGCCGCCGCGACTGCTCGGACCGCTACTATGGCTGGTGCAACCGGGTCGTCGAGCGCGTGCTCAAGGAGCATCCCGACAAGTGGTTTGGATGCCTGGCCTACAGCGAGGTGGCCCAGGCGCCGTCGCGCGTCGCGATCAACCCGCGAATCATCCCCTACATGACCTACGACCGCATGAAGTGGATCGATGCGGAGCTTGCCGCCGACGGCAAGCGGATCACCGAGGCCTGGCAGGCGGCCAGCCCCGTGCTCGGCTGGTACGACTACATCTACGGCTCGGCCTACTGCGTGCCCCGGGTGTGGTTCCACCTGATGAGCGACTACTACCGCTACGCCCGGAACCACGGCGTCCGGGCGATGTACGCCGAAGCGTATCCCAACTGGGGCGAGGGCCCCAAACTGTACGTGTCGCTCAAATTGCAATGGAACCCCGACCGCGACGTCGACGAGCTGCTCCGCGAGTGGTATGTCCGCGCGGTCGGCCCCGATGCGGCCGGCGACCTGGCGGACTACTACGCCGATTGGGAAGATTTCTGGACCCTGAGGATCCTCCAGTCGAAATGGTTCACCAAGGGCGGGCAATACCTGCGGTTCAACAGCCCCGCGTACCTGGCCGACGTAACCGGCGAGGACATGGCCAAGAGCCGCCGGCTCCTGGAAAACGTGCTGACGAAGACGAAGACCCCGCAGCAAACGGCGCGGGCGGAATTGCTGATCCTGGCGTTCGAGTATTACGAAGCCTCGGCGCTCGCTTACGGAGGCCACCGCCGAGCGGAGGAGGCGGTCGTCGCCAGCGAGGCGGACGCGCTGTGCCTGCTGGAGGAAGCGGCCCGGCGGCTGGAAATGGCCGGCAAGCGGCAGCGGCTGGTCGCCGAGGTCTTTCCCAAGCGCCGGGAACTGCTCCACCCCATCGACTTCGATCGCTATCCGCTGTTGCGCGGCGACACCTGGGGGGCCGGCCTGATCTGGACGGTGTTTGACTTCGCCGGCCGCAGCGAACAAGTCCGGAAGCGGCTCGCGCTGCTCGCCCAGTCGCCGGGGGCGGCGAGCCTGCCGGCCAAGACGATGCTCGTGATGCTCGACGCGCCGGCCGACTCGCTGTCGAATAACCCCTCGTTCGAGACCCCGGACGGCGCGTGGCCCGCCGCCTGGACGCGGTGGGTCAAGGAGAGCATCGGCACGATAACGATCAGCCCGGCCGCGGCGCACTCGGGCGGCGCCGGCGTGTTGTGCAAGGGGATGCGGCGGGGCGGACCGCTGCAAACGATCGCCATGGCGCCGGGTCGTTACGCCGCCGTCGCCATGGTCCGCGTGCCCAAGGAGCCCCGGGGCAACGCCACGATCACGCTCAGCATCACTCCGCTGGACGAACAGAACGCCAACCTGCCGGCCGTCTCCACGGTTGTTCGCGCGAAGGCCGGCGATTGGACACGCCTGGCGGTCGCCGGCGAGATCCCCGCGGCGATCAACAACAAGCCGGTCAAGTCCTTGCGGCTGATCGTCGTGGTCGACGGCTTCGGGCCGGACGAAGAAGTCCACCTCGACGATCTGGCGATGTTCAAGCTCGATTGACCGGCAAGCGGGCCGGCCGCGGCGCCGCCGGAGCGGATTGCCTCGACTTCGGTCACGGGCATTCGGTGCGCGGAAGCGACTCCTGAAGTTCCCTTCGCAGCAGGGCGAAGAATTCGTCCTTCGCCTGCCGTTCGATCCAGGGCAGGTGGCCGCAGTTCTTCAGGAGGATGAAGCGGAAGTCGTTGACGGCGGACGAGAGCGGCGACTGGATGCCCTCGGCGGGATGGGGATCGTAGTCGCCGTGGATTGCCACCACCGGGCAGCGGATTTGCGGAGCCAGGCCGAGCAGCTCTCCGCTCCGCCTGAGCTCTTGGGCCTCGCTCCAAACGGCGCGGTGAATCGGAAACGAGCACTCGGGCGCCTCGGTGTCCAGCGCCGCCGGGTCGTAGGCGTCGGCCTTGGTCATCAATCCGCCAAGCCGGGCCAGGACGCGGTCTTTGTCGGACGCGGCAGGATCGTCGAGGGTTTCGGCGAGGGTTTCGGCCAGTTGCTGCTCCTCATGGCTGAGCCGGCTGACGCGGGTCTCCTGGATTCGCGCCGCGGAGGCCTCTTCGTACACGCCGCTGCCGACGAGGATCAGCTTGCGGACCAGTTCGGGGTGGCGCGCGGAGAAGATGAATCCGAGCATCGCCCCCCACGACGATCCGATCAGGACGAGCGGGGGACTGCCGCGGTCCACAATCGCCCCGCGCAGCTCCTCGACCTGCCCGGCAATCGAGTCGGCCCGCTGGATCGGTTCGAGCACGCCGTGACCGGCTGCAAGCTCCCGCGCCACGGGGGCCATTCCGCCCAGGGCGCCGGGGCCTCCGTGAAGGACGGCGACACGCAACGGCGGCTTTCCGTGAATTCTCGGATTCTGCAAAGGGGCGGTCCTCGCCGGTGGTCATCGGCTGGTTCGCTGCGCTCTGAGAGCGGCCGGTTGGCAGGTTGTCGGGAACAGGCGGACGATCGCCATCGCCCACGCGGCGATCACCGACTAAGAAGCCTTGACCGAGTCGGCCTGAATCTGCTTGAGCGTCCGGCCGAGCTTCTTGCCCCGGTTGCCGGCGCCGAGGCGCGGGGCGGTTGCGGCCGGTGAATCCTGCAAGAATCCCATCAGGCGTTGCTGGACATCGTCTTTTTGGTGGCACGTGCCGAGACAGTCCACCGCGTCGTTGACGCCGAGGATGACCGATTGCTTCACGCCCGCTCGCAGCCAATCGAAGAAATTGAAGTTCATCGCCGACTCCTCCTGTTCAAAGGCTCCTGGCACACTCGCTGGTTCCCAAGCTGAAGCTTGGGAACCTTCCGTCTTGAAGAACGACTGATTTCGATCATCCGGCCGCCTTGCGGCACGGGTGACCGAACCAACCGGCGATACCGCGCGGAATTGGCTTGGAAGCGTATGCAATGGCGCGCAACGTGTCCAGGCCAATCGCGCACACCCTGCCAAAGAGGGAACAACCTTGGGCTGCCGGCGGGGACTGCCCCGTTTGTCCGCGGCCGATCCCGGGTAAGCGGCATCGAACGCGGTGCTTGTGAGCGAAGGACGGGACGGTCCCCGCCGGACCAGCGGAGGGGGCCTGCGGCCGCGGCTTACGACGGTCTTCGTGGCTGCCGGGGCATCTCGGCGACCTCGGTGCTCCACAAGGGGTTTCCGCACTGGTTGCAGAGCTTGCTCGGACTTAGAGCCGCGAAAAGCCAGATCGGCAGCCACAATCCGAGGGAACACACGGAGAGCAGGAAGTGCTTCCCGTGGTTGACCGGGTCGTAGTGATACTCGACATCCCTGGCGCAGTGGCTACAGTGGACAAGGTCCGAATTGGCCATCGATGAATTCCTCTTCGCGTAAAGATCGGTTTGGATTGGTCGTTGATCTGCACATGCCGCACACCAGGCGGGCCGCGCGGCTCGGCGGTGCGGCCGGCCACGGGCCGGGGTGGCGGCGGAAGAATCGGACACGCCGCAGCGGCGGATCAGCAGGAACGGCCCAGCGGCGCCGGGCCGTTTCTTGCCAGGGGCGTACACTCGCGGCACGCTTGGGGTCCGCAAGGGAATCGCGCCCGGGCTACCGCTCGTGGAGCCCAAGGGGGCCACGGAGACTTGCGGGCCACGTCCCGGGGGCATTCCTTCCGAGCGGGGAACGCAGATTAAACGACCCAAGTGCAGAAGAGGACCTGAACCGATCGACGAGGGCGGAGCTGCTGCGCTGGGGCCGGTCGGCGCCAGCGGCGCGGAATGAGTTGATCCGCACGGCAGGCAGCGGCGCCGGTGGAGAAAATCGGTTTCCAGCTGGTCAGGTCAAGCTGGGGTCCGACGGGCCTTTCTTGGGGGAGCGCTTCGTGCAGCGGCAGGGAATGGCCGAGATGTAGCTGAAGGGGCGCGGGAACCGAGTCGCAGGCCGGCCGCGGCGCTTGCCCGGCGGCGACAGCCGCCGATCCGCCGCCCGACTCGGCAGTCCAGGCGGCAAACTCCGGCAGGCCGGCCAGAATCACCACGATCACCACGACCGCGGGAAGCCAGTCCGGGCGGCGGCGGATTGGAGGAACCGGGCGGCCCATTCGAACGCTCCAAGAGGTTAAGACCACACAAGAGTATCGACTTCCGACGGGCGGCCGTCAATAGAGGGGGCCGGTGCACCCGACACCCCGGGGTGCCCGGCTGATGCCACGGTTTGGGAGTCGATCGAGGCAATTGTCAGTCTTCGACTTGAAAACACCCCACCGATAATGCGCCGGAGATCGTCCTCGGTCGCATCGCTGGACGAAGTCCGCTGCCGGCCGTCCAGCGCTAGCCGGCGGCGGCTGGTAACGGAATATATTCCGTTCTACGAGAATCATCGGCAATGGCCGCGTCTTTCCGGGACTCGGGCCGGCGTCTCGGAAAGACCGGCTCGACTTGCGCCGCTGGGGCGCCGGCCTTCTACTTCTCGTCCATCAAGCGGGCGATCGTCGGCTCCATGGCTTCCGCCCAGATGCCGTACCCTTTTTCCCTGGGATGCAGCAGGTCGGGCATGATCTCCTTCGGCAGCGTGCCATCGTCGTCGAGGAACTTGTCGTTGATGTCGAGAAAGTGGACCATCTCGCCGTCGGCCAGTTTCGCGATGATTGCGTTGGTCTTCTCGTTGACCTGCCGGCGCGGATCGTCGTTGTTCGGCCCGCGGGCGAAGATCGCCAGGATCAGCACCTTTGTCTGGGGCAGCTCTTCGCGCAGATAGCTGACGATCGCCTCAATCCCCTCGGCGATTTCCTCGGGCGAATTGCTCCCGGAATTGTTCGTGCCGATCATCAGGACGGCCAGCCTGGGCGCGATGCCTTTGATGTTGCCGTTTTGCAGCCGCCAGAGGACATGTTGCGTCCGATCGCCGCCGATCCCTAGATTGACGGCGTTTCGCTTGGCGTAGTATTTCTCCCAGACTGCCTTGCCCGCCCCCTCCCATCCGTGGGTAATCGAGTCGCCGATCATCAGAAGGCCGACGTTGCCTTGGGCCACGCGGGCGTTCATCTGCTCGTGGCGTTGCATCCAACTCTTGCCTTCTCTGGGCGCCGGGTCGATTGCCGCATGGAGCGTTGCCTGCTCGGCGGCGGCGGCAAGGCTGGCCAGACAGGCAAAGAAGACCAGCGGGGGCAGGATCTTGCGGGAAAAGGACGTCATCGGTGGTTCCTCAAAGCAACAGGGTGGGTTCCGGCCGGCTGCGCCGGCCACAATCGACGCGAAAGAAGAGAATATCCGGAAGCCGGCCGCCATGCAAACACGCCCGATCCCATCACGCCCTCTGACTTCCTGGGCGACAGGCAGTCCACGCCGGTCTGTTCGCTACCCGGCGGCGGGCGGCCAGGCAGAGCGGATGCAGGCCCGTTCCCGCGCAGGTTTCGCAGCCACCCAAAGGTCGGGGCGGAGAGACGGCACGCGTCGGGCTGGGGCATGCGTGCTGCCCCGGTCGGCCGCCCGGCCGCAGTCGATGCCGACCGCAGTCGGCCCGCTGGGAGGATTGCGGCAGGATTCCGCGATCATCGCGCCAGTCGATTCTGGACGAAATCAGCCGATTTGTGCATAATAGCGGTAGCAATCGGAGGGGGTCAATCGGCGCCGAGTCTGGCGGGTGCGTAGAGCGTAGGATGGAAGAATTCTGGCAGGACCCGATCGTTCAGCTCGTCCTTTGGTCGGCCGTCTTCCTGGTTCTGCTGGCGATCGCGACCTACGCGGTTTTGAAAATCCGTGCAGAGGCCGCACAAAGCGAACCGCCAGCGAGCGAAATGCTTTCAAAATTCCGCGAACTTCACGTCGAGGGTGACCTCAGCGACGAAGAATTCCGAACAATAAAGACTGCGTTGACGGAGCAACTCCACGACGAGTTAAAGATTAACGGCGAAAAGGGTTAGAGGCCTGCCCGCGGCCTGGCCGAAAGGAACGGTCGGAGCGGCTGTAACGCCTTCGCCACGGTTTCCCAGGGAGGCGGCGGAAACCCGGCGTGCCCGGTCAGCGTAGGAACCATTGGCGCCCCAAGCTCGACATAGCGTGGACACGGATGCCCCAGAGGCCGAACTCACTTTCCTTAAACCAGCCGGCCATCGAGCGACACCTGGAGTTTGACACCCTCGTTCGGACGTGGGCGTGCCGGCTCGCGTCGCGGACACACATTGGAAAGGATTGAGCAAGCATGCCCTCTGGACGGGACTTTGGCACGGGACGCCGCGGGAGCGGGCCCACCAAGAAAAACGCTTTTTGTTCTTTCTGTCGGAAGAGCTACCGCGACGTCGGGCCACTGGTCGAGGGGCCCGGCGACGTCTATATCTGCGGCGAATGCATCGATCTGTGCCATTCAATCCTCGACCAGGAGCGCCGCCGCCGCGGGACCTCGAAGCAGCCCTTTTCCAACATTCCAACGCCTCGCCAGATCGTCTCGAGGCTGGATGAATTCGTCATCGGGCAGGAGTCGGCGAAGCGGATTCTCGCCGTCGCCGTCCACAGCCACTACAAGCGGCTGATGCACCACTCGGCCAGTTCCGACGTGGTCATCGACAAGTCGAACATCCTCTTGATCGGGCCGACCGGGTCGGGCAAGACGCTGCTCGCCCAGACCCTCGCCAAACTGCTCGACGTGCCCTTTGCGATCGGCGACGCGACCACGCTGACCGAGGCCGGCTACGTCGGCGAGGACGTGGAAAACCTCCTGCTGAAGCTGCTCCACGCCGCCGATTTCGACATCGAGGCCGCCCAGAAAGGCATCCTCTACATCGACGAAATCGACAAGATCGGCAAGACAAGCCAGAACGTCTCGATCACCCGCGACGTCTCCGGCGAAGGTGTCCAGCAGGCCCTGCTCAAGATGCTCGAAGGGACGACCGCCAACGTGCCCCCCCAGGGGGGACGCAAGCATCCCGAGCAGCAGTACATCCAGATGGACACCTCGAACATCCTCTTCATCTGCGGCGGGACGTTCGTCGGGCTGGAGAAGATCATCAGCAAGCGCCTCGGCAGGAAGACGATCGGTTTCGGCCAGGTGGCCCAGTCGCATCACGATCTGGAGATCGCCGAGGCCCTGCCGCAGGTCACCAGCGACGACATCCTCCAATTCGGCCTGATCCCCGAGCTGATCGGGCGGCTCCCCGTGATCTCCGCGCTCACGCCGCTCGACACCGACGCCCTGGTTCGCGTCCTCCGCGATCCCAAGAACGCGCTGGTCAAGCAATACCGGGAGCTGTTCGCCATGGAGGAGGCCGAATTGACGTTCACCGACGGGGCCCTGAGGGCGATTGCCGAGCGGGCGCAGGAGCGCGAGACCGGCGCCCGGGGCCTGCGGGCGATCGTCGAGGACGTGATGCTCGATATCATGTTCGAACTGCCCGACCAGGAGCGGGGCTTGAAATACTGCATCACCGACGATGTGGTCTATGGCCGCAGCAAGCTGCTCCCCCTGCCGGAGGCCAAGAACAAAAGCGCGTAATCCAATCCACGTTGGATCATTGAAGCCGCACAATCATTCCACCTCTCCCAGCCGGGGCGGCCGACTTTCGGCCGCCCCGTTCGTTTTCTTGGCGGCTGCGGAGCGGCCCAAGCCGCAGCCGTCTCACTCGCCGCCACCGCCGACGGCTGACTGCTGACCGCGAATCGCTGTCTCGCTGGAATCGCAACCGCCCGGACGATCCGGCTGCTTGCCGATTGGCGCCAGCGGAATCGCTTCGTCGATGAGCATCACCGGCAGGTCCTCGATGATCGGGTAGAGGAGGTTCGCCCCGCCGGCGACCAGTCCTCCGGCAAGCGCGGCCGCCACCGTGTCGCCCGCCCGATTCTTCACGCGGCCGGCGGCAATCGCCTCGTTCAGCCTGGCCAGCAACGCGCCGTCGGCCTCCACAAGCGGCGAGCCGGTCTCGGGGCAACAGAGCAGGTCGAGGAGTTCCTTGTCGATCATCGGCGATTCAACAGGGTACGAACACCGATCAGATGACTGATGGCTGATGGCTGACGGCTACACTCTCACTCCAGCGGCCGAATCTTGATCTTGCGGAACGCGACCGGCCCGTGGTTGCCTTGAAACATCAGCGGCCCTTCGGGGTGTTCCTTGCCGGTCACTCCGCCGGGCGTCTGTTGCTTCATTTCGACGTTTTCGTGGATCACCTTGCCATTCAGAGTGACGCGGACGAATCGCGCATTGGCCGTCTTCTGGCCGGACGCGTCGAACTTGGGCGCGCGGAAATCGACGACGAACTTTTGCCACTCGCCCGGCGCCTTGGCGGCGTTGACCCGGGGAGCCTGGGCGCCGTACAACCCGCCCACGTCGCCGGGGCCAACCTCGGTCTTTCCGAAGCTGTCGAGGATTTGAATCTCGTACTCGCCCATGATGTAGATGCCGGAGTTCGAGCCCTTCGGCACCATGAACTCGATCTCGTAGACGCCGTCGCCGAATTTCTGTTCCGTGAAGAAGTCCTTGGCATGGGCGGTGGGGTTGACCAGGTCCGACCCGCCCGGTTCGACGATCAGCCGGGCGGGGTCCTGCGGATCGAGGCGTGCCGTGCCAACCTTGAGCGTCGCTTGCGGATCGCCGCCGGCGGTCCGCCAGCCGGACAGGTCCCTGCCGTTGAACGGTTCGATCCCCTTGCCCTTCCCGGCCGCCTGAAGGGGCAGGGCGAAGAGCATCAGAAACGCCGCCGCCAATGACCATCGAATGGCAGAATTCCGCATCGGTGAGCCTCCTCGGGGAATGGATCGGTCAGCAAACGAACCGGTTGGCGTTCCGTTGAGGGCCAAGGGGCCGGGAGAGTTTTGCGATCTTCCCAGCGCCACGCCCCCTCGCCGCCAAGCCGCGCCGCACGACCGCCGACCTGTCCGCCTCGCCTTCCGAAATCATACTTGACGGCGTCCGAACCGTCAAAGAGCCGGCGTCGAGCCGGCGTTCCGGCTATTTTCTGGCGAGCGTCGGGCTTGTTTTCGCCGGGGCAAATTGAAGTATTGGCCGAATCCGGGTAATCTGGATGCGTATCGTGGAGGCGGGCGGTTCCCGTTTTCCTCGGCCCCCACGCGGCAGGGCAAGGAGGCCTTCGACCGCCTCCTGTGTCTGGCGCAGGCCTGATTTCGCGATCGCCAAACGACTTGCGTTGCCGCTTGGGCCCCCGCCGGCCGGCCGCGTGCGAAAGGGCGGCGCGGCCGCCGCCCGCACGGGCGGCACGCGAAACGGTAAGTTCAACGCGCACGTTTTCCCTTCTTTGGAGATCCAACCGATGAGAATTCTTCAGACAATCCTGCTCGTTTGCCTGACCGCCGCCGTGGCGTCGGCAGCCGCGCCGGAGAACTACCGCAGCGAGTGGCGCGACCCGGCGGTCAACGCGCGGATCGATCGCAACATCGAGAAGTATCGCAAGGGCGATGCGGCGCTGACGGTGGTCGACGCCGCCGGCAAGCCGGTCGGCGGCGCCGAGGTCGAGTTTTCCCAGGTCAGCCACAAGTTCCTGTTCGGCTGCAATGCCTTCGTGCTCGGCCAGCTCGAAACGGACGAACTGGAGCGGCGGTACGAGGAGGGCTTCATGAAGCTGTTCAACTTCGCCACCGTGCCGTTCTACTGGCATGCCACGGAGCCGGCCCAAGGCGAGTTGCGCTATGAGGAGCCGGCCGCCGACATCTGGCGGCGGCCGCCGCCGGCGCGGTTCCTGCCCTGGGCCGAGAAGCATCGGATCACCCTCAAGGGGCATCCGCTCCTCTGGCACGCCTACAATCCGTCGTGGCTGCCGAAGGACGCCGACGAACTCCGCAAGCTGTACCAGAAGCGGTTCCGCGAAATCGCCAGCCGCTTCGGCGGCAAGATCAACATCTTCGACGTGGTCAACGAGTCGCTCGTCTGCCCGCAGAGCTACCCGCTGTTCACGCCCGACCGCGACTACGTCCGCTGGGCGTTCCAGGAAGCCGCGCCGCTGTTCCCGGAAACGACGACGCTGATGATCAACGAAGTGACGAGCTACAACTTCTTGCCGTCGTCGAACCGGTACTTCGAGCAGGTCAAGACGCTGCTGGCGCAAGGCGCTCAGGTCCGCGGCATCGGCTTCCAGTACCACTACTTCCGCCGCGAAGCCCTCGACAAGCACCTCGCCGGCCGGAATTGCAGCCCCAACAGGATGCTCGACGTCTACGAGCAGTTCGGCCGGTTCGACCTGCCGCTGTACGTCACCGAGATCACGATTCCCTCGGCGGGCGAGGAGGGCGAGGAGCTGCAGGCGGAAGTCGTCCGCGACCACTACCGGCTCTGGTTCAGTGCGCCGAGGATGGCCGGCATCACCTGGTGGAATCTCGGCGACGGCACCGCCGTCAAAGGCGAGAACGAGGCGAAAGGCGGCCTGATGGACGAGGAGCTGAAACCCAAGGCCGCCTACCGTGCGCTCGACGAGCTGATCAACCAGCAGTGGAAGACGCACGCGACGGCCAAGACGGATGAGCGGGGCGTCTGTGGCTTCCGCGGTTTCTATGGAAAATACACAGTCAAGGTCGTCGCGGAGGGCAAGACGCAGCAGTTCGAGGTCGATCTGGCCGAGGATGGCCTGGCAGGCCAACTCGTGTTAAAACCTTGACAACCGTTGGACCGCGAAGCAAGACGCCGTTCCTCGCCGCCGCGTGTGTCACACGCGGCGGCATCGGTTGTGCCGCGCGAAGGAGCCCTCCATGTTGCCTTGCCGTCTGCACTGGGCGTTGGGAACCGCGTTCATCCTGGCGCTGTCGATTCCGGCCGTGGGAGGAGAGCCGGCCGGGCGTCTGAATCTCTTGGAGAATTCCGGCTTTGAGGAGCCGCTCGAACCGGCCTGGGAGAAACGCACGCCGGACGATGCCGACCGCGCGCTCTACCGGGGCGAGTCGGCCGGCCGCAGCGGCGCCGCCGCCGTCCTGGAAAACACCAGGCCGGCCCACACGCGGCTCCGCCAGGGGAGCGACCGCTCGATCGTCATCGAGCCGGGGAGCCTGGTGGAGCTGTCGGCCTGGATCAAGTCGGACCAAAGCGCGGAAGGCGAGGCGACGCTGCAAATCTACTGCATGGACGAAGAGGGGGGAATCCTCGCCCAGCCCACCTCGGGGCCGCTCGCCGGCCGGTTTGACTGGACGCCGAGCCGCGTGCGGACGACGATCCCCGGCGGCGCCGCCTACGTGATGGCTTACCTGCAAACCCGGGGCGGCGTTGGGAAGGTATTCTTCGACGATGCCGAGCTTGTCGTCCTCCGCCCGCCCGTGCCCAGGCCGCCCGCGCCGAAGGTCGGACTCTTGACCGACCTGGCGGCCGACCACGCCTGCCTGGAGGAGCTGAAGGTTCTGTTCGAGGATGGCCTCAAGCCGATTGGGCCGGGCGGCGCCGACGAGCTCCGCGATTGCCTGGGCGCGATCGTGCTCTATGAGGCGGAGATACCGCAGCGCGTTGCCCGGATGGCAACCGATTTCGCTCGCCGCGGCGGCCGCGTGTTCATGGACATCCGCGGCTTCGCGCGAACCTGCCGGGCCGAGGCCGCGGCGGTCGAGGTCGGGCCGGTCGAGGGGCAACCGGTGGAGAGGCAAATGTCCGCGGGCCTCCGCGTGGTCAAGCGAGACGCGGCGACCGCCGGGTTCGAACCGGGCCAGATCATGCCCCGCGCCGGTTGGCCCGAGGGGAGGCTGTTCGTCCTGCCGGCGGGCTTCACCCTGCCGGAGATGGAGGTGCTGGCCGCCGGGCCCGGCGGCCAGCCCGGGCTGGTCCGCCTCGCCGTGGGCAAGGGATTCGTGGTCAGCTGCGACGTGCTCTCGCTCCGCCAGCCGTACTACCGGAATGTCGACGCCTATTACAAGTACGCGCCCCTGGCCGGCGCGCTGACCAATCCGGTCCGCCTGGGCCAGTACTATCCGAAGAAGTTCACGTATGCGGAGTTTGTCGACCAGATGCGGCGGCTGGCCGGCGAGCTGCCCGGCGTCCGCATCCAGGAGGAGGGGCCGGCCTCGGAGGATTACCGCCTCTGGAGCCTGAACCTCGGCCGGCCGGGCGCGCCGCTCTATTTCCTCTATGCGGCCGCGCACGGCAGCGAATGGGAGCCGGGATACGGCCTGTTGACCTTCGCCCGGCGACTGGCGGAGGGCGAGCTGCGCGACGTCGTCGACCTCGAACACGTCCAGATCAAGATCATCCCCTATCTGAATCCCTGGGGTTATGACAAGATGCGCCGCCAGAACGCCCAGGGAGTCGATCTGAACCGGCAAGGCGACTTCGCCTGGGAGAAATTCCAGGGAAGGGACAGCAACAACGATGGCCGCTGGTCGGCGGGCGACTACGACTGGAAGGGAACCGCGCCGTTTTCCGAACCCGAAGCGCGGACCTACCGCAAGATCGCCGAGCTGCCGAACCTCTACTGTGTGCTCGAATTCCACGGCAACACCAGCGCCGTCAACAACAAGCTGGGGCTCCTTCCGGCAACGGCGAAGCCCGAAAACGAGCTTGCCGCGATCGAGCTCCAGCGGATCGCCAACGAGCGCCTCCGCGGCCGACACCTGCTGCGGCAGAATGATGAAGAAACGGTTTCCCAATACCTGCTCGAGCGGGTCAGAATGGGCGGCAGCGTGCCGCAACTCAAGAACACGAGCATGCGCGACCGGTTTGGCCTGGTCATCGAAGTCACCGCCGGTTACCGCTCGACGTATGGCGCCGTTCTCCAGACCGACGTGGTCTGCGAGCTCTGCCGAGCCCTGTTCCTTGCCTATCCACCGCCACAGACCTGGCCGGAGCAGCGACGATGAACACACTCCTGAAGATCGCCGCGGGAATTCTTGTTGCGGCGTCTGTTCTTGTTCATGCGGGTGAAAAACACCACCCGGCCCCGGCAGCCCGTCGAGCGGGATCGCCGGCCGCCGAGGAGCGGCAAACGATCCGCCGGGCGGTCGAGCAGGAGATCGACGCCGGGCTGTTTCCCGGCGCGGTCGTGCTCCTCGGCAACCCGGATCGCGTGCTCTACCACGAGGCCTTCGGCCACGCGCGGATCGTCCCCGAGAAGCTGGAGATGCCCAAGGACGCCCTCTTCGACCTGGCGAGCGTGACCAAGGTGGTGGCGACGGGCACGGCGGTGGGCGTCTGCGTCGATCAGGGACTGCTGCGCTTCGAGACACCGATCCGCGAGGCCCTGCCGGGGCTGACCGGCGCGGGCCTCGAGCCGATCACGATCGCCATGCTGGCGACCCATACCTCGGGGTTCGACAACGCCAAGTATCACCAGCGGGCGGAGGGCGAGGCGATGCTCGAACGGATGCTTGGCGTTTCCCCCCAGTGGCAGCCGGGCGCGCGCTTCTACTATTCCTGTCTCAACATGATCCTGCTGGGAAGGATGGTCGAAAAGGCAAGCGGCGACCGATTGGACAAGTTCTGCCGGGAGAGGGTCTTTGCCCCGCTGGGGATGAGCGACACGTCGTTCGGACCGCTCCCCCCTTCGCCGCGCGTCGTGCCGAGCGGGGCCCGCCAGCTCGGCCAGATCGAGGACGACCAGGCCCGCCTCGCCGCCAGACCGGTGGGCAACGCGGGCCTGTTCAGCACCGCCGGCGATCTGGCCCGGTTCTGCCGGATGATGCTGGGCGAAGGCCAATCCGGCGTCGCGCGGATTCTCTCGAAAGAGACGCACAACCGGATGACCGTCAACCAACTCGCTCCGCCGCTGCCCCGCCGCGGCCTGTTCTGGGACATGGATCGCCGCGCCTTGCACCGGCCGACAAGGCTTTCCGACAGGGCCTACGGCCACAGCGGGCACACCGGGCAATCCATCTGGATCGATCCGGAAAAACAGGTTTACGTCATCGTGCTGACCAATCGGAATCATCCGAAGATGGTCGGCGGCAAGCGGAAGGACCAGCAATACGAAGCGCGGGCCCGGATCGGCGACGCCGCGCTGGAGTCTTACGGATACTGACCAGCGCAACCGGTCTTGTAGCGGGGCGCGGACGCCGGCTCGCCCGCCGGATCCCTCCCCCAAAATCCCGCCGGCTCGCCCGGCGGATCCTTCGGCTTCCCACTACCCCCACCCGGCTCGCCCGCCGGATCCTTCGGCTTCCCACTACCCCCACCCGGCTCGCCCGGCGGATCCCTCCCCGAAAATCCCGCCGGCTCGTCCGGCGGATCCTTCGGCTTCCCACTACCCCCCCGCCGGCTCGCCCGGCGGATCCTTCGGCTTCCCACTACCCCCACCCGGCTCGCCCTCCCCCAGCGTCCCGCCCAATGGCTGACGGCCAATTCTCGCGCCCGCCCCAGGCCGCCGCCACGCCGGCGGCGAGCACGATCAACCCGATCATCGCCGGTTCTCGATAGCGGATCGACCCGACGAACACGATGTGCATCAAGGTCAGGTAGAGAGCCGGGAGCCAGCAGAGCGCGTAGGGCCAGCCGCGCCGCGCGGTCCAGGCAGCGCCGGCCAGGCCGAGCAGGAGGAGCGGCAGATAGGTAGCCGCCACGGCGAGCCTCACGATCGTGGTGGAGAAGGCCGGTTCATTGGGCCAGACGTTCCAGATTCGGACAAACTTGACGAGGGCCAGCCGCAGCGCTTTGGAGGGATTTTCGCGGGCCCAGGCAAGGGCCGCGTCGCGCATCCGGCGGTCCAGTCGATACTCGAACGGGTCTTCGAGGTTCGCTTCGCCCGACGCCTCGGCGCGCCGCTCGATTTCGATGAAATGCGGGACATAGGCCATGTCGCTGGCGCCGGTCGCCTGGGGGTTCAATCCGTCGTAGAGGCTTGCGCCCATCTGTAGCGTGGTGGGGACGAAATGGCCGGCGACGCGGGCGTTGCGGAGCCACCAGGGGAGCATTCCGGCGATCAGGCCGGCGATCAGACCGGCGGCGATCAGGGCATGGCGGGTTCTGGGACGTCCGAACACCAGCCCGATCGCGGCGGCAAATGGCACAAACAGCAGCCAGCTCGGCCGGACGAGCGTGGCGGCCGCGGCAGCCAGTCCGGCGACCAGCGCCAGGAGCAGCCGCCGCCGCTGGCCGCCCGCCTGCCAGGCAGCCGACCAGAGGAGCAATTGCAGCGGCAGCAGCGCGCAGAACACCGGCTCGGTGAGGACGAGGACGCCCAGGGCGATCAGTCCCGGATAGGATGCGGCGGCCAGTCCGGCCAACCACGCCGCCGCGGGGCCGAAAAGGCGCCATGCCAGGAGCCAGGCTCCGGCGACGGCAATCGTGCTGAAGACGGCGGACAGGCAGCGGGCCGCAATCACCGGGGGATCGCCGCCGAACACCAGAAACAGCGGCGCGAGCAGGGCGGGATAGCCGGGCGTGCGAAAGATTCGCGGACCGTTTCTGCCGTATTCGAAGGGCTCGCCGGCGGCGATCCCGCGGGCCAGCGTCCAATAGCTTTCGCTGTCGCCGAAGACGAACCGATCGCCGGCGACCTGTGCCTGCCAGAAAACGGCCGCCGCGATTCGAATCCCCAGGGCAACGGCCAGCAGGAGCGCGAGCCGTCGCCAACCGCACGCCCGGCCCGTGGGGTTATCGGCCGAGACCGATGATTGTGGCAGAGAATCCGGCACGGCGGGCGGTCCTCGATGCGGGGCCGAGTGGCGTTCGCCTGCCGCGCGCCACTCCAATAATCACTTGGTATCTTGATGACCCCTGAGTATACTATATGCGTCGGAGGGGTGCCGGAAGTCGAACTACCCCCCTCTCAAGTGGGTCGCGGCCGCAGTCCGGCCGGCAGCCCGCGGGCCGTGCCGGATCTCGCCCAGGCTCTTCAGTTGATGCGCCGATCGGTGCGCAGGGAAAGTCGGCTGCCCCGAGCGATCGAGAGATTTTGCCCGTTTGCCGAGGCATCGAGGATGACCGAAAAGCATTATGGTTACGGCCCCTGGGAATACCGCCACCTGTGCAGGTCCTGCGGACATGCGGTGAAGGCCCCCAAGAACGAGCTACCCTGTAGCCTCTGCGGTGGGGATTTCGGCGTCAAGACATCGATGCGAAAGGTCTATCTCGAGCCGGAGCCGCCGCCGGAGGTCGTGGAGGTCGAGTACGAGTTGGAGCCCACGTTTTGGGATCGAATCAAGGCGTTCATGGGCGTGGAGGTCAAGCAGCGGACGGCGAT